>Ga0302181_10000832_pt1 | contig 24345 bp, 24 predicted proteins | sample I_Palsa_E3_3_FD_198786 | JGI IMG/M metagenome (GOLD analysis project Ga0302181, IMG submission 198786) | Peat permafrost microbial communities from Stordalen Mire near Abisko, Sweden - I_Palsa_E3_3 | ecosystem: Environmental > Terrestrial > Soil > Palsa > Peat permafrost | place: Sweden...
CCTGCCGCCCTGGGCACCTTGGTCAGCACCTTCCGCGACCCGCGTGAGCGCGGCCGGGCGTTCGGCGTCTTCGGGTCCGTCGCGGGTGGCGGCGGTGCCGTGGGCCTCATTCTCGGCGGCGTCCTCACCCAGTACTTCTCCTGGCGCTGGACCCTGTACGTCAACCTGATCCCCGCCGCGATGGCCGCGGCCGGCGCCCTGGTCTACATGCGGACCAACCGGCCGGACACTCGTCCCCGGATGGACTGGGCGGGAACCGTCCTCGCCTCGGCCGGGCTGTTCGCACTCGTCTTCGGGTTCTCGCATGCCGAACTGGCCGGCTGGACCGCCCCCCTGACCATCGGCTCGCTCGTCGGCGGAGTGATCCTGCTGACCGCATTCGCGTTCGCGGAGAGCCGGGTCAGGCAGCCCCTGCTGCCGCTGCGGGTAGTCCTGGACCGGGCCAGGGGCGGTTCCTACATCGCGGTCGGGCTGACTGGGATCGCGGTCTTCGGCATCTTCTTGTTCCTCACGTACTACCTGCAGGACGTCAAGGGCTACAGCCCGGTGACCAGCGGGCTGGCCTTCCTGCCGATGATCGGCTGCATCCTGCTGTCCTCGAACCTCTCCAGCATCGTGCTGCTGCCGCGGGTCGGGCCGCGGGCCCTCATCACCACCGGCATGCTGCTCGGTGGCGGCGCGATGGCCTACCTGACCCAGCTCACGGTGACCTCCAGTTACGCGGTGAGCATCCTGCCGACGTTGGCGGTCATGGGCCTAGGCTTCGGCATGATCTTCTCGCCCGCCATCAACACCGCTACCGCCGGAGTCGCCCGGCGCGACTCAGGCGTGGCCTCGGCGCTGGTCAACACCATGCAGCAGGTGGGCGGTTCGATCGGGACCGCGGCGCTGAGCACGGTGGCGCTCACGGCGACGGCTAGCTACCTGGCCGCGCACCACGCCGGACGGCTGGCCCCGGCTACGGCCGCGGTGCACGGCTACACCGTGGCCTTCGCGGTGTCCGCGGCACTGTTCGGCGTCGGCGCGCTGGCGGCGGTCCTTCTGCTGCCGTCCAGACGCAGGCTAGAGCAGATGCGGAACACAGAGCCCACGGCCGGTGCCGCGCCGGCGGCCAGCCCCGCCCTGACGGCCAGCCCCGCCCTGGTGGACAGTGCCGCCGGAGACGGTGTCCCGGGTTAGGCGCTCCAGTCGGGGAGGCGCTGACCGAGGCCCGATGGCAGAACCACGGTCCGTTCGGCTAAAGAAATTTCAATCATCCCGAACGGGACGCGGTTCTCCTGTCCGAGCATCCCTCACGAATCACCAGTGTCATGCCAGGCGGTGGAACCGCCGGTTCACCAGCGCGGACATCTCGCCGCCTACCTTGTGGACATCTGGCCGCAAGGTTCATGGTCACCTGGCCGCCCGATGCCGAGAGGAGGCCGCCACGGGCCTACCGCCGACGGTAGGCGGACGAGCGGTAGCTGGCATCGGAACTGGCCGACGTCCTGGAAGTACTCAAGGCTCTCGCCGCGGCTCATGACATGAGCTGGGAGGATGTCGTGTCGGAAGCGAGCCGCAAGCGCGCCGAGCGGGGCGGCTTCGACCACCGGATCTTCCTCGAATACGTCGACCAAGCTCGGTAATATCGCGCCCGCCTACGCGCTTGACTTCGCCAGCTAGGTCGAGCCAGGCGTAGTAATCGCCGGCGTCAGCGGGCCCGGAAGAGCGTGACGGTGGCCAGGTCACCCGCGATCCGCCGAGCCGGCGGGAGCGCGTACCGGTACCGGCGCGGCAGCCGTGCGCACAGTCCGGGGGGCGGCCGCGTGACGGCAGCCTGCTGCACAACTTCCAGGCCAAGGGATTCCAGCGTGCGCGGATCATCGCAGGACCATGCCCAGCGCGCATCCATATTCTTCCTGGCCGCCAGCTTGTGCTGCTGCTCGAGCGTCCGCTGGCTATAGGTGTCGAAGGCGATCAGCGCCCCGGGGAACGTCCGGGCGATGAGGGCGATGACCTGCGGAGCCTGGTCCAGGTAGGCAAGTACGCCCTCGGCCGCGAAGAAATACGGCTCTGGGCTTTCCTGGACAGCAGGTATCCAGTCCTGGTCTAGCACCGACGCAGCCACCATGCGGCGGCGGCCGGAATCGGCGAAGAACCTGCGGCGCAGCTCGATCGTGTCCGGCAGGTCCAAGTCGATCCAGTGGGCTTGACCATGACCGTTACACACCCGCAAGCTGCAGGATTCCCTCCTACCCGGGCGGCGTGCTGTGACTCCCGGGTCCCTGCTCGCCCTCATCCCCGCGGCCCCGGCGGCTGTCCGCCAGGCCTGCAGCCTGGCGTCGTGGAACCAGCGCCCGAACTGGCAGAGTTGGCGGCGGCGACGACGATGAGCAGCGGGATCACGGTGAGGATGGCCAGGGCAGCGAAGCCCATGGCCCGTTCCATGAGTTCGAACTCCTTGCTGGCCCGGTAAAGGTCCTTGAACCGGAGGTCGCGCCCGCCTGCCGGACCGTGCCCTGGACCGCGATGGCCGCCACTCCAGCGATGTGATCGTTGCGTCATCACGAGCTCGTTCCCTGGTGGTGAGCAGCACCCGCTCTCCCGGCCCAGGGTAATTAAGTGGACCTGGCACGTCTCGGCCGCGGCGGCCTGAGCGAGGGCCGGATAGCGAGAACCACGGTCCGTTCGGCCAAATTCAATCATTCCGAACGGGACGTGGTTCTACGGTCCGAGCAAGGGGGACCCGGCACGGCTGGAGCGTGTGCCGACGAGCAGGCTGGTACCGAACAGACAAGACGCACGCGTAGCGCAGAGACGTTATGGGACAGAGCTTCAGCCTGGGGCGGATAAGCGGGATCCGGATCGGCCTGAACTGGAGCGTTGTGCTCATCGTGGGGGTCGGACGTGAGCTGAGAATTATCCGAAGCGACCGGAGACTGGTCACCTCGAGCAGTGATGCAGGTCGCCTTGACTGCGAGGGCTACCGCCTATACGCATTCGAAACGGCATGTGGTGAGTTCGGCGTGCCGGACGACGATAACTGGTCCGAGCGCAAGGATGAGGCCACCGCTGCTCTCGACCAGGCGGCCGGGGCGGAGCGGGCCCAAGGTCGTGGCAGGCACACAGGGACTGGCGCCACGAACTACCGGAGTCGTGCTCAGGCGACCTTGATCGTCCAGTCGCCGACGCGAGCGATGACATCGACGGTGCCGCCGAGGGCCTCAAGGTACCCGCGGATGGCGTCCACCTCGGTGATCTTGCCGTGCTCGATCTGGGAGACCCGCGCCTGTGTGACGCCCATCAGGGCAGCGACCTGCGCCTGGGTAAGCCCGGCGTTCTTCCGCAGTTGCGCGAGCTGATAACCGCGCTGCCCGGCGCGCATCTCCGTCCGGCTCCGCTCCCGCTCTGCGACGCGGTCGGGACTATCCCAGCCGGGTTCAAGCTCCCGGATCTCCCGCTTGGCGTCCTCCCAGCGGACTGCCTTCATCACTGCTCCTTTTCGCGGTTCTGAAGTTGATGCACCGCGTAGCGTTCCTCCGCGAGCGGGATCGCTTCCGCGTTCCACCCGCTCCAGTGTCCCGCCTTGTCTCCGGCGACCAGGATGATCGCCTCGCGGGCGGCGTCGAACACGAATAGCAGGCGGACCTCGCTGGCGCCGCCCACCCGCGGGCGGAGTTCGTTGAGATTATGGACCTTGCTCCCATGAATCCTGTCGACCAGGGGCCTGCCGAGCTGCGGGCCCCGATGGCTAGTTCGTCGATGGCCTGCTCGACCTTGTCTGCTACGGCGGGCGCGTTCTTGCACAGACCGAGGAACCAGTCGTTGACGGGCTCCAGGAGCAGGATCTCCACCGCACCTCCTCAGTATAACGATTACTTATTTTCTGAGGATCTCCCGGCGGGCCCGTAGTCGGAATAGGGGTGAGAGATCGCTGAGTTCCCTGACGGCCCCGGCGGTGACGCTTGGTCATGAACGCCGACTCGGCGGCGGTACGCATCCTGGTCCCACTTAGTGAAGCTGCTCACCGGCCTTCCTCCTTTGCCCGTTCCTTCAAATAAACCGCGTACAACTCCTCGGCATGCGGAATTGCCCGCTCATACCATGTCTTCCACTGCCCCGTTTTGTCGCCCTCGGTCAGAAGGATGGCCGACCGCCACGGGTCAAAGACGAACAGAAGGCGGATCATCGTCTGCCGGGGCCGCAATTCCTTCAGATTCCCGATCTTCGAGCCGGTAGCCTATCCACCGGGGGCCGACCCAGCGTCGGCCCGTACTTAGAGAGCACGTCGACAGCAGCCTCCACCCGATCGGCCGCCTCCGGATCAGCGTGACGCAGGTTCTCCAGCCAATCGGCGACTGACCCCGACGGTCAGGCCCGCCGGGCCTTGCAGGCTGCGGTGGCCGAGCACGGACCCAGGTCCGGTCGGACCCCGCCACTCTGGACGGCATCGGCCGGGATCGGCTGGACAGCCTGCCCGGCGAGTACATCATCCCTGCCGATTCGGCGCTGGCGATTGAGCATCAAATCGCCGCAACCGGGCGGTGCAGAATATTCATTTCTGGCGTTGTCTATGGCAGTCGCTGGGGCCAGCAGCCGTGGCCTTGATTACCATGCTGATTCCCAGGTACCGGGCACGCAGGGCGCCTTCGGTGTCCGGCGGCGATGCTCGCGATCGCGGAGCATCGGACCTAATTAATTAATGAGTTGGGAAATCTGGGGATCCGGGACCGCTTGCCTGTGTGGTGCTTTGGTCGGTAATGTGGTTATTCTGCATCTCAGGTGGTGGGGGGGGTCCCCAGAACCGTAGGGCCGCGCAGATCTGTGTCCCGCGCGGCGCGCGGTCCTGCGCAGACCCTGAGCGAACATGCGGTTTTCCGTGCGCCATGTGCGCCGACCCGGCGGCTGAGACGTCCGATGTGCCCGCGGTGGCCTAGGGGGAGCAACCCGTTCCCTGGACGCGGGCAACGCTCCTGGAGGGGGAGAAATGACATCAAGACGGATCCGGAGAATCGCGGGCTGGATGCTCGGGCCGCTGCTGGTGGCCGGCGCGGTGGCCGCGCAGTCAGGGGCGGCATCAGCCGCTACCACGGCTAATGACTCGCACACGACCCTGTACGTCTCGCCTCACGCCTCGTCGCGGGCGTCCGACCTGTCCTGCTATTCGGCCAGGTTCCATACCATCCAGTCGGCCGTCAACGCGGCCGGCCCGGGAAGCGCTGTGGTGGTCTGCCCGGGCACCTATCACGAGCAGGTCGTGCTGAACAAGCCGGTGTCGCTGGAGGGGCAGAGGGCGACCATCGACGAAACAGGCGTCAAGCCGACATTCCAGGTGCACCTGCCGCCTCCTTTCGGCACGCAGACCATCTTCGCCGCCGTGGTGATGATCAGCTCCGACATCCGGTTCAGCGGCTTCACGGTCACCCACGCCCAGGGCGAGGGCATCCTGGCCGCGGGGCTGGGCAGGGTCCTGTACGGCATCTCGATCAGCGACAGCAGGGTGGTGCACAACGACCTCGGCTTCGCCGTCAAGAACTCTCGCTACTTCGAGTGCGCGGTGGAGGGACAGGAGCCCGGTGACTGCGGCGAGGGCGTTCACTTCACTGCCGTCGCCTACTCGGCCATCACGGGGAGCTTGATCGGGTACAACACCGGCGGGATCCTGCTGACCGACGACACCGGGCCCACCCACCACAACCTGGTGGCCGGCAATGTCGTCACCGGCAACTCCACCGACTGCGGAATCACCGTCCCCGGGCACAACCCGGGAGCGCTCAACGCCAAGGGCCAGCCGCAGCCGGCGGTGGCGGGCGTCTACGACAACGTCATCCGCGGCAACACGGTAACCAACAACGGCGTGAAGGGCGACGGCGCCGGGGTCCTGTTCGCCAACGCGACGGCGGGCACCGCCTCGTACGACAACCTGGTCGAGAACAACTACATCGCCGGGAACGGGCTGTCTGGCGTGACGATGCACGCCCACACCATCAAACCCGGCCTGTTCGAGGACCTCAGCGGCAACGACGTGATCAGCAACTTCATCGGCAAGAACAACGTCGACGGTGACCCGCTGGACTCCCCCGCCTCGCCCAAGGACACGAAGACCACCGGGGTCCTGGTGTTCTCAGGCGGCACGCGCGTCACCACCACGATCACCCGCAACCAGATCGCCGACAACGCGATCGGCATCTGGCTCAGCAAGGCGGTGACGGCGGCCGGGCTGCGGAACAACGGGTTCGCGAACGTGACCACGCCGATCTCGGCCGGCCACTGAGCCGGGGTCACGCCCGCGAGTCACTCGAACAAGGATACAAATCTGGATTTCTAGCTGGACTACGGTAACTAGAAGTGTCTGCCTCCCTCGGCATGGCAGGGGTTTGACCCCACCACTTCGCCGAGGGAGGCAGACGTGTGTTGATATGCGATCGGCCTGGCGTGCCGTGCTATTACGACACCGAGGAAGGGATTGCTCGCCTCGCTGTCGTCCCGGACGGCACCGGGAACTGGTCCGCGACAACCTGCACCACTCAGGTACTGGACCCGGTGGCCAACGGGGAGATCGAGTTCACCGACCCCAACGGGAAGACGAATGTTTTCCAGCCGGTGCACCACAGCAAGAGCACCGTTTCCGGCGAAGAATTTCCACCCGGGCAATGCCGAAATGAATCCAATAACCACTGCGGGCTTGATGCCGTTGAGCGCGACGGGGGCGACGCGTTCCAGACCTGGATTCGCCACCATGACGAGTACATCTCAGGGCCCGGCGCGGATCAGATAACGAGGGCAAGCGCCACCGTTCGTTCGGCAAAAAAGAATTTCAACTTTCGCCGACTGGCAGCCTGGTGAGGACTGGAACACCGCCGGGGTTGCCGCGCCGACCCGAGTGTTCTGGTAGCCACCGGCAGGCGTCGCGGGGGCCGCGGGGGCCGCGGCGCAGCCGGCGTGGCCGCCGCCTCGGAGCGATGCGTGAGGGCGCGGACCGGCACGCCCGCGTCTACTAGCTGGTCGATGACGGCACGCCCGACCCGGCCGGTCGCTCCGGTGACGAGCACCGGATGCACTCGCGTCCGTGTCATGAGGACCTCGGCGTCGTCCGCGGCAGGCGCACGGAGTCAATCCTGCCATCTTCCCGGGAGCGGTCAGCACATGATGACCGCATCGGACTCAGGTAGACGGAGAAGGAATGGAGGCCCCTGCCTCCGTTCCTGCTCCGACTCTCGCTGTTGACCCGGAGATTCAGGGCGGCTCCCGGTGGTTTCAGAATCCGATGGCTTCGCGGAGCAGCAGGATGGTGCCGCGCCCGGGGCGGGGTTCTGTGTTGAGGATGAGAAGGCGGTTGATGGCGCTGGGCCATCCGTAGGCCACCTGGGCGCGGGCGCTTTCCAGCGGGAGGCAGTGGTCTTCAACGCGGCGCAGCGCGGTGCTCAGGTCGGCTACTACCTTCTGTGCCCCGACGATCCAGATGGCGCGGGCGGCGCCGCCGGCGTAGCTGGGTAGCTGGCTTCCGCTGGCCGAGGCGACCACGAGGGAGCCGGTTTCGGTGAGCGCGGCGACGCTGCCCACGACGACGTCGGGGCTGGCGAGCAGCCGCCGGATGTCGTCGGCGCCGGTGACGCGGTCCATGGCCAGGACGCGTGGCCTGACGGCCTGGTAGCGCCCGCTGGTGTTGATGTCCTCATCGATGCCGGACAGGCGCAGGGTCTCGCTGGCCCCGGTAAACACGCTGGCGCCCTCGGGTATCAGATCCTTGATGCGGGTACGCGCGGCGGCGGCGTCGTCGAGGATTTCAACGGCGAAACCGTGTGCCGTCAGCGTGGCGGCGGCCCGCTCCAGGCGCGGCGCGGGTGCCGGGCCCGCGAATGGTGTAGCCGGAATCGGGGTAGTCATAGTGCCTCCTGGCTCGGTGGATGATGTGTTCGTCTCAGCAGTACGACAACGCAACCGGCCGGAATGTGAGGCGACGCGCCCGCCTCACATTCCGGTGCGCTGTCTGGTCGAACTGGTGAGGGCAACTGCGACCGAGGGAGCCGTCGGTACCATGACCACCCAATCCAAGCCAGGACGCGGCCGGCCCGATCCGGGCCTGGACGCGATCATGAGCGAGCGGCGTCAGCTGATCAATGTCACGTACCGGCTCCTGGGTTCCCTGGCCGAGGCTGAGGATGCCGTCCAGGAGACCTACGCCCGCTGGTACGCCATGTCCCGGCAGCAGCAGGACGCCATCCAATCCCCCGGCGCCTGGCTGACGACGGTGGCCAGCCGCATCTGCCTCAACCTGCTCGGCTCGGCGCGGGCCCGGCGAGAGAGCTACGTGGGCGAATGGATCCCCGAGCCGCTGCCCGAACATACCGAGTGGATCAGCGGGCGGCCGGGCGGCACCACCACCGACCCGGCCGACCGGGTCACCCTGGATGAGTCGGTCAGCATGGCCTTCCTCGTCGTGCTCGAATCGATGACCCCGGCCGAGCGCGTCGCGTTCATCCTGCACGATGTCTTCCGCTACTCCTTCGCCGAAGTAGCTCAGATCGTCGGCCGTACCACGGCGGCGAGCCGTCAGCTAGCCTCCTCAGCCCGCCGCCGCGTTCGCGCGTCGCAGGACCCCGCGACTTCCACAGCCCGCCAGGCCGACATCGTCAGGGCCTTCAAGGCGGCATGGGAGGCTAAGGACATCGATGCTCTGATCGGCCTGCTCGACCCCGACGCCAGAGCGATCGCCGACGGCGGCGGCCTCGCCACTACCTTCGTGCGCCCCATCGAAGGCGCCGAGCAGATCGCACGCGCCTGGGTCGAAATCGCCAACCGGGCGACCAGCAACATGACGTTCCTGGAACGCATGGTCAACGGCCAGCCCGGTCTTGTGGCTCAGCAAGACGGCGTCACCGTGACGGTGTTCGCGTTCGACGTCGCAGGCGGCCGGATCAGGCACATCTGGGTAGTACGCAACCCCGATAAACTCCGTCCCTGGATAACGGGCTGACGCGCGTCTCCGGGCTCGCCGTATTCGGCCGGAGGTTGCTGCCGCCTGAGACAAGCACTACAACTCGTTTGGGAAAAGAAATTTTAAGTTAGCTTGAGCGGGCAGTGGTATTGCGGTCTGAGCCCGTGCACGCGGCCTATTCTGCTGAACGCCAAGCTAAGGATAATTCGTCGCCGCATTGTTATGATAACCAGGATATCTGTGACTGAAGGTTCACCTGCGCTGGGATGAGACCAGTGGTGCATGCGGCGGGGAACAACAAGGCTGACCGGGGGCGAGCACCGCTGTTCGGGATCCAGATCGCCGCGGTCGCGAGACCGGCAGGCGTCCAGGAACTGGCTCTAGGCCGAGGTGCTCTGCCGGTCCTCGACCTGCAGGTGCTCGCAGAGGGCGGCCGCGTAAGGAACCGCTAGTTCCGGGAGCGGAACGAACGTCTGCTGCTGCGCGGCTAGCTCCAGCAGCGCCTGGCCCAGGGCGAACTTGTAGCTGGCCACGTTCCGGCCGAAGCGGACGATATGCCGCCAGTCCCCCGCTGGGGTCGGGGCCGCGTCCTGGCTCGTCCGGGATCAGATCCCGGCGATCATCGCGGGCCGACGGGCGTCGGCCCGTCACCCGGGGTCCTGGACCAGGCCGGTTATGAGGCGGCTCACAGCGAGGTTCCTTGAGTTCGCCCGCAGCCGTCAGCACGGCGGACCCGGAAGCGAGCCGAAGCTCGCCCTGGCCATCGGGCACTACGCCCGGGAGCATCCGGTGTGGGCAGTTCCCCGCGATGGCGAGGTGACCGACCTGGGCGCTCCGGAAGTCCTTCTCCGCCAGGCACCCCATGGCACCGGCACCTGCGAGTCCCCGGTAATGACGTTCGGCACGGGGACGCGCAGGACGAGATTCCAGACCTGGTGCAGGTCACCGTCTTGCCATTCCCGGGTCGTCAGAACCCACGGGAGCACGTGATCGACGGCCACCCGGCTGGTTCCGATGTCGGTGAACGGGGTGTGGCAGTAGGCGCAGCATCCGTCTTGATAGCCGCTCAGCGCGTCCCGGACGCCGGTGATGGGGCCGCAGGTGGTCGGTCTGCGTGATGCCCTCGCGCCCTTTGGTGTTGGCTACGGCAGCAAGGTCAGGCCGCTGGGTTGGCGGGCATCTTCAGCAGATGCCCGCCGATGTCCGCCACCAACTCCAGCTTCCCGCCAAGTGCGGCAACGTACGTGGCAAGCGCCTCAACGGTCGCGACCTCGCCACGCTCGATCTGCGACACCCGCCCTGGGCTGACCCCCATGATCTCCGCCAGCCCCGCCTGGGTGAAGCCCAGCCGTTTCCGCTCCTCAGCCAGCTGATAACCCCACTGCTCCGCCATGATCGCACCACGACGACGAGCGGATTCCTCCTCACCGACTCGGCGACGATAGGCATCCCGGTCCCACTTCGTGAAGCTGCTCACTGGCCTTCCTCCTCTGTCCGTTCCTTCAAATAAACCGCGTACAACTTCTCGGCATGCGGAATCGCCCGCTCGTACCATGTCTTCCACTGCCCTGTTTTGTCGCCTCCGGTCAGAAGGATCGCCGACCGCCACGGGTCAAAGACGAACAGCAGCCGGATCATCGTCTGCCGGGGCCGCAACTCCTTCAGATTCGCGATCTTCGAGCCGGTGAGCGTATCACCAGGGGCCGCCCCAGCGTCGGCCCGTACTCAGAGAGCACGTCGACAGCAGCCTCAACCTGATCGGCCGCCCCCGGATCAGTACGACGCAGGTTCCCCACCCAGTCGGCGACCTCATCGGTCTGGTAGATCTCCCACTGGCCCACCCCGTAACTATAGCAAACGCTATAGTTACGGGGAATGGTCCCAAGCTCGGTAATATCACGGCCCGCACCACCCCGATCGGACGTGAGCTTCTGCTGCGGCCGCCGCTGCTGCTGCTATGGCCAGCCGGATGCCGGGGCGGGCACCGTCCCTGGATCGGCGTTCCCCCAGGATGGGAGGCCTGCCCAGGTGGGCGCGCGGGGTCACCGGGGCAAGCAGCAGGTTCGTTCGGTCAATAGAGATCTGGATTATTCCGGACGGGCCGTGATGCTATTGTCCCTGCCGGTGTTCTGAACCGCTCCGGCTTGACGGCGTCAGATGCCCCGGAAGATCGGCGGGCGTTTCTCGGAAAAGGCCTTGAGACCCTCGAGATAGTCACTGCTGTCGTATGCCTCCCGTCGCAGCCCCTGGATGCGTTCGTACACCAGAGCCGCAATGGGCTGGTAGTCCATGAGGACACGGAGCTGCTCCTTGATGACGGCTATGGCCATAGGCGACTTCGACGCCATGCCGGCGGCCAGATCGAGGGTGAACTCTTCGAGTTCGGCGGACTCCACCAGGTGGTTGACCACGAGCCAGTCCTTGGCCTTCTGGGCGTCGACGGGCGCAGCGGTGAAGAACATCTCCTTGATGAGGTTGATGGGCAGCCGCCCGAGGAAGTGGAGCAGTCCGGCGGTGTTGTACGGCAGTCCCAGGTTCGCGGGAGTGATGGCGAACGTCGCCGTCTCGTCGGCGACGATCAGGTCGCAGCTGAGCACCAGATCGAACGCTCCGCCCCATACCGAGCCGTGCACCATGGCGATGACCGGAAACGGGAAGGTGCGGACGGCGCGGAGCAGTTGTTCGAGCGGATCGTTGTAGCCCAGCGGGTCGCGCCGACCACGGGGAAGTTCGTCAATGTCATGGCCGGCGGACCAGACGCGCTGTCCGGCCGCCGCGCGGATCACAACGGCGCGCACGCCCTCGGCTCGCAGGCTCTCAAGCGCGGCGACGATGCCGTTGGCCGTCTGGGCGCTGAGGGCGTTGCGCGTGTGCTGGTTGTCAAGGGAGATGACGCCCACTTGGCCGCGTTTATCGGTCCGGACGGCACCGCCCGCGAGGCCAGCAGCCCCAGCCGGGCCGCCTGCCTCGCCATCGCCCCGCGACACCGCGAGCTGCTGCTCCAGCGGACCGGCTCCCCGGCTGGCCAGGGTCACATAGGTTCGGGCCAGCGCATCTTTCCCCGCCCCGAGGATGGTGTTCAGCAGCCCGAGTGCCTCGATCCGCTGGTCGGCTGCGAAGCTGCTCGCTACATGGCGCCAGAGCACCTCTTCCAGGACGTTGAATGTTCCCTGGATCTCGGCGATGTCGAAGCCCGCCTCGAAGCGGTTCGCCGCGATCTGCTGGGACGACGCGATGATCGGCTCGGTACGGCCCTCGTGCACGCACTGGACGACCAGCTCGAACAGATCCCGCACGTTGCGACGGCGCTCCTCCGGGCTGACTGCGTGGTGGTGTGCCTGATGGCGTTGCTCGAGCGTGGCAGCAGCTTCCTCGACTACTCGATCCTCGGCGGTGGCCAGGACTGCTGACGTCTCCACGACCGGTACCTCCATTTCCTGGACCAGGCTACGCCGACGGTGTCATCCCCAGGCCGTGTGAGGTCGTTCCCGGCGAGCCGCACGCATGTCATTGTGTGACCTTCTCGAGTGAGCGGCCGCTGGTCTTCGGGCCGCCCAGGGCGATCAGGCCCGCCAGCAGCCCGGTGATTCCGATGACGGCGAACCCGAGGAAGAACGTGGTGCCGGTCACCAGCGTGGGCAGCAGGAGGGCGCCCACCGCCCCGCCCAGGTGCCCGCCTCCGTCAGCCAGGGCGAACCCGCGGGAGCGCAGGCGGGTCGGGAAGTTCTCGGCGGTGAAGGTGTAGGCCACCTGGAGGTAGGAGCCCAACGCCAGCGATGCCAGGAACGAGCCGGCGGTCACGACCGCGCCGTTGGCCAGGGTCCCGATCAGCAGCATCCCGATCAGCCAGACCACGGTGGCGCCGAAGATCAGGTGCTTGCGCTCGATCTTGTCGGCCGTGACGATCATGATCCCCGCCCCCACCGGGTACCCGATCGCACCGACCGCCAGGTACAGGATCGAGCTGCCGATCCCCAGGCCGTGCCCGGAGAGCAGGGTCGCGGCGTCCCCCAGGAACCCGTAGTTGCCGATGTACCACAGGAACCACATGGTGGTCATGGCCAGGACCGCTAGGCCATACCGTCCGTGCGTCAGCTCGTGCAGGATGCTGCCCGGATCCTCATCGGCGCCGGTCCGTATGGTGCCCCCCGGCCCACCGGAGAGCGGCGCCGCGGACACCGCCAGGTCTGCCGGGTCGAAGCGCTGCTCCATCGACCCGACCATTACCTCGGCCGCATCGAGGCGGCCGTGCTGGATCAGCCATCGGGGTGATTCCGGCAGCCGCATCCCGAACAGCACGCCCGCCAGCCCGATGAACGCGCCGATGGCGAACAGGATCCGCCAGCCGGTATAGAAGTGCGGCACCAGGGCGAGGGCCACGAACGGCGTGACGGCCTGGCCAATGATGCCGATCATGAACATCGTCACCGAGATACGGCCTCGCTGCGAGGGAGGAGAGAGCTCCCCCACATACGTCGACGCCAGGTTGAGGGCCGCGCCGACGCCCATACCGGTCAGGAAACGCCAGATCGACAGCGTCACGATCCCGGTCGCGAACGCGGTGCCGAGGGACCCCAGGCCGGAGACGAGCAACGAGATAAGGAACGCGAGCTTGCGGCCCCGCCAGTCCGCGAGCGCCCCGATGAGGTTCGACCCCACGATGTAGCCGACCAGCCCGATGGCTATCGCTACGAACTTCACGTCGTTGGTGGTCAGGGCGAACTGCTTGACGATGGCCGGCAACCCGAAGCCGATGTCGGTGATGTCGTAGAAGACGAAGAAGTACGCCAGCCCCAGCACGAAAAGGTCGAAGCGGGGTAGCGGCCACCCCGGCAGCCGATCCATACGGTCCAGCAGCGCCTTGCCCCGAGCCGCTCCGCCAGCGTGATCTTCCGGCCTGGCGGCTGCCTGGCTCATCGCGCAGCCTAGCCGGTTGCTCGCTGCCGGATGACCCCGGCAGGGACGGTCAACAGGCGCGCACGCAACGGCACGGCCCCTGCTGGCCGGACTGACAGGGCCGACGGGCCCGAACGAATGTTCATCATCGGATATCGGCCCTTCCTCGACTCTGTCCACCTGCACTGCCGGGAAGCACCTGCACTGCGGGAACGTCTGCCCGCGACTCTCGGCCGCAGCGCCGGGCGCTGAAAGAGCCCTTGGTCCCCTGCCAAGAGGGTCCTCGGCCCTGTTTGTCAGTGACGTATGGCAGGAGCGGCGGCTGAGCCAACACTGATAGGTCGTCGACCGTGACCATTCGCGATTCACCAACGCGGGATTCCGGGGCAGGCTGGTGCTTTGGTTACGCGAGGCTTGGGCATATGAAGGGCATGGCGCGAGAGTCGGAGTCCGGGCTGCCGATCGAGCCCGTGTACGGGCCGGGATCGCTCACAGGGTTCGACCCGCAGCAGCGTCTGGGCGAGCCAGGTGAGTATCCGTTCACCCGCGGCGTGCACGCTTCCATGTACGTCGAGCACCCATGGACGATGCGCCAGTACGCCGGCTTCGCCACCGCCGCGGAATCCAACCGCCGTTACCACCAGCTCATCCAGGCGGGTACCACAGGCCTCTCGGTGGCATTCGACCTGCCCACCCAGATGGGCTTCGATTCCGACGCGGCCATGGCGCTCGGCGAGGTGGGAAGGGTCGGGGTGGCCATCGACTCGATCGATGACATGCGCCTGCTGCTTGACCGCATCCCGCTCGCCGAGGTGTCCACGTCGATGACGATCAACGCGCCGGCGGCCGCGCTTCTGCTCCTCTACCAGCTCGTGGCCCAGGAGCAGGGCGTGAGCGCGGACCAGCTCACCGGGACGATCCAGAACGACATCCTCAAGGAGTACATTGCCCGCGGCACCTACATCTACCCGCCGCAACCCTCCATGCGCCTGGTCGCGGACTCGTTCGCCTACTGCATGAAGGAGATCCCCCATTGGAACATGATCTCCATCTCCGGCTACCACATGGCGGAGGCGGGCGCGACGCCGGTGCAGGAGATCGCGTTCACGCTCGCCAACGCCATCGAGTACGTGCGCGCAGCGATCAGCTCCGGTCTCGGGGTCGATGAGTTCGCGCCACGCCTGTCGTTCTTCTTCGTGGCGCGGACCACGCTGTTGGAGGAGGTAGCGAAATTCCGTGCGGCACGCCGGCTCTGGGCGCGCATCATGCGGGAGGAATTCGGCTCCGTCCACCCGCGCTCGCAGATGCTGCGATTCCACACCCAGACCGCGGGTGTGCAGCTAACCGCGCAGCAGCCCGAGGTGAACATGGCCCGGGTCACCATCCAGGCGCTCGCGGCGGTGCTCGGCGGCACGCAGTCACTGCACGCCAATTCCTATGACGAGGCGATAGCGCTGCCCAGCGAGAAGGCCGCGCGGCTGGCGGTGCGTACGCAGCAGGTGCTCGCACACGAGACTGACCTGACCGCGACGGTCGACCCGTTCGCTGGCTCGTACGCGATCGAGTCGATGACCAACGAAATCGAAGAGGCGGCCGGGGCGCTGATCGCGCGCGTCGAGGAACTCGGCGGCGCGGTCGCCGGTATCGAGGCGGGCTTCCAGAAGGCGGAGATCGAACGCTCGGCGTACCAGGTCACGCAGCAGACAGAGGCAGGCGACAGGATCGTCGTGGGTGTCAACAGGTTCCAGGTCGACTCCGAGGAGCACTACAAGCCTCTCCATATGGACCCGGCAATCGAGAGTGAGCAAGCACAGCGGCTCGCACTGCTCCGGGCTTCCCGTGACAAAGCCGCTCACCGCATCGCGCTAGATGACCTGAAGGAGGCGGCCACTGGTGACCGCAACCTCCTCTACCCGATGCGCGAGGCACTCCGCGCCCGTGCCACTGTCGGTGAAGTGTGCGATGCGTTCCGCGAGGTATACGGCGTTTACAAGCCACCAGACGCGTTTTAGCGCACCGCGCCGCAGCTAGTAGAAGCCGATGAAGCGAACTTCAATCGGCCGACGGCTCATTGATGGCGTGGGCGCCGCGCATCGCCAGGGCCTCCGCCCGGCTCATGGGCTGTCCGGCCAGGTGCCGGGGGCCGAGGCGGAACCCGCCGGGTAGGTCACCTGGATCTCCGTGATCGCGGGCGGGAAATCGCGCTTGTTGCTGGTGATGAACCGGTCGGCGCCCATGCTCACCGCGGTGGCCAGGTGGGTAGCGTCCGCGGCTTTCAGCCGGTACCGGCTGGACAGGGCGGTCGCGAGTTCGGCGGTGGCCCGGTCGACCGGACGCAGGTCCAGCCTGGCCAGCAGGCCGGCGAGAATGCGGACCTCGTCGACGGCACCGTCGCGCAGCGGCCTGCTGAGGACCTCCGGAAGCAGCAGGACCGAACCAAGGCCCGCCGACGTCGCCGGAGCTGCGGACCGGAACAGGGCAGCCACCTGCTCGCCCAGCGGATGACCGGGCACAGCGGCGTAGATGAGTACATCGGCGTCGAAGGCATCCATTACCGGGTATCTCGCCCGGCCCTGATCGCGGTGACTAGCTCCTCGGCCCGCTGCGCGGTCAGCCCCCGGCTATCCGGCAATGGCTCTCCCGCCGCCTGGGTGAGCAGCTCATGGATCCGGCCGGCGTCCTCCAACGCGGCATCCGCCCGGCGGCTACGCAGCGCGTCGGGCCGGACCAGGACGGCCACCGGGTGGCCGTGCCTGGTGATCGTGATTTCCTCACCCCCCTCGACTCTGGAGAGGAGTTGGGGGAGGGCAGCCCGGGCTTCGGAGACGGTCATCGATACCATGACAGAATTGTACATCGTTGTACGTAAGAGTACGACTGTCAGTCTACTTGGCGGCACCCCAGCCCAGGCCAGCACGGCCGTGATCCAGCAGGGTCAGGGTGGCGGGCTGTCATCGTGCCCGGCCGTACCGGGTGAGGACGGCGGCGCCGGCCTGCTCGGTGGACAGGACCTCCAGGTAGGCGGGCGGCCTGCCCGGGGGAAACAGCCGGTCACCGGCGCCGACGATGGTGGGGAAGGTCAGCAGGCGGTACTCGTCGATCAGGTCCGCGGCCATCAGCGCGTGCACGACGCTCAGGCTGCCGGTGATGATCACGTCGCGCGGCTCGTTCTTGACGGCCTGGACGAGGTCGCCGTCGATGACGCGGGAGTTCGCCCAGGCCGACGTTCCGGTCAGGGTGCGGGAGGCGACCAGCTTCGGCACGGCGTTCATCCGCGCGGAGAACGGGTCGTCGCGCCCCGGCCACAGCCGCGAGAACAACTGCCAGGTGCTGCGGCCCAGCAGCAGGACACCCTCGTCCAGCGTGCGGCCGAGCCGGAACTTGTCACCGGCGACCGTTTCGGGGCCGTGCCGGAAGGCCCAGCCGCCGGCCGGAGTGCCGCCGGACCCGTCCGGGTCGGACACGATCCCGTCCAGGGTGATGAACTCGATGACGATGACGCTCACGATGGATCTCCCTCCGGTGGATGCTCACCGGTACATACCGGCGGGGCCGGCCGTTCTCATCGCGCCGGGCGGGGTCGTACCGGTCACGCGCCTTCCACGCCCGCAGCATCGTCTCCTGCACCAGGTCCTCGGCCTCGTGGAACGAGCCCAGCATCCGGTAGCAGTACGCCACCAGCTCACCCCGGTACGGCTCAAGCTCCACCACCCCATCATGGCCGATCGCCGACGGCCCGGCATACCGTCGAATACGTCGACAAGGCTCGGTAATACCAAGGGCCCGCGCCTCCTGCATCGGACGTCAGCTGCGGCGGAATCGCCCGGAGCGGCTGGTGGCTGATCGCCTGAGACAAGCAGCACGGCTCGTTTGGGAAAAAGAAACTTTAGTTAGCCTGAACGGGCAGTGGTATTGCGGTCTGAACCCGTGCACGCAGCCAATTCTGCTGGACGCCAAGCTAAGGATAATTCGTCGCCGCATAGTTATAATAACGAGGAAATCTGTGACTGAAGGTTCGGCTGCGCCGGGATGATAACAGTGGTGCATGCGACGCCTCGTCGCGACGGAGCCGACCGTTCGATTTCCGGAATTTAACGCTGCCTGAATTATTATGAGAATTGGAGTAAACGCTGCGCGCCAGTAGGCTTGGCAATATGGATACAGCGATTTCGACAGAGACTTCCTGCCACCAGGAAGATACGAGATCAATGGCTCCTGCAGTCTGCGCGTGACAAAAAGGTATATATCGCACGTAATCGGAAGCCGCGTTTTCAAGTTGCTATCGACGTCTTTTCCAATAATGCGATCATGCCAACTACCTCCCGCGGGTTAGACCGCACTGATGAGCCCGACCAAAGGAAGGACTGACGGCAGTACGAGAGCGGGGTCCGATTCCCGCCCAGCCCGCGACCCGGCCTCACCCGACGAGGCCAGGCGCATCACCTGACTGAAGGAACACCACCCCCTATGACGACCGCTGGCGCCCCCCCACGCGGAGACGACGACATGCCTGATCCCCCCGCTACCCTGCCCGGCGCCGGGTACGACGGCGAGAACCACTTCGCGCCGCTGCTGACCGCCCTGCACGGCAACGGCCTGCCAGGCGGGTACGCCGACACCCTCGACCAGCTTCACCAGGTCCCGGTATGGCCAGGACCGCCGCCGCCCACGGCGAAGGCCCGCCGCCGCCGCTGGATCCGGGAAACCCTGCCCGAGGTCGGCATCGTAACCCTGGTCCTGGTGATCCTCGGCGGTCTCCTCGCGTGCGCGGTCCTTACGACCGCGACAGTCGCGGTCTACGACCACGCACGCCACCACGGCGCTGCGATCACCAAGACGGCGGGACGTCCCGCGCCCCGGCCCGGAGCCGGGATCACCCCGTTGTCCACGCGGCCCGGCCTCCCGCTGGGAAGCTACCTGGCGCCCCGGACGGTGCCCGCCGCGCCATCGCCGTCCCGGATGCCCGTCCCGGCCCGCAGCCTTCCCGGCACCCCCAGAACGTCACCCGCGGCGAGCACCGCCCCGCCGAGATCTTCTCCCGCGACTCCGCCGGGGACGGTGACGCTAACTACGACCCCGCCTGGCAGCACGCCGCCGCCCTCGGCCTCCGCCACACCACCGCCGGCCAGCACGCCGGCCAGCACGGCCAGCACGGCCAGCACGGCCGCCCCGACCACACCACCGGCCGCCCCGGCGCTGACGACGCTTCGCCGTCCCCGGCCCTGACCGACGCCTGACCCGCACCGGCACCGGCACCGGCACCACTGACTGAAGGAGAAACCCGCCATGACGATGTGGTGATCGATTCAGTATGGCCCTTGGCCTTCCCTTCTAGTCGGCACTGATTGTCAGCACGCCGTGAGACCAGACGCTGGTCACGACGATTCCAGGCCCGCCTGAGACAGTAACCGGGGCGGGGTAAACCCTGAAAGAGATAGACGTTATCGGCCCGGAGCTGGCGGACGCCGAAGCGGCCAGCCCAGTGAACAGGCCGATCGCGATTAGCGCAGCGAGGATTTTCATGATTCGGCAACCAGAAGAGCACTCATCATCGTCCGCTTCATATGTCCATTCGCCGTATTTATCATATTCATCTCCATTTCCCCTGACCTTTCCTGGTCGATTTTCCGACGCTATGGGGCGGAGGTAGCGAGCAAACGGCCCGGATGGTGGTAATCCGGTGGCGGAATGTGAATGCCAGCCCGCACGGGCCAGCGACGGGTCAGCCGGGGCTGGCGAGCAGGCGGGACAGGACCTCGTCGATCGCTCCGGTCCCGGCCAGCGCGGCCGCATCAGGGGCCGGCCCGCCGACTCCAGGACGGAAACCCGGCAGCCCGTCGCAACGGATCCTCAGGACGCAGGCACCCCCGAACGCCAGGACGTCCGGGCCCTGTGAACGGCCGCCGTGGTGTACGGCGTGACCAACCTGGCCACCCAGAATCACCCCAAAGCGGAGCTGAAAGCGATCAGCGGGAGCAAGCACCATGGTTCGTTCAGGAAAAGCGAACATCGATTAGGCCGGACAGGCCGCGGTACATCCTCATCCCCGGGCACCGCGGCGAGTTGCCGGTGCGGGCCGAGTTCGGCGGCCAGCCGGTCGATCACCCGACCACGGCTCCGCGCCCGGTCACCGCCACGGTAGCTGGCCGCCGTGCCGTGCCCACCGGTCGTTGAGGTATGCCACCATAGTGCCGCCGTCGCTCTTGAGGTGGAACCCGCCTGCCGGGCGGGCCATCTTCAGGACGCCCCAGATGCCGTTCCCGAAGTCGGCGTACTCCTCCTTAGTCAGGTTCAATTTGTCGTCGAAAACGATCGTGATCGTCCGCCGCGCCATGCCGCCTCCTCGATGTCATGAGCTGATGTACCGGATAACGTGCGCAAGTCGGGTAGCAACCGTGAACGCAGGCCGTCCGGCCAGCCGTAGTCCGGCACCGTCGATGTACCGGATAATAGGCCTCGACCGCCACGATCGCCGCCCACTTCGCCTACCTGGCGACGGTCAGCCGCTGGCTCACCGCCCGGGGCATAAGGGAGGCCGACGCGGCACGATACGTCGCCGCGACCTTTGCGCCGCTCGCCGAGACCCTGAGGCCGCCGCCGGCCGACCTGATGGCGCTGGCCGATGCACACGCCGCCGCGGGCGGCATCAACGAGCAGTTCTACGCCTCGTTGCGGCATGCCTTCGAGATCGTCGAGCACTCGCTCGACCGGATCGCCGACCGGCTACGGCAGTGACGAACCTCGGCGCATACCGGCGACGCCCGGTGGCGGTGTGATCGCATTGCCAACCGCGTCGGTGACGGACACGTTGGTGGTATGGACAACGACATGCCAGGGGTGTTTGCTTCACTGACAGTGCTTGGTGAAACCCGTATTCCTCGGCCCGTTCTGACCGAGTTGCGCGCTATCGCCGGATCGGAGAACCTCCGGCTGGCAGATGGCGATCTTGTCGTGTACGCGCGCGACGCGACACCGTTGTTCCGTGGGATGCCGGATGCTGTTATCGCGCCGGCGGACGCCGAACAGGTCGCACGGATCTTGCGGCTGGCTACCGATCACGGTATCCCGGTCGTCCCGTAGGGGGCCGGCTCCAATCTGTGCGCGGGCACCGTCCCGCTGGCCGGCGGCATCGTGCTGTCCACCGCACGGATGAACCGCATTCTGGGAGGTAGGCCCGAGGAGATGCTGGCACGAGCCGAGCCGGGGGTGTCCACGATGGCGCTCAACGATGCTGCGGCAGCGCATGGCCTGTTCTACCCGCCCGATCCGGGCAGCCGTACCGTCTCCACGATCGGCGGTAACGTCGCCACCTGCGCCGGCGGGCTGCGCGGGCTGAAGTACGGCGTCACCCGTAACTACGTGCCTGGGCTGACGGTGGTGCTGCCGACCGGCGAGATCGTGCGGACCGGCGGACGGCTGTGGAAGGATGTCGCGGGCTACGACCTGACCCGGCTGATCACTGGCTCCGAGGGTACCCTCGGCGTGATCACCGAGGTGACGGTGGCGCTCTTGCCGGATCCGTCCGCCAGTCGCACCGGCCTGGCCTACTTCGACTCACTGACCCAGGCCGGCCGTGCCGTTTCCGGCATCCTCGCCGCGGGGGTGATCCCGTCGACGCTGGAGTTTCTGGACCGAAGCTGCATCGACGCGGTCGAGCAGTACGCGCATCTGGGCCTGCATCCTGACGCCGGTGCCCTGCTGTTGTTCGGCGACGACGGCGATGAGGCGGCCGTGGCGCGCAGCTTCGAGCGAATCACAGCTGTCTGCGAGGACTCCGGTGCCATCGCAGTCCAGACCGCCGGTGATGCCACCGAGTCCGAGGCGCTGCTGACCGCCCGGCGCTGCACCCTTCCGGCGCTGTCCCGGCTGGGTTCGCTGACGATTCACGAGGACGCCAGCGTGCCCAGGCCGCGGCTGGCCGAGATGGTCGCGCGGATCGACGCGATAGCCGCGCGGCACCGGGTCACCATGGCGACTTTCGGACACGCTGGCGACGGTAACCTGCATCCGACCTGCGTGCTGGAATCCGCCGAGGATACCGAGGGAATCGCCCGTGCCGAGGGCGCCTTCGCCGAGGTCTTCCGCACCGCGATTGACCTCGGCGGCACGATCACCGGCGAACACGGAGTCGGGGCCGCCAAGCTGCCGTACCTGGAACAGCGCCTCGGAAAGGCGCAGATGGACCTGATCCGCCGGATCAAGACGGCCTTCGACCCTGCTGGCATCCTCAATCCCGGGAAGCTGGGGTCCTGATGACCAGCGACAAGGTGTCGAACGCTGGCTCGATCTTCGACCCGACACTGCTCAGCCGCTGCATCTCCTGCGGCTTCTGCCTGCCGGCCTGCCCGACGTATGCGCTTACCGCTGATGAGGCATCCTCGCCACGGGGCAGGATCAACCTGATGCGGGCGCTCGAATCCGGCACGCTGCCGCCCGGCGACCCGACGCTGGCCGAGCAGGCCTCCTTCTGTCTGGGCTGCCGGGCCTGCGAGCCGGTGTGCCCGGCGGGAGTGCAGTACGGCGAGCTCCTCGAGCAGTGGCGGGGTTTTCAGTGGACCGGGCGTGGCCGGCCGATGGCCGTGCGGTTCCTGATCTTCGCGGCCGAACGCGCCTGGGCGCACCAGATCGCCGGCCGGCTGCGCCGCGCCGCGCACGCTCCGGCGGCTGGGTCACAGCACTCGCTGATGCTCGGTTGCTTCGAGCGGACCCTGTTCCCGGAAGTGAGCAGATCGGCGCTGGCGCTGGCGCCCGAACTCGCCGTCCCGGGCAACCAGGGATGCTGCGGCGCGCTGCACGCACATAACGGCGAGCCCGAGCGGGGCAGACAGCTGGCCGGGCAGCTCGGCGCCCGGCTTCCTGGGCAGATCGTGACCACGTCCGGCGGCTGCGCCGCGCACCTGTCCTCGGTGCTCGGCAGGGACCGGGTCGTTGAGCTGTCGGAGTACCTGCAGAACAGAGTGACCGGCCAGGTGCGGATCGGAGGCCGGCAGGCCCGGGTCGCCCTGCAGGATTCCTGCCATCTGCGCAACGGCCTTGACGTGTGGCGCGAACCGCGGGCGCTGCTCAGCACAGTGGCCGAGTACGTCGAGCTGGCCAGCGCTGCCCGATGCTGCGGAGCGGCCGGCACCTACGCGCTGGTACGGCCCCGCGACTCCCGGCGGGTACTCGATCCCAAGATCGATGAGATCGAAGCGGCCGGGATCGATTACGTGGTGGCGGTCAATCCCGGCTGCCTGCGTCAGCTCCGCCAGGGACTACGCCGCCGGAAATCAGCCGTCCGAGCGTTGCACATCGCCGAAATCCTGCGCCTGGCAGCCGACTAACGAATCACCGACTGCTGGCCAAGCATGCCACGAGGGTCAGCAGCTGGGCGCCTTCCGCACGGCCCGACCGGGACCTATGGCACTATCCGCGAAGGCGCGGCTGCTGTGCGGAGCCTTGACGGCTGTGCTGGACAGATCCGATCCACATTTGCGCGCGGGCTGGGCGCCGTATCTCAGGATGGTTCGACGATGATGACTTCAAGCGTGCGGGGCCCGTGCACGCCTTCGACGCGTTCGAACTCGATGTCGACGGTCGCGGACGGTCCGCTGATCCAGGTCTGCGGCCGATCGGGGCGCAACCGCGTGATCGCTTCCGGCAGGAGGGCGACGACCTGGCTCGCGCGCACGATGCACAGGAGGTAGTCGGGCACGAGCGAGATGGCCCGCCTGCCCTGATCGGGCGAGCCGTCCAGGACGATGGTCCCGGTTTCCGCGATGGCCACCGCGGCCGCGGTGATAGTACCGTCGAAGGTGTCCAGTTCGGCTGGGGTGAACTGAGCGTCGGCGACGGCCTCGACCCCGGCGGGCAGCGCGGGCAGGTCGAGGCCAGGCGGCACCACTACGCGCCGCGCCCCGCGCTGCGTCAGGGCCTCGCCGATCGCGGCTGCGAGCTGGCTAGGTGCGGTGCGCCGGACAGTCGCCTTGTAGTCGGTTAGCCGGCCCGCGAGCAGGTCGAGTAGCTCACCCGGGTCGGCGTCGCGCCGGAGCCTGTAGTCACGAGGCACCGCGCCAGCCCGCGCGGACGTGCCTTCCTCACCGCCTTCCCCGGGTGCGTTGCCGATCGCGGTGCGGATCCGCGACAGCACCTCGTCGCGCGCGCTCATCCGCGCGCTCCGTCCTCGCGGCTGTGCTCGCGCCGCCACCACTCGCGGAACGTCATGGCCGCGGGCACCGGCATGTCACGTGCCTCGGTCCAGCCGGCGAACGGCGGCGGCAGCCTGCGGATCTGACCGCGGCGGCCCACCGCGCGGCCGAGCTTTGCTGCGCGCTGCGCTGCCGTGAAGCGTCCGCGGCTGGCCATCACCCACGACGCCGCGGCCATGGTGACCGCCTCACCGCGGGGTAGCCGACGGCCTTCTCGTGCCGCCTCCACGTGACGGGCGCGCAGATGGACCAGCACCGACGGGATGTCGATCTTCACCGGGCACACGTCGTAGCAGGCGCCGCACAACGACGACGCGTACGGCAGCGAAGCGTTGTCCTCGATGC
>Ga0302181_10000836_pt1 | contig 24306 bp, 19 predicted proteins | sample I_Palsa_E3_3_FD_198786 | JGI IMG/M metagenome (GOLD analysis project Ga0302181, IMG submission 198786) | Peat permafrost microbial communities from Stordalen Mire near Abisko, Sweden - I_Palsa_E3_3 | ecosystem: Environmental > Terrestrial > Soil > Palsa > Peat permafrost | place: Sweden...
CGAAGGCCGGATCCACCACCTCGAAATCCACCACCTTGAAGCACATGGCTGCGTCTGCTCAGGGCGCGGGTGAAGCTGTTATGCCTGCGCGGCGGCGAGGGCCTTGTCGTCGTCGGTGAAGTCGGTGCTGGCGTCATCCGGCGGGTTGGCCAGGTGCCAGCGGACCGACGCGGCTAGGCCGTCCTGCGACGGCGCCGGCTGCCAGCCCAGCAGCCGCCTGGCCTTGCCGCTGTCGACCAGCACGTGCTGCAGGTGACCAGCGGTCGGCCACATGTCCGCGGGCATCGCCTCGCCGGGCACTGTGACCAGTTCGGCGTCATGGCCGGCCGCTGCCAGGATCTGGCGCGCCCACCCCAGCATGCTGCGGGACGCGGGCTCGCCGATGTTGAATACCTGGCCGGCCGCAGCCTCGCTGCCGATGGCGGCGAGCGCGGCGCCGGCCACGTCGCCGACGTAGCAGCGGGTCCACAGCCAGTTCCCCGGCCCGACCGGGATTCGCGGCCGGGCCGCCCGCACCCGGCGCAGGATGAACTCCTCGCGCCGCTGACCGTCGTGCTCGCCGTAGATCATCGCGAGCCGCAGCACCGCGCCGCCCCGCGCCAGGTATTCCGGCTCCACGTCCAGCTTCTCGTAGTCATCCTGCCCGGGCAGCTTGCCCCGGTACGGGTACTTCTCGGGCCGCACGGCCGATTCCTCGGTGATCGGCAGCGGCTCGCCCTCCTGCCCGGCGTTCACCAGCGCAAAGGCCCGGTAGACGTCCATGCTGGACAGCACCACGAGCCGCGCATCCGGCAGGTGCGGCAGGACGGCCGCCGCATCGGCGGCTGTCCCGGCGCTTGTGTCGATCACCGCGTCTGGTCGCAACGCCCGTACCTGCGCGGACAGGTCCGCGAAATCCTTGCGGCCGGCATGCATGTGACGGCAGTCCACCCAGCCCTGCGGCTCAGTGGCGCCCCGGTGCACGACCGTGACATCGTCGCCGCGGGCCACCAGGTCCTCGGTAATGCGCCGGCCGATGAACTGCGTACCGCCCAGAATGACGACTCGCATACCCGGTCTCCTTCCCGTGTTAACGCTGGGCCAGCTTCTCCACTAGGAGCCGGTAGAACTGCCGCGGGCGGCCAGGCTGCGGTGTCCTGCCCGGCGGTAGCGGCCAGGCTAGCCCGTCGGCGACCAGGGCCTGCAGCAGCCGCCTGGCGGTGCGGGGCGTAACGGACAAGAGCTGGCTTGCGGTCTCCGCGTCCACGGCGAGCGCCTCGCCAGCGGGCAGGCTGGCTGCCAGCCGGGCCAGCGTCTCAAGGCCCCGGAGCCGCACGGCGTCTCCGGCAGGCTGGCGCGGGGCGGGCACCAGAGCGCGTCCGCCGCGGTCCCGCGCGCCGTGGCGGCCGCTCGCCCCGGACCGGGCCGCGGCGAGCTCGGCCCGGGCGCTGGCCTCGGCATCCTGGGCGGTGCGGCCAAGTCCTGCGCCCACCTCGATCACGATGCCGAGCTCGGCCTGGGCTCGTTCGGTGAACGGCGGTAGCCGCCATCCCCCGGTGGCCGTCGCTAGCGAGCCGCGGGTTGCCGTGATGAGGAAACCGTGATCACCGGCGGGGCTTACCGCCGCGTGGATCCGCTGCGCCTCCTGCACGAGGAACCTGTGCACGGTAAGCCGCAGTTCGTCGCGCGAGTGTCGCTGGAGGCCGCGGCGTGGCGCGGTGTCCCGTAAGGCCGGAACCTCCACGACCGCGACGGCGAGCTGCGCCTCCTCCAGCCTGCGGTAGGCGCCGAGCAGGACTGCGGTGCGCAGGGCCGAGCGGATCGCGGCATCGGTTGGCCGCACGGCAACGACCGGGACCCCGGCGGCGGACAGCTTGCCCGCGACTGACTGCAGGCAGGTGAATGCCACTGATGTCTGGCCGCGCCGCCACAGCCGCTCATGAAATGACGCGAGCGCCGCCGGGCTGGCAGGCTCCTCATGCACGTGCACGCCGCGCGCCGGTACGCCGATCTCCTCAAGCACCTCGGTGACCGCGCCCCGGCCGAGCACATCAAAGCTGGCCCGGGCGAGGTCGTGCCCGCTGATCAGCTGAGCCCGCAGCAGCGCGCGGTACAGGGCGCTTCCGGCGAGCGGGACGTAGGTAGCAGGGGCGGTGAGTACCCCGGCCTTGACCGCGTAGTCATAGGGCACCGGGCTGGCGAAGAGGCAGGCATCGATGCCCGCGCCGAGCCGCGTCACCTTGTCCGCTGCCTCCTGCTCATCCCGGTAGGCAGCGGCAACCAGCCGCCTGGCCGGCAGCGGCCAGGTGGTGTCCGGTCCCGGTGATCTGGCTGGCACCGGACCCGACAGCATGATTTTCTCGACGAGATCGTACGGTCCGATGATGCCGATCGTCAGCTCGCCGGAAGACTGCCCGGTGCCTGCGACCCTCGCCATATCCCCGCCCGGCTCTCTAACCGGCGGTCTCCTCGGTAATGTCCGCGCCGAGCTCGGTCAGCCGGGCTGCGACGGATTCGTGACCGCGGTCGATCGGGTAGCCCGGCGACACGATGGTCTCGCCTTCGGCCGCGAGCCCTGCCAGCACCAGGGCGATGCCGGTGCGAAGGTCGTGCGCGACGACGTCGGCGCCTTTCAGCGCGGACGGGCCGTGCACCAGCACGACGTTGCCGTCGACCTCGACTTTCGCGCCGAGCTTGTTGAGCTCGCCGACAAGCGTGTAGCGCCCGTCGTAAATGGTTTCCCTGATGTAACTCGTGCCATCGGCCAGGCAGCTCAGCGCCATAATCGGCGATTGCAGATCGGTCGCGAAGCCAGGATACGGGCTGGTGATCACGTTGATCGGCCGCAGCTGCTTATCCCGGCGGACCTGCAGGACAGCGCCCTGGGTGGCGAATTCCACGCCCATCTGCTCCAGCTTCCAGCGGACCACGCCGAAATGCTCGAGGGATGCTCCGACCAGGCTCAGCTCGCCGCCGGTGATGGCCGCGGCCATGGCGAATACCGCGGCGTCGATGCGGTCAGGCATGACCGTGTGCTCGACCGCGGTCAGCTCGCTGACCCCGTGCACGGTGACGAAGCCGGTCCCGCCGCCGGTGATCTGGGCGCCCATCCTGGTGAGGAACGCGATGACATCGAGGACCTCTGGCTCAAGTGCCGGGTTGTCGATAATGGTGGTCCCGGGCGCCAGGCAGGCTGCCATGATCAGGTTCTCGGTGCCCGTGTGGGACGGCGTATCCAGGTAAAGGTGCGCGCCGCGAAGGCGGTCTGCCTTGATATGGATCGTGGTCTCGCGCTCTTCCACGATCGCCCCGAGCCTGGCGAAGCCCCGGTAATGGAAGTCAAGGTTGCGGCTACCAAGGTTGCATCCGCCGATGCCCTCAATGGTCGCCTCGCCCATCCGGTGCAGCAAGGCGGGGACGAAGAGGACGGAGGCCCGGAACCTCCGGGCGATGTCGGCCGGGAGCACTGAGCTGGTCAGCTCGGAGGCGTCTACGACGAGCGTCCGCTCGGCCTCGTGGAATTTGACCACCGCGCCCAGCGCCTGCGCGAGCTCGACAGCCCGGCGCACGTCCTCGATCGCCGGAACGTTCCGCAGCACCGTACGGCCCTTGGCGGCAAGCAGCGAGGCGGCGATCATCTTCAGCGCGGAGTTCTTGGCACCCTGCACGAAGACAGTGCCCTGCAGCGGGTTGCCTCCTCGCACGCGGTAGCTGGTCTCAGGACCGGTGGTCATATGGCTTGTATTCCTGTCGGTCGGGGTACGGGCGTCCGGCCAGCCGGACGCGGTGGCCTGACCTGCGGCCATCCAGACGGCAGGCTACCCGGTGGAGGCGGACTGCCTGGTGCGTGTGTCGTCCAGTATTCCACCGCCTCCAGTTCCCCGGACCATCCCCGCATTGTTGCGTAATGTAGTTTTTCAGATTCATGCCGTCAGGTACTCGAAAGTCCTGGTGGTTTGACGTGCCGGGGGGCGCCGGCGGTTCCACCGCGGGCGTTAGCTCCACTGCAGGCCGGTCAGGCGCTCGTACGCCTCGATGTAGGTGCGGCGGGTTCGCTCGACTACGCCCGGCGGCAGCGGCGGCGGCGGCTCTGGTCCCCGGCGATTCCAGCCCGACGCCGGTGAGGTCAGCCAGTCACGGACGTACTGCTTATCGAAGGACGGCTGGCTCCGTCCTGGCATCCACTGATCCGCGGGCCAGAACCTGGAGGAGTCCGGGGTCAGTACCTCGTCAGCCAGCAGCAGCGTGCCGCTGGCGTCGAAGCCGAGCTCGATCTTGGTGTCGGCGACGATGATGCCGCGCGCGGCCGCGAGCTCAGCGCCGCGCCGGTAGACCTCCAGGGTGATCCGCGCGAGCTCGGCCGCGACGGCCGGGCCGCTGCGGTCCGCGACGACGGCGGCCGGGATGTTCATGTCGTGTTCACCGCGCGGTGCCTTCGTGGCCGGGGTGAAGACCGGCGCTGGCAGCCGGGAGCCGTCGCTGAGCCCGGGTGGCAGTGATATGCCGCACACTTCACCGCTCCGCCGGTAGTCCGTGAGTGCCGATCCGGTCAGGTAGCCGCGGGCGACGCACTCCACCGGCACCATCGAGAGCCGGCGGCAGGCCATCGCGCGGCCGGCGAACTCCGCCGGGATCGGTGCCTGCACCAGGTGGTTGGGCACGATGTCGGCGAGCCGCTCGAACCACCACAGGGACAGCTGGGTAAGGATCTTTCCCTTATCGGGGATTGGTGTCTCGAGCACGTAGTCGAATGCGGAGATCCGGTCGGTGGCGACGAGTAGCAGCACGCCGTCGCCGGTTTCGTAGAGTTCCCTGACCTTGCCCGAGTAGAGGTGTTTCACGTCAGCTGCTCCAGCCGCTCGAACACCGGCCCGAGCCGGGCGACGTACCGCTCCGGGCGGCAGGCCTCGTCCAGCCGGGCCTCATCAAGTGGCCGGCCCTGCCGCGCGGCATGCTCGCGGAGAGCATCGCGGAACTGGGTTCCGTGGTCCCAGCAGTCCATCGCGGCGCCCTGAACCAGCGCGTAGGCATCCTCGCGTGACATCCCGCCGGCGACGAGCTCCAGCAGCACGGCCGAGGTGTAGATCAGGCCGCGGGTCCGGTCGAGGTTGGCGCGCATCCGGGCCGTGTCGACCACCAGGCCGGTGACCAGCCGGGTGGTCTGGGCCAGCAGGTAGTCCGTCGTGATGGCGGCGTCAGGGAGCGCCACCCGCTCGGTAGAGGAATGCGAGATGTCCCGTTCATGCCACAGCGGCATCCCCTCCAGCACGGGCGTGACCTGCGCACGCACTATCCGTGCGAGGCCGCAGATCCGCTCCGCGATGACCGGGTTCTTCTTGTGCGGCATGGCGGACGAGCCCTTCTGGCCCTGCCCGAACGGCTCGGCCAGCTCGGCGACCTCGGTCCGCTGGCCGTGCCTGACTTCCAGCGCGATCGCCTCGCATGCCGTCGCCGTGAGCGCCAGGACGCTGACCCACTCGGCGATCCCGTCGCGGAAGACCACCTGGGTCGCCACGTCGGCCGGCCGGATGCCGAGTTCGGCCATGACGCGCGTCTCGATGGCCGGGTCGATGTTGGAGTAGGTGCCGACCGGCCCGGACAGCTTGCCCACGGCGACCGCCGTGCGGGCGCGGAGCAGCCGGTCGCGGCAGCGCGCCATCGCGAAAGCGAAATCTGCCACCCGGTGACCCCAGACGTCGGGCTCCGCATGGATGCCGTGCGTCCGTCCGGCCCGCAGCGTGTCCTTATGCGCGAGGGCGTGCTCGCGCAGCGCGCCGACCAGGGCGGTGGACTTGGCAATCAGCAGGTCCGTCGCCCCGGCAAGCTGGAGCGCGAGCGCCGTGTCGAGCAGGTCGGAGGATGTCATGCCGAAATGGACGTAGGCGGCGGCCTCGCGTGGGGAGGTGTTATCGGCCCACGCGGACAGGAACGCGATCACGTCGTGGCCGGTGACGGCTTCGAGCGCGGCAACGGCCTGTGGCGTTGGCGGCGGCGCCGCCCGCACCGGGCCGACGCTGCTTGCCGGGACCGTTCCCGCCGCCGCATGCGCTTCCAGGACGAGGGTCTCGATCTCCCGCCACAGGTCGTACCTGTGCGCGTCACCCCAGATGCTGCCCATCTCTGGCAGCGTGTACCTGTCGATCACGTGGTCTATCCTGCCGTAACTCCGCACCTGGCCGGCCCGGTAGCTGCCCGCCGCGGCCGAACTGGCGCGATCCGCCCCGGCGTCACCGCCCCGGCGTCCCGGCCCGGCGTCACCGCCCCGGATCCGCCGCGATGTCCGTGCGGTACCAGCCGCCGCGCATCCTGATCTGGCCGGCCGCCCGGTACGCCGCCGCACGCGCGCTCGCCAGGTCCGGGCCTGTGCCCACCACGTCGAGCACCCTGCCGCCGCTAGACGTCAGAGCACCGGCCACGGTGCGGCAGGTGCCTGCGTGCAGGACGTACGCGCCGGATTCCCGTTCTGCGTCTTGCAGACCATCAATCTCGTCACCGCTGGCCGGGGTACCCGGATAGCCCTCCGCGGCGATCACCACCGTCACCGCCGCGCCGGGTGCCCAGGCAGGTAGTCCCGCGCCCGCCAGTCCGCCGGTTGCCGCGGCATCGAGCAGCCCGCCCAGCGGCGTGACCAGCCGGTCCAGGATCACCTGAGTCTCCGGATCGCCGAAGCGGGCGTTGAACTCCACTACCCGGAGCCCGGCTGCGGTCAGGGACAGCCCGGCGTACAGCAGCCCGCTGTAGGGCGTGCCGCGGCGGCGCAGCTCATCCAGGGCAGGCTGGACGACGGTGGCGAGCACCTCGGCGGCAAGCCCGGGCGGCGCCCACGGCAGCGGGGCGTAGGAACCCATCCCGCCGGTGTTCGGGCCGGCGTCCCCGTCGTGCGCGCGCTTGTAGTCCTGTGCGGGCAGCAGCGGCACCGCCGCCGACCCGTCGGCAAGCGCGAAGACGGACACCTCGGGACCGTCGAGGAATTCCTCGATGACGACCGTGCCGCAGCTGGCGGCGTGCCTGCTTGCCTCGCCGCGATCGGTGGTGACGATCACGCCCTTGCCCGCGGCCAGCCCGTCCGCCTTTACCACGTACGGCGGCCCGAACGCATCAAGGGCCTCGCTGACCTCGGCATCGCCGGTGCAGCTGCGCGCGGCGGCAGTGGGGATCCCGGCCGCGACCATAACCTGCTTGGCGAACGTCTTCGATCCCTCGATCATGGCCGCGTCCCGGCCGGGCCCGAAGCAGGCGATGCCGGCCGCCCTGACCGCATCAGCGGCGCCGGCCACCAGCGGCGCCTCGGGCCCGATGACCACAAGGCCGGCGTCTATCCGGGCGGCCAGCGCGGCGATGCTGGCCGGGTCAGCGGCCGCGACGTCGTGCACCTGCGCGATCCGGGCAATGCCCGGATTACCGGGCGCAGCGTGCAGTTCCGTGACATCGCCGTCCCGGGCCAGCGCCCGGGCGAGGGCATGCTCACGGCCGCCTGAGCCGATTACCAGGACGCGCACCCGCTGAGCCTACCGGGCACAGTCAGCGTGGCCGGCGGCGCTCAGCGCAGTCAGCGTGGCCGGCGGCGCAGAGCAGCCGGCGCGGCCGGCGCTCAGAGCAGCGGGCGCAGCCGCAGGGTCTGATCGCGGCGCGGTCCCACGCCCACCGCGGCGACCGGGGCACCGATCATGTCCTCCAGCGCCCGGATGTAAGCGCGTGCGTTGCGCGGCAGGTCACCGAACTCCCCGGCGGCCGAGATGTCCTCCCACCAGCCGTCGAGGTACTCATAGACCGGCCGGGCGTGGTGGAAGTCGGTCTGCGTCATCGGCATCTCGTCATGCCGGGATCCGCCGACTTCGTAGGCCACGCACACCGGCACCTTGTCGAGCCCGGACAGCACGTCGAGCTTGGTGAGGATGTAGTCAGTGATCCCGTTGACCCTGGTCGCGTACCTGGCGATGACGGCGTCGAACCAGCCGGTGCGGCGCTCCCGCCCGGTCGTGACGCCGTACTCCATGCCGGTCTTGCGCAGCCACTCGCCCTGGGCATTGTCCAGCTCGGTCGGGAAGGGGCCGGCGCCGACTCGCGTCGTGTAGGCCTTGATGATCCCGATGACCTTGGTAATCCTGGTCGGGCCCAGGCCCGAGCCGGCGCAGGCGCCGCCCGCCGTGGGCGATGAGGACGTGACGAACGGGTAGGTACCGTGGTCGACGTCGAGCAGGGTCGCCTGGGCGCCCTCCAGGACGACCATCTTGCCCTCGTCCAGCGCCTTGTTGACAATCAGGCCGGTATCCGCCACGTATCCCCCGAGCCGCTCGAAGTAGCCCAGGTACTCGGCGCACACCGCCGAGGCGTCGATGCCGCGGCGGTTGTAGACCTTCGTCAGCACCTGGTTCTTCTCCCGCAGCACCAGGTCGAGCTTCTGGCGCAGGATGTCGGGGTCAAGGAGATCCTGCATCCGGATCCCCATCCGGGCCGCCTTGTCGCTGTAGGTGGGCCCGATGCCGCGGCCGGTGGTGCCGATCCGCGCGCTGCCCAGGTGGCGCTCGGTCACCTTGTCGAGCGCGATGTGGTGCGGCATGATCAGGTGCGCGTTCGCTGAGATCAGCAGGCGTTCGCAGGAAACGCCGCGGGCCCGCAGCTCGTCGATTTCCGTCAGCAGCACGGCCGGGTCGATGACCACGCCGTTTCCGATGACGGGGACGGCGGTCTCCGACAGCACGCCGGTGGGCAGCAAGTGCAGCGCGTAACTCTCCTCGCCGATGACGACCGTGTGCCCGGCGTTGTTGCCGCCCTGGTACCTGACGACGTAATCGACGCTGTCGCCGAGCAGGTCGGTTGCCTTGCCCTTGCCCTCGTCACCCCACTGGGCGCCCACGATCACAATGGCCGGCATTGTCACCAGCCCCTTCCAGGCCGCCGCGCGCGGAAGCCCTGAACCCACGCGGAAGCCCCTGGCCGCACCGGTCATGGTGCTGCGGCGGCAGGGGCTCTTGCGTTCCGAGGCTACCGGCAGCAGGCCACCGGTGAGCTTGGATCAGGCGGACCCGAGCGCTGCCGCCGCGGCCGGGCTGCTCTCCCGCAGGAAGTCAGTGCAGCGCGCTGCCTCGTCGTCCTCGCCAATCGCCGCCGCGGCGCTGGCGAGCATATGCAGTGCGCGCAGGAAGCCCCGGTTCGGCTCGTGCTCCCAGGGGATCGGGCCGTACCCCTTCCAGCCCGCCCGGCGCAGCTGGTCCAGGCCGCGGTGATAGCCGGTCCTCGCGTAGGCGTACGCGGCGACCGGGTCGCCGCGAGTCAGCGCCTGCTGCGCCAGGGCTGCCCAGGCGTCGCAGGACGACGGGAACCGGGCGGCGGCGGTGGCCGGGTCGGCGGCGGCTCGCAGCGCCGAGCTCGCCTCCTCGTTGCCGGGCAGGTAGGTGGCAGCCGGCCCGCCGAGCAGATTCTCATACGTCATGCCAGCCATCCTGCCGTATGCCGGGCCGGCTGCCTGCAACGAGGGCGCCGGCCGTGCCGGGCCGGCTCCTCCGCCGGCCCGTCAGGTCAGGTCAGGTCAGGTCAGGCGCTGGCCGGCGGACATCAGGTCCTCGCAGGCCTGGACGACGCGGGCGGTCATCGACTGCTCGCCTGCCTTGCCCCAGGCGCGCGGGTCGTAGGCCTTCTTGCTGCCGACCTCGCCGTCGATCTTGAGCACGCCGTCATAGTTGGCGAACATGTGGCCAGCGATCGGCCGGGTGAACGCGTACTGCGTGTCGGTGTCGACGTTCATCTTGACCACGCCGTAGGAGATCGCCTCGCGGATATCCTGCAGCGCCGAGCCCGATCCGCCGTGGAAGACGAGGTCAAACGGCTTGTCCCGGCCGTACTTGCTGCCCACGGCTTCCTGGATGTCGGCCAGCACCGACGGCCTCAGCCGGACGTGCCCTGGCTTGTAGACGCCGTGCACGTTACCGAAGGTCGCGGCCAGGATGTACCTGCCGCGCTCGCCGAGGCCCACCGCCTCGGCGGTCGCGAGCGCGTCGTCCGGCGTGCTGTAGAGCTTCTCGTTGATCTCGCCGACCACGCCGTCCTCCTCGCCGCCGACGACGCCGATCTCCATCTCCATGACGACGTGCGCGCTCGCGCAGTCGTCCAGCAGCCCGGAGGCGATCTGCAGGTTCTCCGCGAGCGGCACAGCGGAGCCATCCCACATGTGCGACTGGAAGAGCGGCTCCTCGCCTCGTGCCACCCGCTCCTTGGAGATCTGGACGAGCGGGCGCATGAAGCCGTCCAGCTTGTCCTTCGGGCAGTGGTCAGTGTGCAGCGCGATGTGGACCGGATACCGCGCCGCCACCACGGCGGCGAAGCCTGCCAGCGCAGCCGATCCGGTCACCATGTCCTTCACCGCGGCACCGGACAGGTAATCGGCGCCGCCGGTGGAAACCTGGACGATCCCGTCGCTGCCGGCCTCGGCGAACCCGCGCAGTGCGGCATTCAGCGTCTGGCTGGAGGACACGTTGATGGCCGGGTAGGCGAAGCCGTGCTCCTTGGCCCGGTCGAGCATCTGTGCGTAAATCTCTGGGGTCGCGATCGGCATAACGGTTACTCCCTGTCGTCTTGCTGGCAGGTCCCAGTATCCCGGAACCGGCGATGGCCGGGGGGCCGGCGGCTGCCCGGTACCGGCGTCAATGGGCTCCGGCACACGCGAGCGGGTCTAGTCTCGCTGCATGGGACGTCACGATGCTGATCCCAGGGAACGCCTGCGGTACGTGATCGTCGCGGTAGTCGTCATAGCGGTGATCGCCCTGCTCGTGGTGGGGGCATCCGCTTTGCATGACCTGGCCGGACACTAGCTACCCGGGCCCCAGCCGGCCAGTTCGCGAGCCGCGCGATACGGGCTGCCCAGCGCTGCTGGGAAGCATTGTCGCTGGCAGCCACGAAACGTGACCCTATCCCGTGCCGTCCAGGCCAGGACCGTGCCGTCCGGGCCGCACCGCGGCTTCCGGGCGATACCGGGTCGTTCGGGCTGACACCGTGCCGTCCGGGCCGATACCGTGGAGTCCGGACAGCGGGGCGGGCAGCCCCGGAATGCTCGCGCCCGCCCGGCGTAATCGGCGAATGGCCGGCCGCGTCATCTGCGCATAGTGAGTACGTCCATGATCCGCGCTATTTGTCACGGCAGTGGCCGGGCGCTGGTAACGTCTCGCGTCGAGGGAAGGACGGTTATCGCGTGGATCGTTGCGCCCTGTTCGTGGACGCGGGCTATGTGCTCGCCGATGGCGCAATGGCCGTCCACGGCACCCGCCACCGAGACTCTGTTTCCTGGGACCACCCCGGCCTGCTCAAGTTTCTGTCCGGGCTCTCCGGCGATCGCAGCGGCATGCCCGTGCTGCGGTGCTATTGGTACGAGGTGGCGGTCGATGGCCGCCGGACAGCCGAGCACGACGCGCTCGCCGACATCCCGGGACTCAAGCTGCGGCTTGGCGGGATGCGGCCCGGCCGCCGCGAGGGCGTCGAGGCCGAGATGCACCGCGACCTGACAACCCTCGCCAGGAACCGGGCAATCAGCGACGCGATCGTGGTCAGCGGCGAGGAGCAACTCGCCGAGGTCATCGCAGAAGTGCAGGACCTCGGGATCCGGGTGATCCTCGTGCATATCACGGTGGACGGGAACTGGGCGGTCTCCCGGTTGCTGCGCCAGGAATGCGACGACGTCGCCGAGATCGGCGGCGCCCACCTGCGCCCGTTCGTTGACCTGATCGCGGGCGCGGAGCCAGCCCGCCGCGATGAGGAGTACCCGGCCGCCGAGTACACCGCACGGTCGTCCCTGGCCAACGGGCACGGATCGGCGGCCGGCGCCGGGACCCACCATGGGCTGCCTGCCGCGGCATTGCCCGCGCCGCCCGCTATCTACACCGCCCCGGTCGTCACTGAGTACCAGCGGAACGTCCAGCCGCTGGCCGCTGCCCGCCCGGCTCCGCAGGATGAGCTGGGACCGGCCCGAAGCCAGCCGGGCGGCAATCGGGTCCAGCCGGGCGGCAATCCCGCGCAGCCGGGCGGGAGGCAAGTGCAGCCCAGCGGCATGCCCCTGGCCCAGCCCGGCGACTTGCCGGCCCGGCCGGGCGGGCTATCAGGTCAGCAGGCCGGAATGCCGGGCCGTCCGGCCGGGCTGCCGCGTACCGACAGTTCGCAGGCCGCATTCGGGACACCGGATCCGCTCGGCGCGCAGGCCGGGTCCGGACGAAGCCCGCAGGCTCCGCAACACGGTGCGGACCAGGTCTCCCTGATGTCGGCCGTCCAGGCTTATCCGGCGCCGGGTCAGTTCCTGGACCGGATGGCCGCCGCCCCCGCCCCGGATAGCCCTCAGGGGCAGGAGCCCAGCCAGCCGGGCGGAGCACAGCGCCAAGCGCTGGGCGGCACGGCCCAGCAGTACCCGGCGGCGGCTGGCGGCCCTTACGGCGGACCCGCCGACCAGTTGCCCCACAGCCAGTTTTCCGGACCGCAGCACGGCCAGCGCAGTGGTGGCGCGCTGGGCCCGGCGTTCGGCGCTCCCCAGGGGGCTCCCCAGGGCGCCCCCCCGGGTGCTCCGTACAGCGGGCCTCAGCCTGCGGCATCGCAGGCCCCGGTCCCGCCGCCGGTAGCCGTTTCACTCGCCGATGCGGTGCAGGCGGCGCACGCCGAGGGCTTCGGCTTCGGCGAGGCGGTAGCGCGTGACGCGCCGGCCCTCTGGCTGGAGGCCGTGCTCGCCCGCAAGCCCCGCATGCCGTCGGACCTGGAGGCCAGGCTGCTGCAGGGCTCGGCGCTGCCGATCGACTCGCTCCTGCACGACGAGGTGCGGCACGCGCTCAGGCGAGGATTCTGGGATGCGCTGGAGCGCTCGCGAAGATAGGCATGGCGCCGGGTCCGGATCGTTAGCGTGATCGTGCGTTGAAATACCGGTCCGGGTGGGTACGTTCTGGATCGTGCCTGTTTTGAGCCGAGAAGAATTTGACGCGATTGAGTTCAGTGCTGCCTTCAGCGGCGAGCATGAGGCCGCTGCGCAGCGGATGAGCCGGCTAGCCGTCACTGGCACGCAGAGCGCGTCCATGCCGCGGGCGGAAGCGTTCCTGCGGGCAGGCGAGCAGTGGCTGCTGGCTGATGACCCGGCTGCGGCAGCCAGCGGATTCAGGCTCGCGCTGGCCGACGGCGGGCCGGTGTTCGTGGATCCCAGGGTCCCGCTATCGCGGGCGCTCTTCCAGCTCGGCAAATCGGCCGAGGCGCATGCGCTGATCAGCAAGCTGAAGGCGGAGGGGCGGCGGGATCCGCGGGTCTGCGACCTGGTCGCCGAGGTGCTTGTCGATCGCTCCGACCTGCCCGGCGCCCTGGACTGGGCAACGGCCGGAGTGGAACTGTGCCTGCAACGGGAGGCCGAGCGTGGTGCTCAGGGCGGTCCGGCGGAACCGGAGCCAGCTGAGGCAGGCGACGACCGGTCCGAGTTCCGGCTGCTGCTGAGCCTGCGGTACCGGATCCGCAACGACCTCGGGCTGCCCGAGGATGACTACGACAAGCTGCTCGACGAGGAGCCCTCCGGCGGGGCCGGCCCAGCGGAGGCAGGCACCGTGGCCGGCCAGCGAGTGGCGCGCACGGCAAGCGAATCTGATGCCGCGTCGAGGTCCACGAGGACCACGTCACCGTCCGCGATGTCGCCGGACAGCAAGCCGCGGGCCAGCTGATCCCCGATCGCCGACTGAATCAGCCTGCGCAGCGGCCTGGCACCGTACACCGGGTCGAAGCCGGTCACCGCCAGCCATTCGCGCGCGGCAGGCGTCACGGTCAGCGTGAGCCTGCGGCCGGCCAGGCGCCGGGTTAGCCGGGCTACCTGCAGGTCGACGATCTCGCTGAGTTCCTCGGTGGACAGCGCATCGAAGAGAATGATGTCGTCAAGCCGGTTGAGGAATTCCGGCTTGAAGGTCGCGCGTACCACCGACATGACTGCTTCCCGCTTAGCTGCATCGTCCAGCGCGGGATCGGCGATGTACGCCGACCCCAGGTTGGAGGTGAGGATCAGGATGGTGTTGCGGAAGTCGACCGTGCGGCCCTGCCCGTCGGTCAGCCGGCCGTCATCGAGTACCTGCAGCAGGATGTCGAAGACCTCCTGGTGAGCCTTCTCCACCTCGTCGAGCAGCACGACGCAGTACGGCCGCCGCCGGACCGCCTCGGTGAGCTGCCCGCCTTCGTCGTAGCCGACATAGCCGGGCGGCGCGCCCACCAGCCGGGCAACCGAATGGCGCTCGGAGTACTCGCTCATGTCGATCCGGATGATCGCCCGCTCGTCGTCGAAGAGGAACTCCGCGAGCGCCTTGGCCAGCTCCGTCTTGCCGACCCCGGTAGGCCCGAGGAACAGGAACGAGCCCGACGGGCGATCAGGATCGGAGATGCCGGCCCGCGACCTGCGGACGGCGTCCGAGACCGCCTGGACGGCCCTGGCCTGGCCGACGAGCCGCCGGCCGAGCCCGGCCTCCATCCGGAGCAGCTTGCCGGTCTCGCCCTCCAGCAGGCGGCCGGCCTGGATGCCGGTCCAGGCGGAGACCACATCCGCGACATCGTCCGGTCCCACTTCCTCCTTGACCATGGGACTGGGGTCGAAGGCGGCCCGGTCGGCCGGCGAGCCAGCGCCGGCGGTCCCGGCGTCGCCGCCCGCCGCGGCGACAGCTTCGGCGAGCTCGCGCTCCAGCGCCGGGATTTCCCCGTACATGAGCCTCGACGCGGCCTCGAAGTCGGCGTCCCGCTGTGCCCGGTCGGCCTGGCCCTTCAGGTCGTCAAGGCGCTTCTTCAGCTCGCCGACCTTGTTGAGGCTGGCCTTCTCCCGTTCCCAGCGGGCGACGAGCGCGGTCAGCTGCTCCTGGCGGTCGGCAAGGTCGGCGCGCAGCCGCTCCAGCCGTTCCTTGCTGGCCGGGTCGGCCTCCCTGGCCAGGGCAAGTTCCTCCATCCGCATGCGGTCGACGGACCGCTGCAGCTCGTCGATCTCGACCGGCCGGGAATCGATCTCCATCCGCAGCCGCGAAGCCGCCTCGTCGATCAGGTCGATGGCCTTGTCCGGGAGATATCTCGCCGTGATGTACCGGTCGGACAACGTCGCGGCGGCCACCAGCGCTGCATCGGAGATCTGCACCTTGTGATGCGCCTCGTAACGTCCCCGGAGCCCGCGCAAGATCGCGATCGTGTCTTCTACCGAGGGCTCCCCGACGAAGATCTGCTGAAACCGGCGCTCAAGGGCCGGGTCCTTCTCGATCCGCTGGCGGTACTCATCGAGCGTGGTGGCACCGACCATGCGCAGTTCGCCGCGGGCCAGCATCGGCTTGAGCATGTTGCCGGCGTCCATCGCGCCCTCGGCGGCCCCCGCCCCGACGACCGTGTGCAACTCATCGACGAAGGTGACGATCTCGCCGTCGCTCTGCTTGATCTCGTTCAGGACGGCCTTCAGGCGCTCCTCGAATTCGCCGCGATACTTGGCCCCGGCCACCATCGCGCCCAGGTCAAGGGCCACTATCCGCTTCCCGCGCAGCGATTCCGGCACGTCGCCGGCGACGATCCGCTGGGCGAGGCCTTCCACCACCGCGGTCTTTCCCACTCCGGGCTCGCCGATCAGCACCGGGTTGTTCTTGGTGCGCCGCGACAGCACCTGGATCACCCGCCGGATTTCCGCGTCCCGGCCGATGACCGGGTCGAGCTTCCCTTCGCGGGCACTGCGAGTGAGGTCGATGCCGTACTTCTCCAGCGCCTGATAGGTCCCTTCCGGGTCCTGCGTGGTCACCCGGGCATGGCCGCGGACCTTCTCGAACGCGTCAAGCAGCTCGTCCGGGCCAGCGCCGGCCTCGCGCAGCTCCGCGGCCGCCTGGCCGCCATCGGCGGCGAGCCCGACGAGCAGATGCTCAGTCGAGACGTACTCGTCGGACATCTCCCTGGCGCGCTTCGCCGCGGTGGCCAGCGCGGCGAGCAGCTGCCGCGAGGTCTCCGGGGCGCCGACCGTGGTACCGGCCGCTCTTGGCAGCCGGGCCAGCAGCTCTTCCGTTCTCTTCAGCACGGTGGCCGGGTCGGCCCCGACAGCACGGAGCAGCGGGGCAGCAGTGCCGCCGGCCTGCTCGATCAGCGCGGCTAGCAGGTGAAGTCCGTCGACGTTCGGGTTCCCGGCCGCGGCGGCGCGCTTGACAGCCTCGGACAACGCCTCCTGACTCTTGCGAGTCAGCTTGTCATCCATCGCCAGTATCCCTTCGGATCTCGGTCGGTGCCCGGCTGCCTGCCGGGGGGCCGTCCAGCGGCGCGTTCCCGCTGGCGGCTGCCGGGGCTGACGGCGCCGGCGGAAGATGCGCGGGCCGGGCCGCGCTGGTCCCGCCGGCGGCACGAACGGGCACCAGCGCGCCGCCGCGGCTGCTGCTCCTGAGCAGGCCGGCCAGCCGGGCGGCGACGGCGCGAGTGGACTCGAGCTCAGCGCGCAGCCGGACGATCTCAGCCTGCGTTTCCGCCAGCCGCAGACGGCTGCGCCGCTCCTCGTCTTCCAGCGCCAGTATCCGCTTGATCCCCGACAGGTTGACGCCCTCTTCCTGGGAGAGGCGCTGGACCTCGCGCAGCACAAGGATGTCCCGGAGCGAGTAGCGGCGGCCGCGGCCCACTGCGCGGCCGGGCGAGACCAGGCCCATCCGGTCATAGGCGCGCAACGTCTGCGGGTGCAGGCCGGACAGCTGAGCGGCTACCGAGATGACATAGACCGGCGTTTCGTCGGACAGCTCGAATTCGTTGATCATGTCATCCTCCTCACCAGTTTCATCCGGCCTTTGCCCGCCGCAGCAGGTCGTCTCTCGGATCGGTCTCCCCGGTCGCCTTCCTGAACGTCTCGAGCGCTTCGCGCGCCTCGTCGTTTATCTGCTTGGGCACCTGCACGTCTACGGTGACCAGGAGATCGCCCACGGTGCCGTCCGGGCGCCGGACGCCCTTGCCGCGAACCCGGAAGGTCCGGCCGTTCGGGGTGCCCGCCGGAATACGGACGTTCACCGGCATGGCGCGATGGGCAGGCACCTTGATCTCCGCGCCCAGCGCAGCCTCGGGAAAGGTAACCGGCACCGTGACGGTCAGGTTGTGGGCCGACCGGCCGAATACCTGATCCGGAGTCACGTGCACCCGCACGTAAAGGTCGCCCGCCGGGCCGCCGCGCTCGCCGGGAGCGCCCTTGCCCTTGAGCTTGATCCGCTGGCCGTCGCCGACCCCGGCCGGGATGCGCGCCTGGATGGTCCGGGTGCTCATCGCACGGCCGCTGCCCGAGCACACCGGGCACGGGTCGTCGACCACGAGGCCGCGCCCCCGGCAGGTCCGGCACGGCTCGGAGAACGCGAAGTTTCCCAGGTTCTTGCTGGCCTGCCCGCTGCCCTCGCAGGTAGGGCAGACCCTCGGCACGGTTCCCGCCTTGGCCCCGGTGCCCATGCACGCCTTGCATGGGCCTTCGCCGGCCAGCCGCAGCGACACGGTGACGCCGTCGATCGCGTCGCCGAAGGTCAGGGACGTCTCCGTCTCAATGTCCGCGCCGCGCCGCGGCCTCGGCTGCTGGTTCGTGCGGCCGCCGAATACCCCGCCGAGGAGGTCGCCGAGCCGTCCGCCGGTGCTCCCGGGCGTCCCGCCGAAGAGGTCACCGAGATCGAAGCCGCCCTGCCCGCCGCCCGCCGATCCGGGCATCCGGATGCCGCCGCTGCCGAACAGGGACCGGGCCTCGTCGTACTCCTTGCGCCGCTTCTCGTCCGACAGCACGTTGTACGCCTCGGAGATCTCCTTGAAGCGCTCCTCGGACGCCGGGTTGCCCTTGTTGGCGTCGGGATGGTACTTGCGGGCAAGCTTGCGGTACGACTTCTTGATCTCCTCAGGGGTCGCGTCCTTGGTGACGCCGAGGATCTTGTAGAAGTCCTTCTCGAGGAAGTCCTTGGTGCTCACGGGCCTCTCCTCGTCCGGGTCACTCTGGGTCGCTTGCGCGCGGGGGATCGCCGTCGGCCCCTGGGCCGCCATCGGCATCGGCGCCGGCATTCCGGGCGCGCCCAGGACCCGCGCCGACCGGATCACCGGGCTCTGCAGGGTCATCGTGCCCGGCGTCACCCGGTTCGGCCACGGCAACCCTTGCCGGGCGCAGGATCATGTCGCCGATCTTGTAGCCGGGCTGCAGGATGCGCACGCACGTTGGCTCGGTCACGTCCGCCGAGTAGGAGTGCATGAGCGCCTCGTGCAGATTCGGGTCGAACGGGTCGCCGTTCTCCCCGTAACTCGTCAGGCCGAGCTTGGTCGCCGCGGACTCCAGCGATTCGGCCACCGACTTGAACCCGCCTGCCAGCTCACCGTGCTCCCTGGCCCGGCCGATGTCGTCCAGGATCGGCAGCAGCTCGCCAAGCACAGACGCCAGCGCGCGCTCCCTGACCGCGACCCGGTCCCGCTCGACCCGCTTGCGGTAGTTGGCGTACTCGGCCTGCAGGCGTTGCAGGTCCGCCGTCCGCTCGGCGAGCCGCGCCAGCGCGGCAGCCGTCTTGTCGTCGTCAGCCGTCCGGTCGCCGGGCAGGTCCGGCGGCACCGTCGAGCCGGCCGGAGTGCCCTGGGCACCCCGGCGGTCATGGCCGCCGTCCGCCTGCGGCGCGCTGCCGGGAGTGCTGCCCGGCTTCGACACCGAATGCCTGCCGGGCCTGCCCGGGCCCGGCCCGCGCGCTGGCGAGCCGGACTGGGCCGTGCCGGACTGGCCGGGCTTGCCCGGATCCCGCACCTGTCCCGTCACCGGATCGATGCGCCGCCGATCGCGGATCACCGGTCCGGTGTTCTCCTCCTCTGGTGACATCATCAGGCGGCGCCACCCTCTGGCTCACCTGGCTTCTCGTCGTCGACAATCTCCGCTTCGACGACATCGTCGTCGCCCTCGGCCGCTGCCTGATCGCTGCCCGGCTCACCGGCCTGGGCGCCTGCGGCGGCCTGCTGCGACTGGGCGTAGATGGCGGTGCCCATCTTCTGGCTGACCTGGGCCGCGTTCTCGCTGGCGACCCTGATGGCCTCGGTGTCGGTGCCCTCCAGCGTCTTCTTCAGCTCGGTGATGGACGCCTCCACCTCGGACTTGATGTCATCGGGAACCTTGTCGGCGTTCTCGGCCAGGAATTTCTCCGTGGTGTAGGCGAGCGTCTCCGCGCGATTGCGGACCTCGGCCTCCTCGCGGCGCTTGCGGTCGTCTTCCGCGTACTTCTCCGCGTCGGCCATCATCCGCTCGATGTCATCCTTGCCGAGCGCGGAGCCACCGGAGATCGTGACGGACTGCTGCTTGCCGGTGCCCAGGTCCTTAGCCGACACGTTGACGATCCCGTTCGCGTCGATGTCGAAGGTGACCTCGATCTGCGGGAGGCCGCGCGGTGAGGGCGCGATGCCCGCCAGCTCGAACATGCCCAGCTTCTTGTTGTACGCGGCGATCTCGCGCTCGCCCTGGAAGACCTGGATCTGCACGGACGGCTGATTGTCATCGGCCGTGGTGAAGATCTCCGAGCGCTTGGTCGGGATCGTCGTGTTGCGCTCGATGAGCTTGGTGAAAATGCCGCCCTTGGTCTCGATGCCGAGCGACAGCGGGGTCACGTCCAGCAGCAGGACGTCCTTGACCTCGCCCTTCAGCACGCCGGCCTGCAGGCTCGCGCCGACGGCCACGACCTCGTCCGGGTTGACGCCCTTGTTCGGCTCCTTGCCGCCGGTCAGGTCCTTGACCAGGTCGACCACGGCGGGCATCCGGGTGGAACCGCCGACGAGCACCACGTGGTGGATGTCATCGAGCTTGACCCCGGCGTCCTTGATCACCTGCTGGAACGGCGCCTTGCAGCGGTCGAGCAGGTCGGAGGTCATCTTCTGGAACTCGGCCCTGGACAGCTTGGTGTCGAGGTGCAGCGGGCCCTGGTCGGAGTGGGTGATATAGGGCAGGTTGATCTGCGACTCCGTCGAGCTGGACAGCTCGATCTTGGCCTTCTCCGCGGTTTCCCGCAGCCGCTGCAGCGCCATCTTGTCCTTGGACAAGTCGGTGCCGTAGTTGTTCTTGAAGTCCTTGACCAGCCAGTCCACGATCCGCTGGTCCCAGTCGTCGCCGCCGAGGTGATTGTCGCCGCTGGTGGCCTTGACCTCGACCACGCCCTCGCCAACCTCAAGCAGCGAGACGTCGAACGTGCCCCCGCCCAGGTCGAAGACCAGGATGGTTGCCTCGGTGTCCTTGTCCAGGTGATAGGCCAGCGCCGCGGAGGTCGGCTCGTTGATGATCCGCAGCACGTTCAGGCCCGCGATGGTGCCGGCCTCCTTGGTGGCCTGGCGCTGCGCGTCGTTGAAGTAAGCAGGGACGGTGATCACCGCGTCGGCGATGGTCTCGCCGAGGTATGCCTCCGCGTCCCTCTTCAGCTTCTGCAGGATGAACGCGCTGATCTGCTGCGGGGAAAACTTCTTGCCGTCGATGGCCACCGACCAGTCGGTGCCCATCTGCCGCTTGACCGACCGGATCGTCCGGTCGACGTTGGTCACTGCCTGCCGCTTGGCCACCTCGCCGACGAGCACCTCGCCGTTCTTGGCGAAGGCCACCACCGACGGGGTGGTGCGTGAGCCCTCCGCATTGGCGATAACCGCGGGCTCGCCGCCCTCGAGAACGGCGACGACAGAGTTGGTGGTCCCTAGGTCGATGCCTACCGCACGTGCCATGAGTTAGTCCTTGCGTGTGATCGAGTATCCGAAGATTGAGCCCTGACGACTCAAGTTTGCCATCCAGTCATGCTCAAGTCAAATGAGTTGAGCGAAACCGGCTCAACTCTGCGGGCCGCGCCCTGACACCCCGGAACGCCGGTGGCCCGCTGCCCTGCCAAGCCGGCCTCACGGACGGATATACCGGCGGACGGAGCGGCCGGCGGCCGGCGCCGGCCTGCCGCCGGATGAACTCCCAGACGCGTGTAAGAACGGGATCGGAGCGGACATTCCCCGATGACGGTACAAGCCCAGGAACTAGCGCGGTGCAGCCAGGCACTAGCGCGGTGCAGCCAGGCGCTAAGCCTCCGGCAGTCAGCCGGCGCTGCGCTGAAGCTGCCATGCTGCTTCGAGGGCATCCTCAATGGCACCAGCGTCGCCGCTGGCGAGGTCAGCAACCACCATCATGTGCTTGATGTACCGGGCCGGGACGCTGAAGGTTCCGGGAAACTGCCGCAGTACCGAGTCGCGGTAATCGAAATCAGCGCGGATCACCACATGCACGTCGTCAAGCTGGCGGGCGACCAGCCTGCCGTGGTACCGCCACTGCGCCAGCCCGTCCGGCGCGGTGCAGCGCACACCCTCCAGTGCCCCGGCCACGTGAGCTACATCGTCGATCGTCACTGACCCGGGCTTCCTCATTCACTGTGATCTCTCACCGGATCGCGTCATCAGGGCATCCGTCCCAGGACTGCCGGGTGCCGCCGCGGGTGATCAACGGAACCTGTCAACTCCCTCGCCGTCGTCGCGCTCCCAGCCGTACTCCGCGAGGTAGCCCCAGCAGTCTGGCCTGCTGCCGTCGGTGTCGGTGACACCGTAGGCGTCCGCGAGCTGGCGGGCGCTGACCATCATGCCAGCCCAGCGGTCGGCATCGGCCGCCCGGGCGAGGTTGGCGACGCCCCGGCCGACATAGGCCGGCGACTCGGAGATCGCAAAGCCGGGCGTCTTGACGCACGCCTCGCGCCAGGTGTCCTCGGTGACGCCGAAGTTCTCCAGCATCTGCTCCGAGCGCAGCCAGCCCGGCGTGACGCCGACGGCGGTAACCGGATGGCCGGCGAGTTCGGCGCTCAGGCCCTTCACGATTCGCTCGACATTGGCCTTGACCAGGTCATAGTAGAAGCCGACGCGGGGCCGGAACTCCGCGTTGGCCGCCGAGGTGCCATCGGTCATCTCGATCACCAGGCCGCCCGTGCCGCCAGCGGTGGCGGTGCGCAGCATCAGCGGAATGGCGGCCTGGCAGGTGATGAGATGGGTGTGCACGCCCATCTGCAGCATCCGCAGCCCGCCGGGCCAGTCGTGCTCCCACAGCGGCTTGTCCCACTCGGCATACCGGTCGCCGCCGAAGATGTCATTGACCAGCACGTCCAGGCGGCCGTGCTCGCGCTCGACGGTCGCGAGCAGCTCGGCGACCGACGCGGGGTTCTCGTGATCGACGACGAGGGCCGAGCCCTGTCCGCTAGCAGCGCGGATCCGGTCGCCGGTCTCCTCGATCGTCTCGGGCCTGTCGATCTCTGACCGGCCAGACACCCGGCTGCTGCGGCCGGTGGCATAAACGAAGAAGCCAGCCCGGGCCAGTTCCACGGCGATCGCCCGGCCCGCTCCGCGGGTCGCCCCCGCCACCAGGGCGACGCGCGTGTCCCGATCAGCCTGCACGGCCATTTCGCCAGTAAACCACGCGCCGTGAACGCGGCCGGCTCACCCAGAGCGCCGCCATCGGTGCCCGGCATGGCGGGCGTACTCCTGCAGGACGTAGATCAGAATCCGCGCCAGCATGGGCCGGGACCGGGGGTCGCTGTCGCTAGCGCGGCGCAGGAGGCAGAGCGCCGGCCCGCGCTTGCCTCAGGCCCAGCCGTAGCCTCAGCACGAACCTGTCCGGTGCGCCGGACAGGACGCCGCCGGCCGGGTCGTCAGCACCGTCGCGGCGCACCACGTCGGCCTGGGGATGCAGGATGTCCCTGACCACCAGCCCGGCTAGCAGCGCGACGGTACAGAACCTGGCCAGCACGGTAGTGAAGTACGGCCCGGTCCCGATGCCGCCCGGGGCGCCGGGCCCGGCGATGATCGTGATCAGGTAGGCCCAGATCCCGAGAAAGTAGCCGATCTCCGCGATCTGCCAGAGCGCGAAGGCCGCCAGGCGCGGCCGGGCCAGCACCACCAGCGGCGCAAGCCAGATGACGTACTGCGGCGACCAGACCTTGTTGAAGAGCAGGAATGCCGCGATTACCAGGAAATACAGTTGCGGCACGCGGGGCCGGCGCGGCGCGGCGAGAGCCAGCACGGCTATCAGCACGCAGGCGATCCCGAACAGCAGGAGTGATACGGCGTTGAGGGTGCCCAGGGGCATGCTGCCCACGATCGGCCAGTGCTCGGTCTCGAAGAAATACCAGATGGATCCCCAGTCGGCACCCCGGCTGGCATTGAACAGGTAGAACCTGGACCAGCCTGCCGGCGCGGCGATGGCCACCGGAAGGTTGACGGCCAGCCAGGTGGCGGCCGCCGCGCAGGCCGTCACCCAGAAGGCCCGAAGCCGTCCGGCCCGCAGGCAGAGCAGGAGCAGCGGGCCGAGCAGGAACACCGGGTAGAACTTGGTAGCCACGGCCAGGCCAAGCAGCACGCCGGCCAGGACGCCGCGGCGGCCTGCCCACGCGGCCATGCCCAGCGTCGCCAGGCTCATCGCGATCAGGTCCCAGTTGATGAACGCCGCGAGGATCACCGCGGGCGACAGCGCGACCAGCAGGGCTGTCCATCTCCGCGAAGGGCCGGCCAGATACGCCGTCGCCAGTACGGCCGCCACGGTGCAGAGCGTCAGCAGGATCACGGTCACGTCGAAGAACTCGCGGCCCCTGATGAACACATCGCTGATCGGGCTGACGACCCAGGCCGCCGCCTGCATCGCCGCACCGATGATGACCGGGTACTCGACCGGATGGCCGAGGTAGGGGACCTTGCCCGCCGAGAGTCCCTCGCTGAAGTACAGCGGGTAGATGTCGGTATAGCAGTGCGCCTGGTACTGCTCGATGCCGACGTTCCAGGCACCGGCCCGGCAGGCTTCCTTGCTGAGGAATCCCAATGCGCTGCCCGCCAGGCTCGCGCTCACCAGCGCGGTCACCGAGCCGGCCAGCAGCGCCAGCCGGCCTGGTCCGGCGAGCCGGGGCGAGGCGTCACCGCCGCGCGTCCCTGGTCGGGCCACCTCACGATCCGTCATCAGGGTGCCAGCTTCCGGGATGCCTGTGCCCTGGAAAGTCATGACCCCAGGTCAGGCCGCCGGGGGACAAGCAAGGGTATCCATCACCTCCCGGTGGCGGGTCCGGATCCCGCCTCCCGGTGGCGGGTCCGGATCCGCAAGGCCGGGCACCGGGTCGGCGATACCTGCCCGGATCGGTATTAAACGGTCAGGAGGGGTAATAACCGGCCCGGATCGGCCTCGCAGGCCCCCTGGCCGCAGGTAGGCTGCCCGCGATGCAGCCAGACGAGCGGTGGCTGAGCGCGGAGCCCGGCGCGGCGGCCGGAACGACGAAAAGCCGGCCGGCGCCGGATGCTGCCCCGGCATCGGCAGGCGGGCCGCCGGTCCCGGATGCCCGCACCGGCGGAACCTGGGACGCCGGAACCCGGGAAGCCGGAACC
>Ga0302181_10000838_pt1 | contig 24292 bp, 23 predicted proteins | sample I_Palsa_E3_3_FD_198786 | JGI IMG/M metagenome (GOLD analysis project Ga0302181, IMG submission 198786) | Peat permafrost microbial communities from Stordalen Mire near Abisko, Sweden - I_Palsa_E3_3 | ecosystem: Environmental > Terrestrial > Soil > Palsa > Peat permafrost | place: Sweden...
TCCGGGGACCACGACGAGCCGGCCCTCGGTGAGCACGCGAAGGCCGCCAGGGACGCCCTGGGCGAACACCGCCACCTCTTTGATACGCCGGGACAGGTCACCCTCGCTGAGCACCTGCGGGCCCAGCTCGCGGACCAGGTCGCGGACCCGCAGCCAGCTCAGCTCGGGACGGTGCGGCACCGCGGCGATAAGGCGGAGCCCGCGCTCGGCCAGCGCGTCGCCCAGCTGCGCTGCCGCCGACGGATCACCCGCCGGCGTGCCGTTGACCACGCAGCCGACCACGCGTGTGTGCTCACCCGACCAGTACCCGCTGGCCGTGATAGCCAGCGACTCGGCCAGAAGCTTGACCGCGTCCCCGGCCGGATCTGGCCCAGGCTCCGCCGGGTCCTCGCCGCTCACCGCGCCTGCCGCCGGCCAGCTGGCGACCAGCAAGACGTCGGCGTCAACCGCTTTGGCTAGCGCCTGGTTGAGTCCGCCGGCGTACAGCTTGGCCGGGCCCGGGCTGAGCCCCTCGACGACGACGACATCGGAGCGGTCATGCACCGGCTGCCAGGCCGCGACGATCTTCTCGAGCACAGCGTCGAGTCCACCCGATCCGAGGTGCTGTTCCAGGTGTGCGGTGGACAGCGGATCCGGAGGACGTAGCGCAGTTGTGGCCGTGGCCAGTGCGATCGACCGGTCGGGGCCGCCGTCGGCCCGGGGCTGGGCCACCGGCTTGACAAAGGCGACGTTCACGCCCCGCCGGTCCAGGGCCCGAACCAGGCCGAGGCAGGTCCTGGCCAGGCTGGCGCCAGCCGCGGTGGGGACGACCAGCAAGGTCCGGCTCATGACATCACCGCACTCGCGTGCGCCAGAGGCCGTCGGTCGGCGGCAATGACACGGGCGGTGTCGCGGGCGATCAGTAGCTCCTCGTCCGTCGGCACGACGAGCGCCAGGACCGACCCGTTAACCACGCTGATGCGCCCCCCGGTCCGCCGGCCATGGTCGGCATTGGCCGCGGCGTCCTCGGCCAGGCCGAGGAAACCCAGCTGGCGGAGCACCAGGCTACGGACGACGGCGCTGTTTTCCCCGATCCCGCCGGTGAAGACCAGCGCGTCGAGCCGCTGCAAGCCGACCACCAGCCCGGCGATCGCCTTGGACAGCCGGTGCACGAAAACCTCAAGGGCGAGCCGGGCCCGCTCGTTTCCGCCCGCGGCCGCGGCTTCGACGGTGCGCATGTCATTGCCCACGCCGGACAACCCTTCAAGCCCGCTTTCGAGGTTCAGCGCCTGGGTGAGCTCGTCGACCCCCATGCCGGTCCGGCCGGCCAGGTAGCCGAGCAGGCCCGGATCGACATCACCGGAGCGGGTCCCCATCACCAGCCCGTCCAGTGGGGTGAGCCCCATGGTCGTATCCACCGACACGCCGTTGCGCACCGCGGTTGCACTGCACCCGTTGCCCAGGTGGGCGGTGACCAGCCGGAGCTCGCCGGGTGGCCGGCCCAGCACGACGGCGGTCTGCTCGCTGACGAAGCGGTGACTGATGCCGTGGAACCCGTAACGCCTCACCCCGTACCGCGTGTACCACTCCTCGGGTACCGCGTAGCGAAACGCATGCGGCGCCATCGTCTGGTGGAACGCGGTATCGAATACGGCGACTTGCGGCAAGTCGGGCAGGACGGCCTGCACCGCCTCGATGCCGGCCAGATTCGCCGGGTTGTGGAGCGGCGCCAGGTGACTAAACGAGCGGACCGCGGCTATGACTGCGTCGTCCACCCGGATCGAAGCGGTGAACCGCTCTCCGCCATGCACCACCCGGTGACCAGCACCGAGCAAATGAGCGCCGGAATGCCCGGCCTCGGCCAGGTGATCCAGCACCCGGGCCACGACAGCCCGGTGAGTCGCTCCGGGCAGCCGTTCCTGCACCGCTGCCGCCGGAAACCACTGGACCCGCAGCAACGCCTCTGGCGTACCGAGCCGCTCGCCGATGCCGCCCATGAGACGCTCGCCAGTTTCGGGGAGCAAAAGCGCGAACTTGACCGACGAACTGCCCGAGTTGAGCACTAGCACCAAGTCGTCAGAACCGATCATGCGGGGCCGCCCAGGTCCAGTTCACGATTTCCGGCATGTCCTGGCCATGCTCGGCGATGTACCGGCCGTGCTCGACGAGCTTGTCCTGCATCATCTGCTTGAGGTAGGCGCCCGTGGCGCCGAGCTGCGGCAGCCGGTCGACCACGTCCTGGACGAGGTTGAACCGGTCCAGGCGGTTCTGCACCCTCATGTCGAAAGCCGTGGTGATGGTGCCCTCTTCGTTGTACCCCCGGACGTGCAGGTTGCGGTTTGCGCGGCGGTAGGTCAGCCGGTGGATCAGCCACGGGTACCCATGGAAGCCGAAGATGATGTGTTTGTCCTTGGTGAACAGCGAGTCGTAATCGGTGTCGCTCAGGCCGTGCGGGTGCTCGCTGCTGGACTGAAGTTTCATCAGGTCAACCACGTTGACCACCCGGACCTTCAGGGCGGGCAGCTGCTCGCGGAGGATGGAGACGGCGGCCAGCACCTCCAGGGTGGGCGTGTCCCCGCAGCAGGCCATCACGACGTCCGGCTCGGCGCCCTGGTCGTTGCTGGCCCAAGGCCAGATGCCGACGCCCTCGGTGCAGTGCACGATGGCCTGGTCCATGGTGAGCCACTGAGGCATGGCGCGTTTGCCCGCGACGACGACGTTGACGTAGTGCTTGCTCCGCAGGCAGTGGTCGAAGACCGACAGCAGGGTGTTCGCGTCGGGCGGCAGGTACACCCGGACGATGTCGGCTTTCTTGTTGACCACGTGATCCAGGAAGCCGGGGTCCTGGTGGGTGAAGCCGTTGTGGTCCTGCTGCCAGACGTGGGAGGCGAGCAGATAGTTCAGTGAGGCGATCTTGCGCCGCCACGGCAGCTGCGCCGTGACCTTGAGCCACTTGGCGTGCTGGTTGAACATCGAGTCGACGATGTGGATGAATGCCTCGTAGCAGTTGAACAGGCCGTGCCGCCCGGTCAGCAGGTAGCCCTCCAGCCAGCCCTCGCACTGGTGCTCGCTGAGCATGGAATCCAGCACCCGGCCATCGGGCGCGAGGAATTCATCGTTCGGTTGAGTCCGGGCCTCCCACTGGCGGCTGGTTGCCTCGAAGACCGCGCCCAGCTGATTCGACAGCGTCTCGTCAGGACCGAACACCCGGAAATTCCGTTGCGCCTGGTTCAAGACGGTCACGTCGCGGAGGAACTTACCGAGCACCAGCGTGTCCTGGGCGTCGACGGCGCCGGGTGATGGCACCTCCACGGCGTGCACGCGGAAGTCCGGCATGCGCAGGTCACGGAGCAGGGCGCCGCCGTTGGTGTGCGGATTGGCACCCATCCGCCGGTCCCCCTCGGGGGCCAGCTCGGCCAGCTCGGGCATGAGGCGGCCGTCGGCGTCGAACAGCTCTTCCGGCTTGTAGCTCTGCATCCAGCTTTCCAGCTGGCCGACGTGCTCAAGATGATCGGAATCGACCAGCAGCGGCACCTGGTGGGAACGGAACGTGCCCTCAACTTGCAGGCCGTCGACGACTTTCGGGCCCGTCCAGCCCTTCGGGGACTTCAGCACGATCATCGGCCAGCGCCGCCGGGCCGCGTCGCCGGAGTTGCGCGCATCGCCCTGGATCCGGTGGATGCCCTCGATGGCATCGTCGAGGGCGCCGGCCATGAGCTGGTGCATCTCGTCCGGGTCGTCGCCGGTCACGAACTGTGGCTCCCAGCCGCAGCCGCGCAGGAACTGGCCCAGTTCCGCCTCCTCTATCCGCGCCAGCACGGTGGGGTTGCTGATCTTGTACCCGTTGAGGTGCAAGATCGGCAGCACGGCCCCGTCGTGGACAGAGCTGAGGAACTTGTTGGAGTGCCACGCGGTCGCCAGCGGACCGGTCTCGGCCTCGCCGTCCCCGATCACGCAGGCGACGATCAGGCCAGGATTGTCGAACGCGGCCCCGAAAGCATGGCTGAGCGAATAACCCAGCTCACCGCCTTCGTGGATCGATCCCGGCGTCGTCGGCGCGACATGGCTAGAGATCCCGCCTGGGAACGAGAACTGCTTGAACAGCCGTTTCATCCCGGCTTCGTCCTGGCTGATGTCCGGATAGATCTCGCTGTAGCTGCCCTCGAGGTAGGTGTGGCCCACCAGCGCCGGGCCGCCGTGACCGGGACCAGCGATATAAAACATATCCAGGTCATACTTCTTGATGACCCGGTTCAGGTGAACATAAATGAAATTCTGGCCCGGTGTCGTACCCCAGTGCCCGACCACCAGCGGTTTCACATGCGACAGTTCGAGTGGCTTTTTCAGCAGCGGATTGTCGTAGAGGTAGAGCTGGCCGACCGATAGGTAGTTGGCGGCCCGCCAGTACGCATCCATGCGGTACAGCAGTTCCGGAGAGAGGGGCCCCGTCAGCACGGGATTCATGGTCTTGATTTGTCAGTCCTCCATTGTGGAGCCGCGCGAGATCATGAAATGCCGGTGCGGCGAGCCGTCGGGCAGTCCCGCAAGCAGGGCGGGACTGCCTGGCGAGCGATTAGAAGTAGTGCCTGCGTCCGCGGACTGCGTGGCCGGTCATGCCGAGGAGCGCCAGGATCACGCCGACGATGACGAGGACGACACCGATCGTCCAGAGAATGGCGATCCCGGCGACGAAGCCGATAATGAGGAGAAGAATGCCGAAGATAATCATGAAGAGCTCCTAGCGGTTATTCGATACGGTGAGGGAGGGGATTCGGATATTAATCTCGGGGACGATGCCCACGGTGGCCTGCCTGCTGCTGGCTAGTCCGAGGCGACGGACGCGTCGGCGGGGACATCGGGGGCATCCTCGTTTACCGCGGGCACGGACGCGTCGGATGGGTCGGCCGGCTGCGCAGCGCCAGATCGGGGCTGGAACAGGTGCCATTTACTGTGCCGGCCGCCGTCGGCGGCTGCGGTGCGAGCGCGGCCGCTGGCGGCCGGATCGTCATCCAGCGTGCTGGCGGTGTAGGCGCGGGCGGTCTCCCGCTGGCCGATGAGGTCATCGCGGTCTTGGGTGACGGTGGCGGTCTCGCGGCGAGATTGCGTGAGCCCGTGGCGGGCCTCGCGGCCGCGGCGGGAGGTCCGCCGAGCGCCGGCCAGCAGCAGGCTCAGCCCGAGCATGCCGAGCGCCCCGACCACGATGCCACTCAGGAACAGCGTGCCGGTGGAGCCGGTCACGTGGTAGCCGAACACGGCGAAGTGGTGGGTAAGCGGATGCCCGCTGCCGCTATTAGCCAGGACGCCGGCCACGCCGGCGACCACCGCCGCGATCAGGATGACGAGCCCGATGATGATCATGACGTACTCCGATCTGAGTTATTGACTGACGCTGGTAGACCGTGGCGCCCGGCACGTCTGTGCCGTTTGCGGAGACACCGTGCTGGCGGTGCTCAGCGGGCGAACAGGCCGGAACGGCGGCGGGACCGGCTTGAACCAGTGGACCGCGCGCTGATCAGGTGGAAGATGAGCAGCAGGATGGCTGCGCCGACGATGGCGGTGAGCCAGGTGGACAGGTTGAAGAACCCGTTCAGGGTGTGAACGTGGAACAGCTTGGTGGCGGCCCAGCCGCCGCCGAGCGCCCCGAGGACCCCGATCACGCAGGTCAAGATGAGGCCCTGTGATCTCCTGCCGGGGATTAGCATATTGGCGAGCAGGCCTGCGCCCAGGCCGAGAACGATCCATGCGATGATGCCCATAACCGACTCCTTAGGTCAGTGACCAGGTGATGTACGCGGTGGTCGGTCATGCTGGGGAGATCGCGATGGGAGAAGAGGTTCTCCCGGGAGGGTTCTCACCGTCCTTTGGCTGTGGCGTCTGGCCTGCACCGTGCCGTGTACGAACAAAAAAAGCTCCGGTCCCGCGGCTGCTCCCGCAAAACTGACGCGGGTGCAGCTGCCGGGGTCCGGAGCAACACCTTCATGATACTCCTTTTTCCTTACGGATAAGGCATTCCGCCGCCAGCAGCAGGGGCCCCCCTTCGGACGGGCGGAGCCGAACGGTGGAGAGGGCCGGGCGGAGGCGGATACGGGCTCACCGCTCAGGGGCGGGCGGGGTCGGCTTCGCTCGGCCCGGCGACGGGGTGGCCTGACCAGACGTGCACGGGTTACCGTTATGGGACAGCCATCCGGGCTAGTGACGCGATTCACGACGCGGATCCCGCCCGGCCTCCGCCGCTCTGGACCCTGGCGGTACATCAACCAGCCCGACCGTGATGTGCCTTCCAGGAGTCCCGCCGTGCCATCCTCCGCATCAGCCCCGGTCCGCCCAGCGAAGGGCGGCCGCCCGTGATCACCAACGTCAAGGCCCGCCGGGTGTCCCGGCTGGCACGGCTGCTCACCGGGCGGAACGCGCTGCGCCGACCCGTCGACCGGATCGAGGGCGTGGTCCTGGTCGCGTTGTCCGTCGCCTTCCTGTCGGCCGTGGCCTTCGCGTGCATCGTCGGCACCCACACCTATCAGTCCCAGCGGGCGGCTACCGTCGGGCTGCGCCCGGCGGCGGCCGTGCTGCTTCAGGACGGCCCGGCGGTCGGCGACCTGGCCCGCGTCGGACAGGCCGAGGCGCAGTGGTTCGTCCCGGGGGGCGGTCAGCGATCCGGCGTGCTGACCACCGCGACGACGCCAGACATCGCCGGCGCGTCCGCGGGTGCCCGGATATCGGTATGGCTGAATCAGTCGGGTCAGCCCGCTGCGCCGCCCGCCGACCAGGCCGTCATGATCATTTACGCGCTGGTCGCGGGCGCCATCGTAGGGGGGCTCGCCGGGCTGGTGCTGCTGTCGGTCTATGTGCTGTGCCGCCTGGTGCTGGACCGACGGCGGCTAGCCGCGTGGGAGTCGGCCTGGGACCGAACCGGGCCGAGCTGGACTACCCATCGCTGAGAAAACAGGCATCCCGTTATCCGCGACGTAAATTTACCCGCACCGGATCCGCAAATTCGCGAATGCGGCAGTTAGACAGGCTGATGAACGCGGAGCCCGCCTGGGCCCGCCCCGCGGCCGACGCGCCGTCACCGAAGACGGTCTCCGACCGGAGCGACACGGCTACGAACAGCAGGCCGATCAGGACCCCGGCCGCGGCCGCCGCAGCCGTGAAGTACCCAGTGAACTCAGCAGGAACCACCGGGTGACTCCCGCCGTCTATCCCTGCGCGGGGGCCGGTCTGGCGGGCCGGCGACCGGGACGGCCGTCAACGCGCAGGCGACGCGGAACTTCCGGTTGTTTGTGCCGCTGTCTGCTGCAAATGGCTACGGCTGGTGCTCGACCGGGTGGCTACGGCTGGTGCTCGACTGGGCGGAGCAGCTCGGTCAGCGCGGGGGAGTCCGTGATCCGGGCGGCCATGTCGTCGCCCAGGGCCCGCATCTCCGCCTCGGCGCGCCGCGAGTGTGCGGCGAAGGCTAGCTCGCCCATCGGCGAGCGCATGGTCCGGGCCCAGTACCGGACGGCAACCGCCCGCAGCGCAGGGCTGTGCAGGACGGCGAGGTTCCGCGGCAGCCCGGCGGTACCGTCAGCGCGTAGGCTGCCGAAAGCCCCGGTGATGGCCCGGCACATGAGCGTGAGGGTCGCACGGTCCGCGGCGAGGCGGATGGGATCGGTCCCGCAGCGGTACAGGGCCGCCGCGACGCACGCGACGAAGGCGGCGTGGTAGGCGAGCCATCCGCCCATGTCGGTGACATTCTGTACGCCGAACCCGCGGCCGGACAGGGTCGCTTCCAGCGCGGCCAGCCGGGGATCAGATGCCTTCGGAAACGCGGTGGGCTGCTGCCGGATGCGGACGTACTCGGCGGTCCCGCCGGCCATGACGCCGCCGACGCCGGGGAACCCGAGGTAGACATCGCCGGGCACGTCACCAGGGATGGCCGTCCGGCCCGACGGGTTGTTGCCGAAGAAGACCACGGCCGGCTTTCCGGCCAGCACCGCGAGCTCGGCGCAGGCCGAGGCCAGCTGATCACGCCGGACCGCGACCAGGACGACGTCGTAGTCCCCGCTGGCATCCGGTACCACTTCGGCTTCGACGTCGACCCGGCCGCCGCCGAGCACATCGTGGGCGCACAGGCCTCCCGCGGCCACGTCCTCAGTCCTGCGCCCGTGGCTCAGCACCGAGACCTGGTTTCCCGCGGCCGCGAGGTGGGCGCCGTACACGGTCCCGATCACACCCGCGCCCACGATGAGCATTTTCATGCCGAGCCCCCTGATCTGGCCTGCGATCGGCGCTGCGCTGGGTCAGCCGCGTACGTACTCGCCGAGGGCGGGGGTGCCGTTTGCTGCGGCGGAAGGCCGAGGTCCGTGGCGGCCTCACATGTCCAGTCCGCCTTTGACGGCCCAGATCTGCCCGGTGATGTAGGAGGAAGCGTCGGCCGCTAGGAAGGCGACCACCCGGGCGATCTCTTCCGGCGCGCCGCGGGTACCGCCGGTGACCAGCGCCACCCGCCCCTCGACCAGGCCTGGCCGGGTCCCTCGGGCGTCCGGTGAGGTTGTCATCGTGTGTTTCCCGTCTCCGGCCTGCCTGCGGGTTCTGGCTCGTCCTGCGTGGTGGCCTGCTGTAGCGTGGCCAGCACGGATGGGTCGCGAAGGGTAGTGGCGTCGCCGGGATTACGGCCCTCCGCGATATCGCGCAGCAGCCTGCGCATGATCTTGCCGGACCTGGTCTTGGGCACGTCGTCGGCCCAGATGATCCGCTTGGGCCGGGCGAGCTTGCCGATGCGCTCGGCCACGTGCTGACGCAGCGCATCCTTGAGCGCGGGCTCGGCGGACACGCCGGTGCACAGCGTGACGTAGGCCACGACCGACTGGCCGGTGAGCTCGTCGCTGACCGCGACGACCGCGGCTTCGGCCACTGCCGGGTGCGCGACGAGTGCCGACTCGATCTCGGCGGTGGACAACCGGTGGCCGGAGACGTTGATGACGTCGTCGATCCGCCCGGTGATCCAGAAGTAGCCGTCCTCGTCCCGGCGGGCGCCGTCGCCCACGAAGTAGTTCCGGGGACCGAACCGCCTGAAGTAGGTCGATACGAACCGGTCGGGATCGGCGTAGAGGGTGCGGAGCATGCTAGGCCAGGGCTGGGTCAGCACGAGTACGCCGCTGCCCTGTTCGATCTCGCCGCCCGCGTTGTCGAACAGGGCAGCGGACACTCCAGGCAGCGCCCGGGTGACCGAGCCTGGCTTGGTATTGGTCAGGCCGGGCAGCGGGGAGATCATGATGCAGCCGGTCTCGGTCTGCCACCAGGTGTCGACAATCGGACAGCGCTCGGCGCCGATGACCGTGTGGTACCACAGCCAGGCCTTGGGGTTGATCGGCTCGCCCACGGAGCCGAGCAGCCGCAGCGAGGAAAGGTCATGCTTGGCGGGGTACCCGGCGCCCCATTTCATGCAGGCGCGGATGGCGGTCGGCGCGGTGTAGAAGACCGAGACGCGGTACCGCTCGATGATGTCCCACCAGATGTCCTTGTCCGGGTAGTCGGGCGCGCCTTCGAACATCACCGACGTGCAGCCATTGGCCATCGGGCCGTACACGACGTACGAGTGACCGGTGATCCAGCCGGCGTCGGCCGTGCACCAGAAGACGTCACGCTCCGGGTCCAGGTCGAACACCATGGCGGTGGTGGTGGCGACACCGGTCAGGTACCCGCCGGTGGTGTGTACGATGCCCTTCGGCTTGGCCGTGGACCCAGAGGAGTACAGCAGGAACAGCGGGTGCTCGGCCTCCATCGGCTCGGCCGGGCAGTGCGGGTCAGCGTCGGCGAGCAACTCGTGGTACCACACGTCACGGTCAGGCCGCATGGCGCACGGCGAGCCCGCGGAGCGGACGACGACGATGGTCTCCAGCGTAGCCAGGCCGTCGACGGCAGCGTCGACGGCCGTCTTGACCGGGGCTGTCTTGCCCTTGCGGCGGGCGCCGTCGGCGGTGATCAGCGCCTTCGCAGCCGACACCTCGAGCCGCTCCCGTACCGCGGACGGGGCGAAGCCGCCGAAGATCACGTTGTGCGGGGCGCCGATCCTGGCGCACGCCAGCATCGCCACCACGACCTCGGGGATCATCGGGAGGTAGATCCCGACCACGTCTCCCTTGCTGACGCCGCGGGCCTTCAGCCCGTTCGCCAGCCGCTGCACGTCGGCGAGCAACTCCGCGTAGGTCAGGTCACGCTGCTCACCCTCCTCACCGTGCCAGTGGAAGGCCACCCGGTCGCCGTGGCCGGCCTGAACGTGCCGGTCGAGGCAGTTGTAGGACACGTTGAGCGTGCCGTCGGCGAACCACCGGTAGAACGGCGGGTTGCTGTCGTCGAGCACCTCGGTGAACGGGGTGGCCCAGTCCAGCCGCTGCCGGGCCTGGTCGCCCCACCAGGCTTGCGGGTTGGCCGCTGCCTGCTCGTATACTGCGGGGTCCACGATCTCGCCCTGGGCCGCGAACTCGGCCGGCGGCGGGAAGTCCCTGGTCTGCAGCAGCAGCTCAAGACGCTCTTCTGCCTGGGTAGCTGGCGTGGGCACGGCGACCTCCTCGTCGCTAGGTTTCCGACGTTAGATCACGATTTGTGAACGAGCATGTGCTCTTGGTCCTCGGCATCAGGGCCTTAGGTCCCTTGCCAGGCAGGCCCGTCGGCCGATGCGGCCCGCGGCGACCCCGCCTAGAGTTGGCGTGACCGTGAAGAAAGCGGCACCTAGGGCCCGGCGGCTAGGGACCTTGTTCCCTGTTCTAACTGGTCAGCTCCCGGCATCCTCGTTGCTATGTACTCCGACGGCCCGGCGCGGCAGCAACTGTCCAGGGATGAATGTCGCCAGCTCATGGCATCCGTGTCCATAGGCCGGATCATCTACACCCGGCAGGCGCTGCCTGCGGTTGAGCTCGTCTATTTCGCGCTTGACCAAGGTGACATCGTCATTAAAACGGACGGTGACGGCAAGCTCGCCGCCGCGACCCGACACAACGTCGTCGCGTTCGAGACCGATTGCCTGGACGCCCAGCAGGCCGGCTGGAGTGTCACCGCGATCGGACCGTCGCGAGAAGTGACCGACCCCGATGACATAGGCCGCCTGCAGAAGATAGACCTCAGCTCATGGGCCCACGGGGTGCGGGAGCACTTTATCCGGGTTTCACCCGAGCTACTAAACGGCCGGCGGCTTCGCGCTCACGGCCAGGAGAACGGCGACGGCGCGGATCGTTTCTGAGGCGCTTCGGGCTATCAGCCGCGAGGCACGCGCCACTCCAGCCTGGTTCCCGGAGTGGGCGCCGTCGGATCGGCCGGGCTGAGCCGCAGCGTGCCGCCGAGGTCCTCGGCCCGCTCGGCCAGGTTGCGGAGCCCGCTGCGGTGCGCCCCGGCCGGGATCCCGGCCCCGTCGTCGATGACCAGGAGGGTGAGCATCCCGTCCGGACCCACGTCCACCGTCACGTCGACCTGGCGGGCGTCAGCGTGCCTGGCCGCGTTCGCCAGGGCCTCGCGCAGCGCGGCGAGCACCTGCCCGGCGAGCTCGGGGCTGACCGGCGCGCCGAGACCCGCGCCCAGGCGCAGCGACGGCGCGAAACCGAACAGCGGCGTCATCTCCTCGACCAGCACGACGATGTCGCCCCGCAGATGGACCTGGCCGGCGGCATCATGGGCCTGCAGCGCGAAGATGGTGGCCCGGATGTCCTTGATGGTCTCGTCCATCGCGTCCACGGCGTTGCTGATCCGGCTCGCGACCTCCGGCCTGGTGATCATCGGCATCGTTCCCTCCAGCGACATGCCGGTGGCGTAAAGCCGCTGGATGACCAGGTCGTGAAGGTCGCGGGCGATCCGGTCCCGGTCCTGGTAAAGCGAGAGCCGTTCGCCTTCGGTGCGGCTGGCCGCGAGCTCGAGCGCGACGCCCGCCTGCGCGGCGAATGAGGCCACCACCTCCGCCTGGGCCTGGGGGAACGGCAAGGCGCCGTGGCGGCGTCCGACGGTAAGCACGCCGCGGACGTTGCCCGGCGCGCCGAGCGGGAACACCACCGCGGGCCCGATCTGGCTCATCGCTCCGCGGGCGGCCTTCGAGGCGCGCTCGTCGGCGGCGAAGTCAGCGGCCGTCAGCGGTTCAGCGGTGGACAGCACCCGGCCGGACAGGGACTCACCGGCCGGCAGCACCAGGCCGCGGGCGGCGTCGGCACCGTCGCCGTCGGCGTAGGTGATCGTCAGCCGGCGGCCTTCATCGTCGGGCAGGGCGAGCACGGCCAGGTCGGCCTCGGACAGTTCCCGCGCCTGCCGGGTGATGTCGGCCAGTACCTCACCGGGTTCAGAGCCGGACAGCAGCCGGGTGGTGACCTCGGCGCTGGCTTGGATCCAGCGCTGCTGGCGGCGGGCCGCCTCGTACAGCCGGGAGTTCTCGACCGCGACGGCCGCCGCGGCGCCCAGCGCCACCAGCACTGCCTCGTCGTCCTCGGTGAAGTCCCCGCCGTCGCGCTTGTCGGTCAGGTAGAGGTTGCCGAACACCTCGTCCCGGATCCGCACCGGGACGCCGAGGAAGCCGCGCATCGGCGGATGCCCGCCGGGGAATCCCGATGATGCTGGGTGGGCGGCGATGTCGGCCAGCCGCAGCGGCCCGGGATCATCGATCAGCAGGCCGAGCAGGCCGCGCCCCGCGGGCCAGTGATCGATCGCCTCGATCTCGTCCTGGCTCAGGCCCACCGGGATGAACGCGGCCAGTTGCTTGCCTTCGCCGATGACGCCCAGCGCCCCGTAGGTCGCATCCACCAGCCGGACCGCGGTCTGCACGATCCGCCGCAGCGTGGACTCAAGGTCCAGGCCGGAGCCGATGGCCACGACCGCCTCGATCAGGCCGCGCATCCGGTCCCTGGTCGCCAGCACGGCTTGCAGCCGTACCTGCAGCTCGGCCAGGAGATCGTCAAGCTGCAGATGCGGAAGAAACTCCGGGCGGTTCCCAGCATCCGGTTCCACCAGCAGATCCCTCCCGCTGACGATGCATCATAAGGCTATCCGCCGGGCCGCAGGCGGGTGCAGGCCAGTGCCAGGCCGGAAAATCACATTCATAGGGCCGAACGGCCCGTGGTGGCAGCATCCGGCCAAGCGGACAGTGGGCGCCCGGCAGAGGGTGTCCGCGGCTCTCAGCACCCACCCGAGGGCACCGGGCGGGCACGGGCGAGCCGCTTCCGGCACCGCGGGCTTGTGCCGGACTCGTTAATGCCGTTAACTGAGAGCGTGGCCGGCCCGGACCTTGCGCTTGTCGCCGCTCGTCTTGTTGACGGCGGGAGAGGTTATGGCAGGCGAATCGATGTCCGGGCGGATGCCGCCATCACCGGCACCCCCAGCACCCAAGGGGTCCCGCACGCGCGATGCGGATGCAGCGGGCGGTCTAGGTTTTCCTGATCTACCGCGGCTGGAACTGGATCAGCTGCTGGTGCAGCTGGCGGACCGCGCCGATGACGTGCGAGCCACGCAGGGGCGGCTGCGCGAGCTGCTGCGGGCGAATGCCCTGGTGGCCGGCGAGTTGAGCCTGCCGGTCGTGTTGCGGCGGGTCGTGGGGGCGGCCCGGGATCTTCTCGGCGCCCGGTATGTGGCGCTGGGCGTGCTTGGCCTCGACGGAGGACTGGAGCAGTTCGTGCACGCCGGCATGGACGAGGAGCTGGTCGCGAGGATCGGTGACCTGCCCACGGGCCGGGGGATCCTTGGTTTGCTGATCAGCGACCCGGTCCCGATCCGGCTTGCTGATCTCACCGCTCATCCCGCGTCGGCGGGGTTCCCGCCGGGACATCCGCCGATGCGCGGCTTCCTCGGTATCCCGGTCCGCCTCGGGGAGAAGGTCTTCGGCCACCTTTACCTGACCGAGCGTTGCGACGGCGGGGAATTTACCGCCGAGGATGAGGAGCTGGCGATCGCGCTCGCCGCGACCGCAGGCGTGGCGATCGCGAACGCGCGCCGGTTCACCGAATCCGAGCAGCGCCGCCGGTGGCTGGACGCCTCCGGCGAGCTGACGCCGTTGCTGCTTTCCAGCCAGGTGGGGGAGCCGCACGCGCTAATCGCCCAGCTCGCCGCGGCTGCCGCGGCCGCGGACTTTGCCGCGCTGGCCGTGCCTCACGGCGCGGACGAGGTAATCATCACCGGCGTATCCGGCGCGCTCACCGCGGGAATGATGAACCGGACAGCCCCGCTGGCAGGCTCGCTGGCCGGGCAGGCGATCCTCACCGGCAAGGCCAGCCTTGCCACCGGCGGCCGCCGCGAAGCGGCCGCCGCTGCGCTGAACGCCGATATCGGCCCCATGATCGTCGTCCCGCTAGCCGCCGGCGAGCAGGTCGGCGGCGCGTTGATGCTGGGCCGGCTGGCCGCAAATCCTGGATTCACCGAGACAGACCTGGACATGGCTGCATCCTTCGCAGGCCACGCCGCTGTGACCATGGAACTCGCCCGGGCCCGCATCGACCAGATCATCCTGGCTCAGGCAGAGGACCATGACCGCATCGCAGGTGACCTGCACGACCATGTCATCCAGGAGTTGTTTGCCCTCGGCATGACCCTCCAAGGCCACGCTGCCCGCAGCGATCGGGCCGACGCGGAACGGATCAAGGGCTATATCGACACCCTTGACGAGGCTATCGCCAATATCCGCACCAGCATTTTCGGGCTCCACCAGTCCCGGGCGGCCCCCGTCGGCCTGCACGCCCGGCTCCTGGCGATGATCGAGGAGCACACGCCGCAGCTCGGTTTCGCCGCCGCGATCCGTTTCGCCGGCCCGCTAGACCCGGGCCCGGACGCAGCCCTGGCCCACGACATCCTCGCCGTTACCCGCGAGGCCCTGTCCAACTGCGCACGCCATGCCCACGCCACCGCCATCAGCATCTCCCTGGCGCAACAGGAAGGGCTGATCATCCTCGACGTCATCGACAACGGCCGCGGCGTCGGCACCCCCACCCGGTCCAGCGGCCTGACCAGCATGCGCGGCCGCGCCGAACGCAACGGCGGTACCTTCCAGCTCATCACCCCCGGCAGCGGCGGCACCCACCTGACCTGGACCGGCCGCCTCCGCCAGAGCAGAGCCGCGAGGAAGTAGTCGGCGAGACGCGCGGATAGGGGCCGTCACGGGACATTGGGCCTGCCTGCGAGGGACGTTCGCCTCTGCCGGCCGAATTGTCGCCAAAACACCGCGGCAATGATATCCCGACAGAAGCGGAGATTGACCCTGCACCTGGAGGACCAGTGGACCAGGGACATTACCATCACGACCGGCCTGGTCGACGCGTACTCCACGCCGACACTGCTGCGCCTTCTGGCCAGCCACCACATCGACGCCGGACGGTTTGTCACCCACCGCTTCGCGCTGGATGAGTTCGACAAGGCCTACGATGTATTCGCCAGGCCAGCTGACACCGGAGCGCTCAAGGTCGTCCTGAGCCGTAGCGTTTAATGCTGCGGGCTTCCTAAGATCGGCCGCTCGCTGCGCCAGCGGGGCCTGATCATCGCCCGCGGCGATCAGGCCCCGCAGCTTCTGGTATTCCGTAGCGTCGATATCACCGCGGGCTAGCCGCTCGTCCAGTAGTCCGCGCGCGTCCGCTCCGCTGCGGCGCTCGTGGGCGCCTCGATCGCCGCGGCGCTGCTCGTGCTGCCTTGTCATCAGGCGGCTCTAAACGCGGCGGCCGAGTGACGGAGGTCCCGTTAGGGGGTGACTTCTGGCCGTGACGGGTGCGCCCGGGTGGGCGGCAGACTCCAGGTAACAAGCTGAAACAGGCGGGCCGGACCGGCCCCCTCAGCTAGAAGGAGACATTCTGATGCGCCGCTATTCTTCCCATCTGACCGTCATCGTGGGGTTCGCCGCCGCGGTGATCTTGCTGGCCGCGGGGGGGCTGCTGACGTGGGGTTCGGCTTACGTGCACAACACCGTGCAGGGCCAGCTGTCCTCGCAGCAGATCTTCTTCCCGCCCAAGGCCGCGTTCGCGAACCCCAAGGCCGGCACCGAGATCACCCCGAGCATGATTCCCAGCGTCTCGCAGTACGCCGGGCAGCAGATGCTGACCGGGCAGCAGGCCGAGGCCTACGCTGACCACTTCATCGCCGTCCACCTGTCCGAGATCGGCGGCGGCAAGACCTACTCCCAGCTGTCCACCGAGGCGATCGCGCAGCCGAAGAACGTGGCCCTGGCCGGCGAGGTGGCGACGGTGTTCAAGGGCACCACGCTGCGCAGCATGCTGCTGAACGCTTACGGCTGGTGGAAGGTCTCGCAGATCTTGTACATCGCCGCGCTAGTCGCGTTCGCCCTGGGCGGCCTGACCCTGATCGGCTCGGTGTTCGTCCTGGCTCTGGGCCGCCGGCCCGAGATCACCCACGAGGCCATCCCAGCCACCGGGCCCACGCCGGCCAAGACCGCCTAACCCCGGCCCGGCCAACCTGGCCCGACCGCAACACACGCACAGCACCATCGGCAACTACCTCCGGCCAGCGCCCATCAGGGTGCTGGCCGGAGGAGCGTCCAGCGATGAACACGCATCACGTCAGAAGGCTGCCGGTGACTGGCGCAAACCGCCAGCTGATCGGCCAGAAATGGACTTTCGGCCCTGGCCCGCGGCTGCGTTCACGGGCAGGCTTGGGAGCAGAACTTAACCAGCAGGTGGAGGCAGCATGAGAGCCCTCGTTTACCACGGTCCCGGCCGCAAGTCCTGGGACGAGGTACCCGACCCCGAGATCACCGATGACGGCGACATTATCGTGCAGGTGGATGCGACCACGATCTGCGGTACCGACCTGCACATTCTCAAGGGCGACCTGCCTGAGGTGCGCAACGGCCGGATTCTGGGTCACGAGGCGGTCGGGACCGTCGACGAGGTCGGCGACGGCGTCCGTACGCTCACGCCGGGCGACCGTGTGCTGGTCTCCAGCGTCAGCGCGTGCGGGACATGCCGGTTCTGCCGCGAGGCCCGCTACGGGCAGTGCCAGTCCGGCGGCGGCTGGGTCCTCGGCCACTCGATCGACGGCACCCAGGCCGAGTACGTTCGCGTGCCGTTCGCCGACACCTCCACGTTCCGGGTACCCGACGGCGCGGCCGACGAGGAGATCCTCATGCTGGCCGACGTTCTGCCCACCGGCTACGAGGTCGGCGTCCTGGCCGGAGGCGTGCGTCCGGGCGATGTCGTCGCCGTCGTCGGGGCCGGCCCGGTTGGCTTGGCGGCGATCGCGTGCGCGCGGCTGTTCAGCCCGAGCCACATTGTCGCCATCGACTTGTCCGACGCCCGGCTGGAAGCGGCCAAGTACTTCGGCGCTGACGTGATCGTGAACAACTCCCGCGAGGACCCGCTGAGGGTCATCAGGGACCTGACCGGGGACCTGGCCGGGCGGCTCGGCGCGGACGTGTCCATCGAGGCCGTCGGGCTCCCGGCCACGTTCGAGCTGGCGGTCAAGCTGGTCCGGCCGGGTGGCCGGATCGCGAACATCGGCGTGCACGGCGGAGCCGTCTCGCTGCGCCTGGACGAACAGTGGATCAGGGACATAACGATCACCACGGGCCTGAAGGACACCTCCTCCACCCCGACCCTGATGCGCCTGGTCACCAACGGCCAGATTGACGCCAAGCGGTTCATCACCCATCGCTTCGGCCTGGATCAGTTTGAAGAGGCGTACGACGTGTTCGCCAACGCCGCCACCACCGGCGCGCTCAAGGTCGTCCTCAGCCCGCCCGAAACGGGACGATAGCGATGAAGACAAGCGTCAAGGACGCCATGACCACTCAGGTCGTGGCGGTCAAGCTCGGCGCATCATTCAATGAGATGGCCGCTCGGCTCCGTCAGTCCCGGGTGAGCGCGTTTCCGGTCATCGACGATGACATGAAGGTGATCGGGGTGGTCTCCGAGGCCGACATGCTGGCCAGGAAGGTGCTGAGCACCGGCATGCTCCACCGGGGGGAGCAGCAGAAGACCGAGGATCTCACCGCGGGCGACCTGATGACTCATCCGGCGATAACCGTCTCACCAGAAGATTCGGTCGAGGTGGCCGCCCGGCTGATGTATACCCTCCAGGTCAAGCGACTCCCCGTCACCGACCCCAGCGGCCGGCTCGCCGGGATCATCAGCCGGACCGACGTCCTGGCGGTCTTCGACCGCTCCGATGAGGAGATCCGCAAGGAGGTCACCGACGACGTGATCTGTCAGGAGTTCGGGGCCGCCCCGCGCCAGTTCACGGTGGCGGTTCAGGCGGGCGTCGTGACCCTGGAGGGTAAAGCGGAGACCGCCGCGCTGGGCCGCGTCATCGTGCGCAAGGTCCGGCACGTTCGGGGTGTCGTCGCCGTCCGCGATCGCCTCAGCTACCCCGACGCCGACGCCAGCATCGCCGGCCCCGGCTTCTGACCCGAAGACAAATGAGACCGCAATGAGCACCACGCAGCTAGTTCAACCGGCTGGCGGCCGACACCGAGGCGCGGCGGATCTGCCGTGACCCGTCGCCGGATCAGGTGGCGTTGCTCGCGTTGTCGGACGGCGAGGTGGTCGGCTGCGCCAGCCACATCACCACCGGTGAGCGAGTACCTGGCCGCCAGAGCGGTGCGGCGGAGATCGCGTTCGCGGTAGTCGATCACATGCACCACCGTGGCATCGCCACCTTGCTGCTCGAACATCAGCACCGCGCGGGGACGTCCCTGACTTCGCTGATATCAGGGCCGGGGAAGCCCGCACGCTGGCACACGAATTCCTCCGCCAGGCACCTGCCGGGGCTGGCTTTCCCCGGCCAGACGACCGACCTTCTAGGCTGCTACGGAATCCTGCTGGCCGACGCCGAAGACGCTCGCGACCGTCGCCGCGCGAGCGGCCGGCACCGAGGTGATCATCAAGGTCGCGGCTGACCGCACCTTCGGCCCGCTGGTAACGTTCGGGCTCGGCGGCGCCCGGCTCGCGCCGCTGACCGACACGGACGCGGACCAGCTGGTCCGGGACGTTGGTCCGGGGGGGACGTACCTGCGCGACCTGCTGCTGCGGGTCTCGCGGCTCGCCGACGATCTGCCCGAAGTCACCAACCTTGACCTCAGCCCGGTCACCGCCTGGCCAGACGGAGCCATCGTCATGGCCGCGCGGATCAAGGTCGCACCCTACGAGCCGCAGGATCCCTTCCTGCGCAAGCTGCGCTGATGCGCCAGCAAAGGCTGATGCGCCAGCAAAGAAGCCGTTTACCAGCGGCCAAGCACCACGGCCGTTCGGGAAAAGTGATCTAGTAGTTCGCCGGGATCTCGTCGCTCGTCAGTTGCCAGGCACCCAAAGTACGATTCCGGCCGGCATGGCCGCGCCGGGAGAGGTAGTTCCCGCGAACACGCCGTTGATGTAGGCAGCTGCATCGCTTGCGAATGCGCCGTCATGGATCGCGGTCATTTGCAGGATCGAAGACACCTCTGTCTTGAGCTGCGCAGCTAGGTCATTAAGGGACAGGCTGCCGTCGCTTGTCCAGGCGACCTGCCCCGCCCGGATCGCTTCCGCACGGCTGATGATCTCGTATCGCTGGCCGGCCCGCGGCCCGGGACCTGGGCAGGTGTGGCCGCCCCAGGCACCTCCGCCCATCACGTGAGTTCCGTAGCCCTTGATGTCTACCGAGTCGGTGACCTGCAGCGGGAACCCAGCGAACCTGCTGAGGACCTCGACCAGCTGCGCTGATGCGGTGAGCTGAGCATCGGTGAGCGGGTTCTCGGTGTTGCCGTCGTCGGCGTGCTCGATCGAGTACCAGGTTTCGTTGCCGGCCATCTCCGCCCAGGCGATCCAGCCCTTGCCGATCGGCCCGAACTGCCAGACTGAGCCGTCCTGCGCGATGCCGAAATGCGCGCTGACGGCGGCGGAGGAGCTGTTAAACAGATTGACGGTGGTCGGCTGCAGGTTCCCGACCATCGTGTGCATCACGACGCCCATCATGGCCCCCGATCCCCAGGAGCCGTTGCTGGTCGGGAACGGGCTGTTATAGGTGATCGCCACCGGGCCAGTCACCCGGCCGTCAGGACCGATCTCCAGCTTGCCGGTCATGGATATCCTTTCCAGCGGCGCGATGCCTCACATCATGAAGCTGTGCAGATGGATGTCAAGTAGGCGATAGCCGACAACCGGGCTGCACCGTGTCTTCCTGGACTCCTCGGCGTCCCGGCCGTAGACCGCTTGCTGGATAATGGCGTAGATAAAGTACGAGGCGGGCAGCGGACAGGGCGGTGTTCCCATGGAGACCTTCTGGGAGTCGTTCCGTCTGGACCCGCGGCAGCCGGGGCACGCGTCGATGCGCGCTTCGGACGCCGACCGGGAGATCGTCCGTGCCATGCTCGGCGATGCTTTCGCGGACGGGCGCCTCACCCGCGAGGAGTACGACGACAGGCTGAACACCCTGTACGGCAGCCGGACCCTCGGTGAAGTGTCCTCCCTGGTCACCGATCTCGTGCCGCTTTACGCCCCGCCCATGACACCCGCGCCGCTCCTGAGCGCAGATCTGAGGACGCGCGGCGCGCGCAAGTGGCGCAAGGACGTGGAGGGGTCGTTCGCGGCCTTCCTCGTCCCTAGCATCATCTGTACGGTGATCTGGATCGCCGCCACCGGCCGCGGCTTCTTCTGGCCCGCGTTCCCCATGCTGTTCCTCGGGATCAACCTCATTAAAACGGTCGTGAACCGCGAATCGGTCATCGAGCGCGAGGTCCTCCGGCTGGAAGAGCAGGCGGCCAAGGACACCGCTCCGGAACTCCCCGCCAAACGCGGTGACCCGGGCGAGGCAAAGGAAGGGCGATAGAGCTGCGGGCTCTAGTCGTTCGCCGGGATCTGGTGACGGTTCCAACGGCCTTGCCGTGAGCCAACCGCAGGGTCAGCTGTCTGCCGGCTGCGCGGAAGCTGAACCCGCCCATTCGCCGCCCGGCCGCGAAGCTTTCCAGGATGAAACGCAACCCGAAAAAGTCAGCTATCAGACTTATGGTTCCAGGCATGTACGAACCACCCAGCCGGTACGACGTCACCGTCACGATTTCGCGCGACCAGGACGGCCAGCTTCCCGACCCGGTCGCGTTCGCGGTGGCGGCCGACGAGGCGGCATGGCGCAGGTCCGCCAACATCGTCAGCGCGCACATGGACGACAGGATCATCAGCATCGTCACAGTGCACGCGCCAGACCGGTACGCGGCAGTGACCGTCGCCCACGCCGTCGTATCCGATGCGCTCAGGCATCGGGCCGCATCAGCCGGCCAGTCAGCCGGCGATGCCCGCGCCGGGGCGCAGACTCCACCACCGACGGCCGCCTGAGTCAGGATCCGAGGCTGCCAGGAAATGACATGATAAAGCTAGAAATTATCTAATTGGCGCGGCCGTGCCAGGGAATTACGTAAGAGCGGCAACCTGCCACCGTCGGCTGAACTTTCCCGTACCCTTTGACGGAAAGGTCACATGAAGTCACGGTAGGTAACCACAACCTGCCCAGCTAATGGTGGTGATAAAGGATGCGCTGGTTAGCCCGTCGGCCGTCAGCGAATGCGAGCCCGCCGCAGGCGGATCTGGCCGACGCCGGCCCGTGCGATGCCGATGACGCACTGCCGGACACCGGCGAGCTACTAGCGGCGGCCGAGCGGTTCATCACGCAATTCCATGATGAGAACCCGGGGGCGGGTGCTTTCGCCTACCGGATGCGGCAGGTCCATGACGAGGTTAGGTCGCACGGGACGTACCGGCACACTCGCGAGGAGCTCGCGTTCGCTGCTCGCGTCGCATGGCGGAACAGCTCGCGCTGCATCGGCCGGATGTACTGGCGTACGCTGCGGGTCAGAGACCTGCGGCAGGTGAGCGCTGCGGCTCAGATCGCGGCTGAATGTTTCACCCATCTGCGCGAGGCCACCAACGCCGGACGGATCAGGCCGATGATCACCGTCTTCGCGCCGGATGCCCCCGCACGGCCAGGTCCGCGCATCCTCAATGCGCAGCTGACCGGCTACGCCGGTCATCGGCCCGGCCAGGCCGTGATCGGGGACGCGGCGCACCTGGAGATCACCCGCCTGGCCCGGAAACTCGGCTGGCGGGCCGGCGATCCGCCCGGCCCGTTCGACCTGCTCCCGCTGATCATTCAATCGCCGGGATTACCGCCAGCCTGTTTCGAGCTGCCCAAGGACGCCGTACTCGAGGTCCCGCTCCGTCACCCGGACCTGGCTTGGTTCCGCGAGTTGCGGCTTCGCTGGTACGCGGTCCCGGTGATCAGCGACATGTACCTGGAGGCGGGAGGCATCCGCTATCCGGCCGCTCCGTTCAACGGCTGGTACATGTGCACGGAGATCGGCTCTCGTGACCTCGGCGACGAGGACCGGTACAACCAGTTGCCGGAAATCGCCGCCCGGATGGGCCTGAGCACCGACAACCCCCGGACGCTGTGGAAGGATCGCGCCGTCACCGAGCTGAACGTGGCCGTACTGCACTCCTACGAGACGTCCGGGGTGAAGATCGCCGACCATCACACCGAGTCGGAGCGTTTCCTGGCGCATATCGAGAAAGAACAGCAGCACGGCCGACGCTGCCCGGCCGACTGGTCCTGGATCGTGCCGCCCGCAGCGGGCTCGACCACGCCGGTGTTTCACCGCACCTACGACGACTTCGACGCGTCGCCGAACTTCTACCGGCACGCCCGTTAGCGGGCGGCTGGCCCGGTTCAGGTGCCGGTGCCGGTCCGGGGTTTGCCCGCCAGCAGGGCATCGTCGAAGTGAATGCGCTCCTGCTCGAGGCCCGCCCGGGCGAGCACCCGGATGGTCTCGCGCACCATCTCCGGCGGGCCCGCGACGTACGCCTCGCACTCGGTATGCGGCATGTACCGAGCGGCGACCCGGCCGACGTTGCCCTGCATCCCGTCGAAGGCGGGGTCGTCAGAGGTCACCGGGATCAGCTGGAACTCACGGTAGGCATCCTCAAGCCGCCAGAGAGCCGGCAGGTCATAAAGCTCCTGCCGGCGCCGCGCCCCGTAGTAGAGATAGATCCGCCGCGGCGTCACGGCCGACGTGCGCACCGCTTGCTCGATGATCGCCTTGATCGGCGACAGCCCGGTGCCGCCAGCCACGCACAACAGGTCGCGGCCCTCGGCCCGCTCCAGCGTCATCGTGCCAACAGGGGGGCCCAGCACCAGCTCAGAGCCGGGCGATGTGTAGCGCACCAGCGCGTTGCTCACCCAGCCGCCAGGAATCGCCTTCACGTGCAGCGCTAAGAGGCCATCGTCGCGCGGCATGCACGCGATCGAGTATGACCGCCAGACCCGCGGCCAGCGCGGTGTCTGCACGGTCAGGTGCTGGCCCGCCATGAACGGCAGGGGCTGATCTGGTGCGATGGTCAGCACGGCGACGTCGTCCGCCCGGTGGTCAACGTTGACCACCTCAGCGGTCCATGAGGCCGGACTCGTGGCGGCGTCCTGCTCTGCCGCCTTGATCATCAGCGATGAGCCAGCTACGTAGATCTGAGTCCATGCCTCTTGCGCCTCGCTGGTGAAGGCATCTCGGGCGAAGGCCCGAAGCGTCGCCAGCAGCGCCGTGCCCACCGCCTCGTACATCTCCGGCTCAACCTGGTACTTGCGATGGTCCCGACCCAGTTGGGAGAGGTAGGCAGCCATCTCATCCGGCGTGGACAAGCTCTCCACGATCCGGCCGAGGGCACGGAACAGCCGGTCCCGCTGCTCATCCATGGCCGGCGGGAACAGCTGGCGAAGGTGCGGCTGGCGGAGGAACAGCTGGCCGTAGAAGAAGCCCACCGCCTTGTCGCCAGCGTCGGCGACGTAGCGGAAAGTCTCCTTGATCGCCGCGATCGCCGGGTCGGGTTCGCCCGCAGCCGGCTCCAGGACGGCAGCCGGCTGCTGGACGGGATCCGGCTGCTGGCCTGGCCCCGGTTCCCCGCGCTCCGCTTCAGGTGCCGCAGTCGCAGGAGGCTGGGCCGCGTGCGAGGGCACCTGCCTCCTCGGCAGCTCCTGGACCTGGGCCTCCTGGTCAGCAGCATCCGGCCGCCCGGCCGTCTCCTGCGGTGCCGACCACCCGCCGGGCGGGGCCAGCGGTGCGGGTGCGGAGAGGAGTTCCTGTTCAGCGTCAGCATCCATGGCCCGCAGGGCCTTATGCAGCCGGGTCAGCGTCTCCAGATCCTTGCTCCACGAGCGCCCCTGCCACCAGGACGCTAAGCCCCGGCGGCTATTCTGCTCGGCTTCCGTCGCGGTCACGCCGTGACCCGCCGGGCTTCGGCGACGGCCTTCGGCTGAGTCTGGACGCGGTCGGCGAGCTCACCCGACTGATCGCGGCATGGCATCGCTGTCTCCGATTTCGCTCATCCGGCCTACTCTCCAAAGACTTATGAACACGCAGCGT
>Ga0302181_10000843_pt1 | contig 24265 bp, 26 predicted proteins | sample I_Palsa_E3_3_FD_198786 | JGI IMG/M metagenome (GOLD analysis project Ga0302181, IMG submission 198786) | Peat permafrost microbial communities from Stordalen Mire near Abisko, Sweden - I_Palsa_E3_3 | ecosystem: Environmental > Terrestrial > Soil > Palsa > Peat permafrost | place: Sweden...
ATCGACGAGGCGTTCCTCGACGTTCGCGGGCTGGAGAGGATTTCGGGCACGCCGATCGAGATCGCCAAGCGCCTGCGACGCGAGGTGGCCGAGCGGGTCGGCTTGCCCATCACGGTGGGCGTCGCGCGGACGAAGTTCCTCGCCAAGGTCGCCAGCGGCGTGGCCAAACCCGACGGCCTGATCGTCGTGCCGGCTGGGAGCGAGCTCGCCTTCCTGCACCCACTGGCGGTCGAGAGGCTCTGGGGCGCGGGGCCGGTGACGGCGAAGAAGCTCCGCGATCGGGGAATCACCACCGTCGGCGAGGTCGCGGCGCTCACGGAACCGGCGCTGATCTCGATCGTCGGCCCGGCCTCGGGCCGACACCTCCACGCCCTGGCCCACAACCGGGATCCGCGGCCGGTCCAGGTGCGCCGCCGTCGACGCTCGATCGGCTCCCAGCACGCCCTCGGCCGGACCGCAAAATCGCCGCGCGAAATCGATGCTGTGGTCGTCGGGCTGGTCGACCGGGTGACCCGCCGGATGCGCGCCTCGGGCCGCGTCGGTCGGACCGTCGCGCTCCGGATGCGCTTCGACGACTACACGCGGGCCACGCGCTCGCACACGCTCACTCACGCGACCGCCCACACCGAGACGATCCTCGCCACGGTCCGGGCGCTGGTGGCCGCGGCGACACCGCTGATCGCGCGTCGAGGCCTGACGCTCATCGGCGTCGCGGTCGGCAACCTCAGCAACAATGACGCCGTCCAGCTCGTGCTGCCGTTTGGCCGACCCCGGGGCAGCGCCCTCGACGGCGCCATCGACACCGTCCGCGAGCGGTTCGGGTCCGCCGCCCTCACCCGCGCCGTCCTGGTCGGCCGCGATCAGGGTCTTTCGGTGCCCCTGCTTGCGGACTGAAGCGCACGGGTCGCTGCCGCGTCACGCACTCGCTGCGGCCGAGGCTGCGCTCCGAAGACTCGCCGGAGCGATGTGGGGTTTGCTGGTCACAAGTGAGGGCCGTCCGCTATGTAGGGGTGATGATGCCGCTGGAAGCTCGTGAGCGATGGTCAGATCGGGAGCTCATCGCAGCCATTGCCGCTCGCGACCGGGAAGCGTGCACCGTGTTCTATCGACGCCACCTCCGCCGAACTCTGGCCTATCTCATGCAAGAGACGCACGATCCGGAAGTCACGGCAGATATCGCCGCGGAGGTGTTTGCGGCGGTGATCGCGGCTGCCGGCCGCTACCGGCCGGAGACGGAGACGGCGGCTCCGTGGGTGATCGGGATCGCTCGGAACGTGTTGGGCGCCAGTCGGCGGCGCGGCCGGGTTGAGGATCGCGCGCGGCAGCGCCTGGGCTTTCAGCCGATCGAGTTGGATGACTCCGATCTCGACGAAACCGAGGCGATCGCTGGGCCGGGCGGCGCTCGCGTGGTCGAGCTGGTCGAGTCGCTGCCGGGCGATGAGCGCCACGCAGTCCAGGCTCGGATCGTGGATGAGCGGAGTTATGGCGAGATCGCGGCCGAGCTTCGTTGCTCGGAGCTTGTCGTGCGCAAGCGGGTCAGTCGCGGGCTCGGGCGTGTGCGTCGGCGCTTGGAGAACTCCTGATGCCGGGCTACTACGATCGCTTGGAGGCTCAGTTGGCTGATGCGACCGAGCGTGGCCTACCCCGCCGCCGGTTCGCGCCGCGATTGGCCGTGCCCCGGTTGAGGACGGATTTGGTGGTGGCGTCGCTGGCGCTGGCAGCGTGTGCGGTCGTCGCCTTGGTGTTCCTCAGTGTGGGGGCGACGCACCGGCCCACGCAGCCAGTTGGCGACCGCGGCAGCGGGCTCGGGGTGATCCGTAACTACGCGCCGGGCAAGGTGCCGGCGCTGTCTGGTCAGATGGTGTGCGACACCACCCTGCAGCCACCTGGCGGCGCGACGTCACCGAGCGCGACCGTGATTGTCAACACCCGGCCCCCGACCCGGTACGTGTTCTCGGTCACCGCCTCAGGCCTGAGGCCGAACACCGGCGGGAGCGTTTACGCGGTCTGGCTCAGGCCAGCCGTGCAAACCACGTTAGGCGCTTACGAGCTCATCCCGTCCGACCGGCCGGAGTTTGTTGGCCTGATCACCCCCTCGGTCGCCCGTGACGGCAGGCTGGCCGCCGAAGGTCTGCTCCCGCAAGACGCCAGCGGCGCCTACGAGGTCCTCATCACCCTCCAGCCCCACCCGTCGGCGAAGGCGCCCGGGCGCACCGTACTGCAAGGAGATATCGGCTTCTGAACGCCATTCGCCGTGCCGCCTGAAACCCTCTACCCAAGGACGCTCCACCATGCCCACACGTACCAGCCTCGGACCCATCAGCCACCGCAAGCACCAAGGCACACCACTCGCCACGGCGGTCTCCAAGCGGCCGTTCACCGGTCTGTGCCTCGCCGTCCTGCTTGTCGGTCTCGTCGGCGGCGTAGCACTGGCTGCCGCGGTGAGCCCGGTTGTGCCACCGGGTGGAAAGGCAGCTGGGGAGGGCTACGCGTACTGGTTGGCAGCCAAGGAGCAGAGCAGCTTTGCATCACCGCCGTCAGGACCCAAGGTGTGCGACACGCTCCACGCCCGGGGCGGAGTGGTCACGTTCCTCGATGGTGGCAACGTTGGTGGGACGATCACCTGCAATGACCCGGCGAGCCGGCCGATCTACGTCGACGGCGTCACGAACGAGTGCTCGACGTTGCCAGGGGATCACACCGGCTTTGGCACGTCGTCCGCGCAGCTCAAGCGCTGCGCTCGAGCAGGATTCAAAGGCGTGAGCGGTACGGCAACACTCGACGGTGTACGGATCGCGAACTACCCGAACCTGATCGTCGCCACGAACGCGATCCACATCCGGGTTCCGAAGCGGAACCAGTTTGGCATCAAGGCGCAAAGCGGCACGTCAGCCGCCTACGGTGAGGGATTGCTCCTGTCGGGCCTGCCGGCCGGCCCGCACACGCTCCATATCACCTCCACGATCTCGGGCAAAACGTACGCGGTCACGTACAAGCTCCGCATCCTCGTCGACGCCGCACGCCTCCGAGATCGTGCGGTTCGCGCGTTTTCGCGCCGGGCCGGCTATCGGCTTGGGCTCGCTTGAGCTCCAGCTTGGGGATTCGAGACCGACGCTCGGTGGACGTGGCCGAGCCGTCGGACTCGCGTCTCGGGGGCGCTGGCTGGCGTTCAGGTGCTCGTCTCGTATTCGTCTCGGCGGCGCCACCATGCCCCGGTCTCGTTGCGACCTTGTGGCGCCCGGTCCAGCCACTGGTACATGCCCCAGAGCCCGTCGAGGCCGCGGGCATAGGTCGAGTAGGTGTGATGGACGACGCCGCCCGCTAAGGCGAAGGCGCTCATGCCGGGCTGCTCGCGGACGTAGGTGGCGGTGTCGGTGCCGCACATGGTGGCGTGCTCTGAAGTGCCGCCCTCCCGGATCCATGTGGTGTCCTTCGGGCGGAAGTTGTAGTCGATGCTCCCCGATCGCTGCTGCTCTTCGGTGAACGAGGTGCTGAAGTCGAAGTTGAAGTCGCTGTCCAGCGATGAGGCCCACGGGAACGTCCAGGCCATGCGGCGCTTGTACGCCTGAAGCGCGGCGATCGGGGCACGAGACACCGCGACGATCGCGACGTCGTGGTGCTCCAGGTGGACGGCGAAACCGTTGAAGCCGTCGGCGATCGCCGAGCACGACGGGCAGCCCCCCGTGTACTCGGGTCCGAACATGAAGTGGTAGACGAGGAGCTGCGTGCGCCCGCCGAACAGATCGGCAAGCGACGCGGTGCCGGCCTCGGTCTCGAACCGATAGTCCTTCTCGACGGGGACCCAGGGCAGCAGCTGGCGCTGCCGGGTCACCTCGTCGCTATGGCGGGTCAGCTCCTTCTCGGCCGCGAGCAACTGCCGGCGGGCGGCGAGCCACTGCTCGTGACTGGCGATCGTATGCGTGCTCATGTCTCTCCTCGTGGGTTCAGGTTGCGGCGATGGCGAGGCCGAAGGCCATCTGCGGCATCGACATCGACATCGACGCGGCGGTCATTCCCATGCCGGTCATCGCGTCAGCCCGACCCTGGACGGGGAGTTCAGTTGCAGGTCCGGGAGCGTGTTGCCCGTCTCCAGCAAGGTCTTGAGGTTGGCCATGACGCGCGGCCAGCCTTCACTGATCAGCGAGCCGGTGAGGCCGCCGGGGTCGAGGTCGTCGTGGATCACCGTCAGCTTGACCTGCTCGCCAAGCGGCTCGATCTCGAACGTGACCTTCGAGCGGGGCTCGGCGGTCAGCCGGTCGCGAGCGTCGTCGGTGAGATCGAGCGACTCCGCCCATTCCCGCGTGAACGTGTGCCACGTGTAGGAGAGTCGGCGGTAGGGCTCTGACGCGACGACGATCTGCTCGGGGTCGGCGATGGTCAGGCCGCGCGTGCGCCAGGTCAGGGCCGAGCCGGGTGTCCAATCGCCATCGAACGTGATCGCCCAGTAGCGCTCGGTGAAAGCCGGCTCGGTGAGCGCCTGCCAGAGCCGTTCGGGCGTCGTCCGGATGTAGGTCGTGTAGACGAACGAGGGCTTCTCCACGGGGGTGTCCTCCAGTGCTCTCTTGAGATCGGCGAGCGCGTACACGCGGTCTTGCTCGTACCGTGTGATCCAGCGTTCGGCGATCTCGTTGATGGGCGCCGCGTTCAGGTAGTGATGCTTCTCCCGGCCGCGGCGAATGGTCGTGACGAGATTGGCCGCCTCCAGCACGGCGAGGTGCTTGCTCACCGACTGGCGAGCCATGTCCAGCCTCGAGCCCAGCTCGCGCAGCGTCTGGCCGTTGCGCTCGTTGAGACTGTCGAGCAGCAGCCGCCGGCTCGGATCAGCCAGCGCCCTGAAGACGTCATCGATGTCCAAATAGGCAGCCATCTGGCTGCCTATCTAAGCAGCCAGCCGGTTGCCTGTCAACGCCTTATCTCGCTCCGAGGCATCTCGCCCGCGACTCCCTCTCCTGGGGCGGAGGGTCTGGCTCAGCTCAGCGCGGCGCCGGGAAAGCCCCGAGCGGGATGGAGTTCGTAGCGGAAGATGCCCGCTTGAATGCCGGGGTCGCCCTCGAGAATCGCGGTGACTCGATCGGTATCGCCGGCGAAGACGCCGACGCCGGCCAGACCGGTGTCGTCTGAGAGGGGGAGGACGATCAGCAACTCGCCGGCCTCGACGAGCGCCATGTTGCGCCGCCCGTGTTCCCAGATGATCGCGTCGACGTCCGGTCGGACGCATTTGTCGGTGGCGTGCAGCAACATCACGGTGTAGGGCTTGGTTTGGCTGAGCCGCGCCTGCATGGTCTCGTCGCTGATCGTCGGTAGCTGGTCGGCGCGGTCGCTGTCCGCGTAGGCTGCGAAGCCGTCAAGGCTCCAGCCGCTGCCGACAGCGTCGCGCATGGTCTCCCAGCCTGGGCCATGGCGATCGAGGTTGCGGTGGGTGAGCTGGACGCGGGTCAAGCCGTCCGTCAGCGCATCGAAGGTGATCTCAACCTCGCTGCAGCGCTCAGGGTTGGTCTCGATCTGCCACTGCACGTTGATGTCCCAGCTGAAGACGACTCGGTGCGGTGGGTCGTAGGCCAGCACACGTGCCCACCGGCATTCGCTGCCGTCGGTGCCGCGGTCGATGATCTGCCCGCCGACGAATGGTTCGAATTCCATCTCGGCCAGCGGTGCTTGGAGGATGTGCTTGTCCGCGTCCCACCAGGCGCCGATCTCGGCGGTGAACAGGTGAAACGCTCGGCTTGGCGGAACGCTCACGTCAACTGACGTGCGAACGGAGGTGTCATCAACGAGTTGGGTCATCGGCGTTTGGGTCCTTTCTGTGGTCGGAGTCCGCGAGCTCGCGAAAGGTCTCGAGTGATCGATTCCAGAACGATTCGAAATAGGCGCGCAGAATGGCCAGCGCGTCCGGGTCGACCTGGTAGATCCGCCGGGTTCCGGCGGCGTGATCGGTGACCAGATGCGCCCGCTTGAGCACTTGAAGATGCTGCGAGACCGCGGAGCGGCTGATGGGCATGTCCTGCGCCAGCTCGGTCACGGCCGACGGCCGTTCCACGAGTCGCTCGACGATCTCACGCCGCACTGGCTCGGCGAGCGCCTCGAGCATATGATCTGCGTTAGCCATAGCTAACGTTAGTCTACGCTAACGCTCCGCGGCGGGAGCCCATGCGTGGGTGGCGTTCAATCCGGAGCGGCTCGGCCCCAGCACGGCCTTACCGGGCGGCTAGGCTTCGGTTCCGGCGTGAACGCTCGCACGGTCATCGCGCTCGTCCTCGCGGTAGCGTCGACTACCCTGACCAACGTCGCGTATCTGCGCGAGCACGACGCGGCCGCCTCGCTGCCGTGCCTTTCCATGCGCCGGCCCTTTCACTCGCTGAGGCTGTTGCTCAGCGATAGGAGCTGGCTGTCCGGCTTCGCGATGGAGACGAGTGGCTTCGCGCTCTACGCCGCGGCGCTGGCGCTGGCGTCCCTCGCGCTTGTGCAGAGCATCACGGCCGGGGGAATCGGTGTGCTCGCCTACGTGTCGGCTCGCGTGAGCGGCCGGAGGCTCGGCAGGCGCCGGCTGACTGGTGTGAGCCTGTCCATCCTCGGACTCGCGGCCCTCGCCGTGTCGCTGGCCAGGAGCAGCGGCGAGGGAGGAACCGGTTCGACCAGCGCGATTCTCGTGTGGCTGGGCACGACGGCTGTGCTCGCGCTCCTCGCGCTCTCAATCGGCCGGAGGACCGGGCGGCCCGCGGTCGCGGCCGGCATCGCGGGCGGCCTGCTGTTCTCGATTGGTGACATCTCCACGAAGCTCGCCACCCAGGGCGGCGCGCGCTTCGCGTTCGTCGTCACCCTGATCCTCGGCTATGGGCTCGGAACCTCGCTGCTCCAACTCGGGTACCAACGCGGCGGCGCGCTCACGGTCGCGGGCCTCGCCACGCTCTTGACCGATGCGTTGCCGATAGCCGCTGGAACGGTCGTGCTCAAGGAATCCGTGCCATCCGGGTTTCTGGGCGTGCTGCGAGTCCTCGCCTTCGGCGCCGTCACCGCCGGCGCGATCCTGCTCGCCGCGCCCGACCATAGCCCGGACCAGGCGCGAGGGCAGCCTCCGCGATCCTCGCCGCTGCCCCGGGCAGCGCAACGAGATCACAAGCGGGCGGGAAACTGACGACTCCGGACGTGGCCGCCGCACCCACGGGAAGTCCTTGCGAGTCGCGGCGCGTTTGGTCCTCGCCACGGTGTGCGGCCGGCGCCGGCGCGAGTCGAAGCGAGTTCGACTCGCGTTGCGGCTCGTTCAGGCGTAACCAGCAGCATGATCCCGACCGCCAGCGCCGAGCATGCGGGTGCTCTTTGTCCCGCTCAGGAAAGCTTTGGCCCCACGGCCCCTGGCGCGACGGCAGTCGCGCACGTGTCGCTCGGAAGCGGCTCCGCCCGACGCACCGAGCATGCCACGGTCGGCGGTAGCCACCCCGCAACGCGCCGAAAGGAGGGGGACGCGGGTTATGCAGAAGCACGCTCGTGCACATGCAGGCCTGATTCGGCGCGGCCATCCAGCTCGCCTTTCATTGGGCCGCTCAACCTCGCCGCCGATCACGGCCCGGCGTTGCGCTTGCCGTTGATATGTGAGGTCGGTGTTGTCAGAGCCCTATCGTTGCGGGGGTTCGACGTGGGGGGACATGTATTCGACGTCGCTGGCGCGACGCAGGCGGGGCCTTCTTGGGAGTGCTCGGAGCGTGCGAAACCCCCGTTGACGCGCACCGCCGGCGGCACTGTTCACTTCGCTGGGCAGCCGCTCGCGTTGACGACATCGACGGAATATGACGGATACGCCGTGTAGCGCGAAACCTGCACGACGGCGCGCACGGTTAGCGGTTGACCGACCGCCAGCGCTCCGAACGGTCCGAACCCGTTGTCGGTGAAGCTGCCGTAAAACGCCCACAGGTGGTCGTGGCGGTTGCGCGAAGTGCCACTGAAGGGGTACTGCGTGTCGACGAGCTGACCGCCGGAGAGGAACTGGTAGAAGGCGGTCGCGTGGGCCAGCTTGCCATGGTAGCGCGCGGTGACTGTAACCGGCCACCCCTGCTTGCAATTCGGGTGGTGGGTGCCGGCGCTAAACGTCGCCGTCAGCGGTCCGTCGCGGTAGGAACTTGTCGACGCGCTCGCGGCGCCGGCAGCAACGAGCGCCGTCAAAGTCACGACCACCGGAATCGTCTTGCGTACTCCCATTCGGTGTTTCTCCTTTCACTGACGGATCACTTTGCACACGGATTACTGCCCCGAGGAACCGGCCGGGACGTGCCTTGCTTCGCAAACGAAACGATCTCACTGGACCGGTCCTGCGTATCGCTACCAGCGGCCCAACTGCGATCACTGCGAGCCGCACTCACCGAACTCCAGCTGTCTGCAACGCGGCCGAGATCCAGCGCCACCTGCAGCTCTCGGTACGGCTGGCGCTTTCGCCCATCAGCACACGCTGCGCGCCAGCCTGCGAGACGCTCGCAATGCGGAAGGACTAGGTCGCCACAGCGGGCCTGCTCGTCTGTGACGCTATCGGGACGGGAACGGCTCACAGGAAGTGTTGGCATCCGGGCCCTGGGCGCTGGGTCGCGCTTGCTCACAAGCCGCGACTATAACTGCGCTGGGCGCACGGCCGTTCGGGAATGCCTCGACGACGACCCCGGCAGGCTCAGCTCTGAAGTCGTGTCTCGCCACCCGCGCTGGTCTCGGCGATCCGCCAGGCAGCGGCCCAGGCGCGTGGCAACCGACGGCTTCCGCGAGAGGCGGATGGTCAGACACGGTTCGCGGGCTGGCGTCGAGTTCGGCGGAGGGGCGGGTGCCGGCGGTTCCGAGCTCCTGCGCCGGTGGGCGCCGTGGCTTCTCCTCGTCACCACCGGCCCAGGGCCTCCCGCGCCTCCGCTAGGTTGGCCAGGCGACCCTCCCGCGGACGGGGCAGATGCTGGCGCGATCGGCACTCGGACAACCACGATGACAGCGGCTTCCGTCCGCCAGCTCGTGGGACGCGGAAGACGGCGATCGCTTCCGCAGGAGCTGGCGATCGCGAGCTGGGCGGTGGCTGGACTGTTCATTGTCGCGCTCTTGCGCCCGTCGTCGTTGGGAGAGAAGATCGTCTGATGGAGTGCCTCGAGGTGCGCTTGCTCGGTGGGTTTCAGGTGTTGCGGGATGGCGGTGTTGTGCCTCAGGAGGCTTGGCAGCATCGGCGTGGCGCGGAGTTGGTGAAGGTGCTTGCGCTGGCACGTGGGCATCGGCTGCACCGCGAGCAGGTGATCGAGGCGCTTTGGCCGGAGTTGCCGTATGACGCGGCGTTGGCGAACTTGCACAAGGCGGCGCACTTCGCTCGCCGCGCGATTGGCGACTCGGATGCGGTGGTGGTTCATGGAGGGCGGGTTGCGCTGGCACCGGGGGCGGTAGTGAAGACCGATGTTCAGCGTTTTGAGGCCGAGAACGACCCGGCGCTGTACAGGGGGGAGCTGTTGCCTGAAGATCGGTATGCCGAGTGGGCGAGGGAGGCGCGTGAGCGGCTGAGGCTGGCGTACTTGCGGTCGTTGGGGGCCCGTGGACGGTGGGAGGAGGTGGTGGCTGAGGAGCCCACGGATGAGGAGGCGCATCGCTCACTGATGCGCACATACGCCGAGGCTGGCAATCGTTCTGCAGCGCTGCGCCAGTTCGGGCGTCTGAACGCCGCGCTGGCGGAGGTCGGGTTGCGGCCGGGGGCGGAGACGCTTGCCCTCCACGAGGTGATCGCTCGCGGTCCGGCTGCGGTGGCGCCGGTACCGGAACGGTCTCCGATGATCGGTCGTGATTCCGAGCTGGCGACCGCCAGGGCTGCGTTGCGACGAGCGTCTGAGGGGCGCGGGGGCGTGCTCATCGTCAGCGGCGAGCCGGGCGTGGGTAAGACCCGCCTGTCTGAGGGGCTGCTGGCGGAGGCGTCGTTGTCGGGGTGGTCGACGATGCGCGGCGCGGCGCGCGAGGAGGAGGGGCCGCTTCCGTACGGGCCGATCGCGGAGGCGCTTGACGGTCTCTTAGCCGCGCGGCCTGACCTTGCCTTCTCGCTGACGACCGCGGCTCAGGCCGAGCTGGCTCGGGTGACGGCCGCGTCCCCGGCGCAGCCGACGGATCCTGACCCCAGGGCCGACCGGCAAAGGATCTTCTCGAGCGTGGCGCAGGTGTTCGCGCGAGCCGCCGGGGAGCGCGGAGCGGTCCTCCTGCTTGATGACCTTCACGCCGCCGACGAGGCGACGCTTCAGCTCCTGCACTACCTCGCGCGGACAGCGCGATATCAACGGCTTTTGATCGTAATGTCGCTTCGCGATCGGCCCCGAATCCCAGCACTCGATCGTACGCGCTCAGGTCTATTCGAGCAGCGCTTGGTCGCCAGCGAGATCGCGCTGGACCCGCTCGATCGCGACTGCTCCCGGACGATCGCGGAGCAAGTCTCGAATAGACCCCTGGCCGAGAGCACGGCTGAAGCGATCTTCGGGCTCGCGCGCGGCAACCCGTTCTTTACTGAGGAGTTGGCTGCGACGGTCGATTCGATGGGGGCGGTCGAGGTTCCAGGCCATGTCTACGAGATTCTCGACAGCCGTCTGGCGCGTCTGGAGCCGACATTGATGGGCGTGCTCGCGCGGATCGCGATCGCCGGCAGCGAAGTTACGGTCGACGAGCTGTCGAGCCTGGTCGGGCTCGAAGAGCATGACGCATTCGCCGCGCTGGATTCGGCGCTTGCGGCCGGCGTGCTCGAGGAAGGCGATGGCACCTACCGGTTTCGCCACCCGCTTTTGCGCGAGGCGCTCGAGCGCTCGCTTGCCGACCACCGGCGCTTGGCCGCCCACCGGGAGACGGCCCAGAGACTGGCGTCTGCGGGCGCTCCACCGGCGCGGGTGGCCGGTCATCTGATTGCGGGTGGTCGGGCCGCCGAGGCAGTGCCCTGGTTGTTGCGCGCCGCGCAGGACGCCGCGAACGTGGCCGCCTACGTCGATGCGCTCGGGTTCGTGGAGCGAGCTCTGCCTCACGCACGAGACGGCGAGGTTAAGGAACTGCTAGCCCTCCGAGCGGAGCTTCTGCTGGCCACCGGTGACCCCCAAGCCGCGTCCGCGTACGACGATGCGCTTGCGGTGGCGAGCGCAGAGCGCAAGCCAGCGCTGCAGATACGGCAGGGGCGGGCGTACCTGGTAGGCGGAGATCTCGCGTCGGCCGCCCGGGTGCTTGACGCCGCCGAGGCCAAGGCACCGGTTGACCGTGCTCGGCGCGCGCTTACGCGCGGCTTCGTCGAATGGTGCGCTGGCAATCTCGACGGCGTGAGGCGGGCGGCGAGGGAGGCTCGGCCACTGATGGAAACCGCCGGGCTGGGTCCTGAGCGTTTCGAAGCGACGCAGCTTCAGGTACTGCTCGCGCATAGTGGCGATGAGTGGATCGGCGATGTCGGACTCGCGCTCCAGAACACAAGCCATCTGCCCGAGCTCGCAGGAAGCGTGTTTGACGCGCACCTGTGCGTCAGCGAGTACGTCCTGCTCAGCGGCCAGCCGTACGATGAGCTTGCGGCTTTCGCGCGCGACCTTCGCGCCGCCGCTGATTCCTCAGGGGCGCGGCGCGGGCAGGCATTCGCCGCCACGGTGCTGGGCGAGATCGAGCTTCTTACTGGCCAGCTGCAAAGCGCCGAAGCACAGCTGCGTGAGGCGGTCGCGCTGAGCCGGCTGGCGGGTGCCGTGGGTGGGGAGTCGCTCGCGCTCCTTCGCCTCGCCGAGACGATGCTGGAGCGTGGCGACCTCTCGGGCGCCAGGCGGTTGCTTGCCGAATCGCTGGAGCTCGCGCGATTCTCGCCCATCGCCTTCCACCTCCTGTATCTCGTCTACGAGATGATGGTGCGTGCCGCCAGAGAGCCAGCGGAGGCGGTGGCTGTGGTGGACGAGGCTGAGGCGTTTCTGGACCACGCGCCCGCCTGTATCTTCTGCCCAGCTGGGCTCTACATCGCGGCGACAATCGGGTATGCCAGGACAGGGGACCTTGCTCGTGCGCGATCCTTTCTGGCGCGGGCCGAAGGCACAAAACCCCTGTGGTTGGGCGGCCCGAGGGCGGCCGCGCTGGCGGAGGCGCGGGCGGCTGTTCTGACCGCGGAGGGCAGCCGTGATGAGGCGGCAGCAGCCTTGGCGGACGCCGTCGCGGGATTCGCTCAGGCCGGACAGGTCCTTAGCGAGGCCCGGACGCGCGCCGCCCTCTCCCGACTTCTCTGACCAAGAGCTTCCGAAGAAGCTTCGAGGAAGGGTTGGGGAAGGGCTAATCCTTACGGTCTACGCCACAGTCAATCGTCGTGAGGAGGCAAAGAATGGAAACCACAACGACCAACGGGCGCAAAGTAGTGGTGAACCTGACCACAGGGCACGAGGACGCCGACCGGGTCACGATCGCCTTCCTCGTCGGCACAGCCGCGCTCGCGGCCGGCAAGCAGGTGATCATGTTCCTCACCAAGGAGGCAGTCCGACTCGCGCTGCCAGGATACGCCGACGCCGTCGAGGTGCCTGGGGCGCCCCCAGTCGCGCGGCTGTTCCAGCAGTACGCCGACAGCCAAGGCCAGCTCTACGTCTGCCCGGTCTGCTTCGACGCCCGCAAACTCGACAACCAAGCGATCGTCGATAACGCACGGCTCGCCGGGGCCACGCCGCTCTGGGAGTGGATAGGCGACGGCGCAACCGTTTTCAGCTACTGAAGCGCGCGACCGTGCTTGGCCGTGCGAAACCACGACGCAGGTCCAGGAAGGAGAGATCACAAGCAGCGAGTCGGGCCGCCAACGCGGGGCTGCCGGCGGACTCGGTGAGTGCCGCCTCTGCCGCGGCGGATCCGGCCGTGGGGCTGCCGGCGCCTGCACGCTACGCACGATCGGCGGCGGACGCGCCGGCGAGGAGCGTGGATTTCGGCGGATCTTCCCGGAGCTGCCGGCCTTTGCCGAGGCGAGCAATCCGTTACGGGACCAAATCCGGACAACTCGACGATGACGACCGGCTTTACGTTCCTGGGGCAGTTCACCGATCAGGACCATCAAGTTCGATCAGACCTCCCAGCTCTGGGGTGCCGCAGAACCCGCGGACCTCACCCAACCCCCCGCGCTCCAGCGCTTGGGATCTGGACTCGGTGTTCAGCTCGGCCGCCCCGACCGAAGAGCAGGGCTCTCGCCGCCCTGGGATTCGCCAATTGCGTGCATCTCCGAGATCGTCGAGACGGCCGGCCTCCGACGAGAACGTCGCGGGAGATCGCGTCTGTCCGCTAGGCGCACGGCTCTGCGGTCACGAACCGCCGTGCTTGCGCATGATCTCCGCGTAGGAGATCCGCGGCACGCCAGCGGTTCGGTCGGCCTGCACCTCGGCAAGTGCGTCCTCATCGGCAGCTGTGAACGGCTCATCGTCCTCAGGCGCATCGCGGAATGCCGCGATCACCGGATCCTCGCTTCGCTGCACGATGTATCGCAGCGCAGCGTCGGCCTCCTGATCTGAGATCTCGTCGACGAGCTTAGGCAGACGCTCCCTAGCAGTCACGTCGGCGTTCTAACGCCCGGTGTCTGTGGACGACATGGCAATCGTCGCACGGCAGACGACCAGCGCACCGAGGTCGTCCTCGGACGGCAGTCACTCGATCATGCCTGTTGCGGCCACGCTGGCGTGGATCGCCCCGTCGCGATACTCGAGCTTGCCAGCGTTGATGCCCTTGACGATCAAATCCGAGTCGACCCCGTACTCCTTGCGCGCCGTCACGTCGCTCAGAGTCGCTGGTCGCCGCGTGTGAGCTCGGCCGCCCGGGTGTATGGCGTGATGTCCCTGGGTCTTGGCCGAAGCGGGGACGTTGCTTTCCGGGGCGGCCAGTCGTCCGCCGGTGCACGCTGGTGGCGGCCGGATCGGGGTTCAGGAGAAGCTGGTGATGAAGGCGCGCTGGGCTCGGCGGGTGTGGGTGAGCGTGGCGTCGGCGATCCCGATCTCTTGGACTGTGCCGTAGCGGACCTCGAGGACGGTAGTGCTGGCCCCGTCAGGCGTCATGCACCAGTCGTCTTGCCCGGCGTGGATCGCGGCCCCGGTGTGCAGCGTCTTGGCGGCGGTGCGCAGGCGCGCGCCGGGGCGGATGCCCCGCACCGCATAGTAGGGGTTGGCGGTCAGCGCGAGCACCACCCGGCCTTGGAGCGCGTCGCGCTGCGCGGAGGAGAGGGTGGTGAGCAGCCGAGGTGAGGGATAGCCGACGAGGACCTCGCCGCCGGCCAGGGAGAACACGTCCTCGTAGCGCTTGTAGTGGCTTGTGCTGGGGGCGTATCGCCGGCGTGCCTGCGCGCGGGTCATCCCCAGCCGCACGCGCCCGAGCGTGCGACCAGCCAGACGGCCGGTGGGCTTCGGGTGGGCGGGTGAGCCCACCGGGGCCGCCGTCGGCGGCGTGGTGGTCGGCGGCGTGATGGTCGGGGTGGTCGTGGGCGACGGCGTGGTGGGTGACGGCGTGGTGGGCGACGGCGTGGTGATGGCGGGCGGTGCGGATGGTGGGCCTGGTATCGCGAACCGATCGCACAAGCTCGTCGATGACCTGTAACTGCCATCACCCGTTAAAAGCTTCGACACGACCCAGCGAGAGAGAGCCACGGGCGCCTTGGCGGCCGGAGCATGAAATAGCCCGTAGAACCTCCAAGTTTTCACTCCGTCGAATGTCACGGAGGTAAGGTCGCGTCCGGAGCAATCGAGAAACTGAGGTCGCCGTGAGGAAGGCATTGCTGCTGCTTGTGGTACCGGTCCTTGCGCTCCTTGCGACAGCCTGCGGCTCGAGTAGCAAGAAGTCGACCACGAGCACTCCCAAGGCCCCCACGAGCACCCAGGCGACCGCGCCCGCCAGCGCGGGAACCAAGATCTCGAGCGCCACCATCTCCGGTCTCGGCCCGGTGCTCGTCGACGCTCAGGGCAAGACGCTCTATGTCTTTGCGCCCGACAAGGCGAAGGTGGTGACGTGCACCGCGAACTGCGCCGCAGTCTGGCCACCGGTGACGATGTCCGGCAGCAAAACCGTCGCGGCGGGCGCGGTCAAGGCCTCGCTGCTCGGCTCGGACCCCAATCCTCGCGGCGGCAGGGTCGTCACCTACGCCGGCTGGCCGCTGTACACGTACACCGGCGACGGGGGCCCAGGAACCGCAAACGGTTGGACCGTCGACCTTAACGGCGGGTATTGGTACGTGATCTCGCCGGCCGGGCAGGTGATCAAGAAGACGCCAGGCTCTTAGCGCTTCTCGCCTCCGCTGTGGGCGCTTAGGCTTTTCCCAGGCGCTGCCTTGAGACGCAAGCAGGGCCGGCGTCGAACGTCACTGAAAACCAGGGCGTTTGCTCCGGCGTTCGAGAGCACGGGTTTGCCTACATAGCTCAGGATGTTCTCGCCGGCCGTGCCGTTCTGGCCGGCCGTGCCGTTCTGGCCGGCCGTGCCGTTCTGGCCGGCCGTGCCGTTCTGGCCGGCCGTGCCGTTCTGGCCGGCCGTGCCGTTCTGGCTGGCCGTGCCGTTCTGGTCGGCTTCGCCGTTCATGGCGTCATGGCCGTTGACGCCGGCCTGACCAGTGAGCGGGCCGGGCCGGGTTCACTGGCGGCGCTTTGGGCGGCGGTCGCTCCGCGCGCGCCCTGCGGTCCGCGGTGTCGCGCGGGTCCCACTGCCCGGCTTGCCCCGCGTGTGCCGTTGCGCGGACGTCGTGCGCGGGATCGTCGGGCGCGCCGGGAGCGTCACGAGCGCGATACGCGCCGTGAGGACGACCGCCCAGATCCAGCTTACCCTGCGCATCCTGCATCCTCCCGGCCGTCGGTCGATCACCCGAGGGTCAGACTGCAGATCGCTGAGGGCGGGGTGAGAGAAAGCGGTCGATCGACGCAGCTGTGGGTTTGCCAGCCGATTATCGCGGCGCGGACGGCGCCCGGCTACCGTGACGAGCGGAACCGATGAGCCTGGCCGACGCCCTCCCGCAGCAGGTCAGCGCCGACACGCTCTACGAGGCGTTCGTCGCATGGACCGCCCAGCGCGGCCTGGCGCTCTACCCCCACCAGGAGGAGGCGGCGATCGAGATCTTCGACGAGCGCAACGTCGTGCTCGCGACGCCGACCGGTTCGGGCAAGTCGATGGTCGCCGTCGCGGCCCACTTCGCCGCCCTCGCGACTGGGAAGCGGACGTACTACACGGCGCCGACCAAGGCGCTCGTGTCCGAGAAGTTCTTCGACCTCTGTCGCATCTTCGGCGCGACCAACGTCGGTATGGTCACCGGCGACGGCGCGGTCAACGCCGACGCGCCGATCATCTGCTGCACCGCCGAGGTGCTAGCGAACATCGCGCTGCGCGGTGGCGCGGCGTCCGATGTCGGGCAGGTCGTGATGGACGAGTTTCATTTCTACGCCGACGGCCAGCGCGGCTGGGCCTGGCAGGTCCCGCTGCTCTGCCTTCCGGGCGCGCAGTTCGTGCTGATGTCGGCCACGCTCGGCGACGTCTCCAAGATCACCGAGGACCTCACCCGCCGCACCGGCCGCGAGACCGCGTTGGTAAACAATGCCGAACGTCCGGTCCCGCTCAGCTTCGGCTGGTCGCTGGAGCCGCTGCACGAGCTGCTGGAACGGCTCGTGGCCGAGGACCAGGCGCCCGTCTACGTCGTGCACTTCACGCAGGCCTCGGCGACCGAGCGCGCCAACGCGCTGCTCTCGGCCAAGCTGTGCACGCGCGAGGAGCGCGATGCGATCGCCGAGGCGATCGGCGGCTTCCGCTTCACCGCCGGGTTCGGCCGGACGCTCTCGCGCCTGGTGCGCAGCGGGATCGGCGTCCACCACGCGGGGATGCTGCCGCGCTACCGGCGTTTGGTCGAGCGGCTCGCGCAGACCGGCAGGCTGAAGGTGATTTGCGGGACCGACACGCTCGGTGTCGGCATCAACGTTCCGATCCGCACGGTCGTCTTCACCGGCCTGGCGAAGTTCGACGGCACCCGCCACCGGCTGCTCAAGGCGCGCGAGTTTCACCAGATCGCCGGCCGCGCGGGCCGCGCCGGCTTCGACACCGCCGGCACCGTGATCGTGCAGGCGCCCGAGCACGCGATCGAGCGTGCCCGGGCAGCGGCCAAGGCGGCCGAGAAGGGCAAGAAGCTGCAGCCCAAGAAGGCGCCCGAGGGCGAGGTCAGCTGGACCGAGGAGACCTTCGACCGCCTGCGTGACGCGCAGCCCGAGCCGCTCGTCAGCCGCATGCGCGTCGACCACGCGATGATCCTCAACATCGTCAACCAGCCCGGCGACGCGGTGGAAACGATGCAGGCGCTGCTCGAGGACAACCACGAGGACGAGCGTGGTCGTACGCGCCTCTACGAACAGGCCCAGGCGCTGGGCGACGAGCTCGTGGCCGCCGGTGTGCTGGCCTGGCTGCCCGAGCCCGACGCGGAGGGCCGCACGCTTGCGCTGGCGGTCGACCTGCAGGAGAACTTCGCGCTGAATCAGCCGCTGGCGTCCTTCGCGCTGCAGGCGCTGGAGCTGCTGGGGCAGGAATCCGAGCGCGATCCGCTCGACGTCCTCAGCGTGGTGGAGGCGATCCTCGACGACCCCTTCCCGGTGCTGATGGCGCAGGCGAGCAAGGCCAAGGGGGAGGCCGTCGCCGCGATGAAGGCCGACGGCATCGAGTACGAGGAACGGATGGAGCTGCTCGAGGAGGTCACCTACCCGAAGCCGCTCGACGACGGGTTGCGCCAGGCGTTCCACTCCTATCGCGAGACGCACCCATGGGTGCGCGAGTCCGACCTCTCACCGAAGTCCGTCGTGCGTGACATGTACGAGCAAGGGCGCACCTTCACCGAGTTCATCAGCCACTACGGCCTCTCGCGCTCCGAGGGCCTCGTTCTGCGCTACCTCTCAGACGCCTACCGCGCGCTGCGGCGCACCGTGCCCGAGTCGATGAAGACCGACGAGCTCGACGAGCTCGTCGACTGGCTCGGCGAGACGGTCCGCCAGACCGACTCCAGCCTGCTGGACGAGTGGGAGGCGCTGACCGATCCCGACGCCGCCCAGCGCGTCGCCGACGGGGAGCCCGTGCCGCCCGCGCGGCCGATCACCGGCAACCAGCGGGCCTTCACCCGAATGCTCCGCAACGCCCTGTTCCAGCGGGTCCGGCTCGCCGCGCAAGATCGATCCGATGCGCTCGGCGACCTCGACACCGCCAATGCCGCGCTGACCGACTCGCCCGGGCGGCCCGCGATGAGCGCTAGCGCCTGGCACGACGCGCTCGGCACCTACTGGGACGAGTACGAGTCGATCGACACCGGCCCACAGGGACGCTCGCCGGCGCTGCTGGTGATCGATCGCGCCGACCCCGCGGTCTGGCGTCTGCGCCAGATCATCGAGGACCCCGACGGCAATCACGACTTCGCGATCCTCGGCAGCGTCGACCTCGACGCCTCCGACGCGGCGGGCGAGCCGGTCGTACGCGTCGAGTCCTTCGGCCCGGCCTGACCGCACGTCCGACACCACCTCATGCAGACCTTCAATACAAGCCGGGTTCAACGGGGCGGATTCCTCACAACCGGCGCCCGCACAGACGCCGCTCGTCCAGAACGCGAGCAGCTACGCCGCCGGGGACCTCAACGCAATGGTCTTCGCCGGTTGCGAGGCTGGCGAGTGGCCGCGCACAACCCTGGCTTTGCCGATGCAAACAACCGTCGCCGTCACCGCCGCTCCGCCTGCCGCGGGACCCCGGCGGCTGGCGTGCGGCACTATTGCTGGGCTGGCTAGGTGTGGCCGTTTCGCGGGCGCGGGTCAGGCGATACCGTGGACGCCATGAAGCCGGACTCGCGGCTGGTGTGCTCGACGGTCGACGGCGATCTGCGCAAGGCGCTTGACCCTGGGCTGAGGGAACGGCGGGCCGATGGCGATCGCGTCAAGGTCCGGCGCGAGGTCGCGGGCCGCCGCGGCAAGGCCGTGACTACCGTCTCGGGTGTGCCGGTCGACGACGTGGGGCTGAAGAAGCTCGCGGCGGAACTCAAGAAGCGCTGCGGCGTCGGCGGGTCGGTGAAGAATGGCGTGATCGAGATTCAAGGCGATCATCGCGATGTGGTGGTCCAGATGCTCGAGGCCGAGGGCTTTAGGCCCGTCCTGGCCGGAGGGTGATGCGCGTCGATAAGTGGCTGTGGACGGCGCGGCTGTTCAAGACGCGTGCGCTGGCGGCGGAAGCCGTCAAGGGCGGGCGCGTGCACGTCAACGGCGTGGCCGTCAAGCCGGCCCGCGAGGTCGGGCCCGGTGACGAACTCGAACTGGCTCTCGGTCCCGTCCGGCGGACCGTGATCGTGCGCGACGTGACGGAGCGCCGCGTGTCGGCCGCAGAAGTGGCGAACCTGTATGACGAGACGGAGGAGAGCGTCGCAGAGCGCGAGCGCCAGGCGGAGCTGCGCCGGCTCACCGGGCCGGTCGATCTCGGCGGGCGGCCGACCAAGCGCGACCGCCGCCGCTTCGACGCTGGCCGGCGTTCGTGATCCGGGTTGAGCGATGTCTCCGACCTTGGGAGCGATCCGGGAAGCCAACGAGACGGGCAGGGAGGCGCAAAAGCACCCGGCGGGCCCCCGTCCGACTCCGCAGGTCGCCGGGAGCGGGGCGGGCGCCAAGGCACGCACGATCGACGATTTACCTAAGTAGAGTTGGTGCGACCGCACTCGGCTCAGGTCCCCCGCCCGGGTGGAGCGCCATCCCTGGCTGGCGGAATGTTGTAGGCGTGGCGTTCGTCTCGCAGGTCCACGCGTCGGCCCGGACGGCGGAGGTCGACTGGGTTGATGCGCAGGTCGATCTTGCCCGCGTCCGGACCGAGGCTTTCCAAGGGGCCCGTGTCACGATGGAGCGCGCAGCCCTCACCTCGCTGGCTCATGTGCGCGGCGATACCGTCAGTCCGATTCCACAACTCTGTCAGGATCTCGGGATGCCCAGCACGACAATCCCTCAAGGTCTCGAAGATCTCCTCGACGCCAGGGTCGCGTCGCTCACGACCCTCGGTCGGGACGGTGACCCTCAAGCAACATTGGTTTGGTTCGCCTACAACCGCGACTTGGCCCGCTTCCAGCTATCGCTCAGCGATGATCGACTGAAGGTCAGGAATCTCCGTGCGCGGCCGAGGGTCAGCCTGCTGATCTTCGATCCATCCGATCAGTTCCGTTATCTCGACGTGCGCGGAACCGCTCGCGCAGAACCAGACGATGGGTTTGCATGGGCGGATGCGTTCATCACTCCGAAGTACGGCGCCGACGTTCGCGACTTCCCGGGAGCGAACCGGCTCGTGATCACGATCGAGCCTGACAACATCTTCAGCCAGAACGGGGTGGGGTAGATCGTCGCGCGTCGGGCGAGCGCCGCCTCTGGGGGATAGCGCGATGCGCGGCTCGGTCCGCCGCGAGGCCGCGGTCCAACCCAGCGGTGCGCGGTCCGCTGCGCGAGTACTCCCAGCAGGATGGAGACCGACTGCCCGTGCGGTTCAGGGGCGACGTACCTTGCGTGCTGCGGCCCGCTCCAGAGCGGCACCGCCGCCGCGGCGACGGCAATGCAGTTGATGCGCACTCGCTACAGCGCGTTCGCGGTCCGCGAGGCGGGTTACCTGCTCGCGACCCGGCACCCGGCGACACGCCCCGCGTCGGTGGATCTCGATCCCGCGGTCCATGGCGGCGGCTGCGGATCCTCGGCGTGACCGGCGGCACGGAAAACGACGACGCGGGCACGGTCAAGTTCGTCGCTCACTACTGGACTCTGCCCGCGGCCAGTACGGGCGCCAGGACGAGAACAGCAGATTCGCCCCCAGGCGGGACGTTGGTTCTACGTCGAGCCCGCGTCCTGACTGGCACGAGCGAGGCGGCGGTCCCGACCGCCACGGTCGTCGAAAGCATGACTTTGGCGGCGGCTCAGCTGAGGCCGCGAATGCATAGGCACGCCCCGTCAGACGAGGCGCTCGAGATTTGGCCGAGAGACGGCCACTGCTGGCCACGGCGCGGATCCTGCCGCGCCCGCTTGAGGCCTCGCGCCGCCGATCTCGGCCGGCGCCGCGACCATCGAAACCGACCGGCGCGCACCACTGGAAAGCCGATCCGCTGTTCTCGCGTGGCCGAATCAGCAAGTTGGTTTGCCATTCCGCTCCCGGGTCTCCATGCTGGTCGGCATGGACAACATCGAGTTGTACGACGCAGCCGTGGACGGCCGCGCGGAGCATCGGAAGGTAGTCGTCTGATGACCGGACACGACCAGGTCTCTGAGGAGCAAGCGGCGGCGATGTTCGAGCCGCCGAGCTGGGACAAGCGCTACTCCGGCGAGGAGCAGATCTGGAGCGGGAACCCGAACGTGCAACTCGTCGCCGAGGTCTCAGGACTGTCGCCGGGGACCGCGCTTGACGTCGGTTGCGGAGAGGGCGGGGACGTGATCTGGCTCGCCCGCCAAGGTTGGAGGGTCACCGGCGCGGACTTCTCCGCCAACGGCCTGGCCCGTGCCGCCCGACACGCCGAGGAGGCAGGAGTCGCTGACCACACCGACTGGTGGCAGGTGGACGCCCGAACCTTCGCGGCCGAGGGCCGGTCCTACGACCTCGTCACCAGCCACTTCCTCCACCCACCCGACGGTGGGATGGTCGAGGTCACGCGTAGGCTGTCCGAGGCTGTCGCTGCCGGCGGGCACCTCCTGATTGTGGGCCACGCACCATCCGAGATGTTCACCCACCTGACCGCCACCCACCGCAACGCGATGTTCCACCCCGAGGACCTGCTTCCCGGTCTACCCGACAGCTTCGAAGTCCTCGTGACCGAACAGCGGCTGCGGACCGTAACCCGCGACGGCAAGACGCTCGACATCCTCGACTCCACGCTGCTCGCGCAGCGTCACTGAGGCGAGGCCCGGAGCAACGCTGCGTGGACCACCCCGATCGCCGAATCCAGGGTTCCGCCGACGTGTGTGAAAGACGCTCAATTGTTAGGCAGAGTCGGTCCGGACGCTCCCTGGCGCGGCGACCCTTCTGACCGTCTCAGAGACCTGATGCCCGGCGGTGGGACGTCGCCACTGGCTGTCCGGCTTGGCGGCGCAGACGACTAGGCTCGTTCGGCGCTACCAGTCGTCTCGTGCTGCGAGCCGCAACGCTGAGTCGCCGAAGCGGCACGGATCAGTATCGGGTGCACAGCTCGAGGTGTGTGCATGACTCCCCCTAGGGTGCCTATCGGCGGCCGGCCGGCAGGTTGATGATGCCTGGACACGCAACTCATCGAAGGCGGAGGAGACGGACAGTGCTGACGACACTTACCAATGCACGAAGGTTCACGCAGGCCGGGGTTACGGCGCCGGCTCAGTTGGATAAGCGCCGAGAAGCAGCGGTCACGGCTCTTGGAGTGCTCGTCCCCGGAGAGGTCATCGCGGCGGCAACAGCGGTCGCTGGACTCTTGGCGCAGAAGACCGGTGCTGCCCCGGAGTGGCTTCATCTCGGGCTAGCTCGCCTCTTGATGCTGACCTTGGGCATAGTTGGTATCCCGACATTGTTCAGGATTGGGACAGGCGGCTGGTGGAAGAACGGCTGGCGCGGCGTCGGGCTGTTGTTGCTAACGCTCGTGGCATTCGCCGGGTGGCTCGCGCTGCAGCCGCTGAGCATCTACCAGGGGTGGTTCTCTGCCGATGCCGGAGAGCTTGCGGCAGTCGGCCTTGTCGGAGGTCTCGTGGTCGGTGGGCTCGCAGGAATGCTTGGCTGGTCACAGGCCGCAACGTCACAGCTACTGGAGGCAGCCGATCAGACTGATCACGAGCTGTCCGTGCGCGTAGGCCCGGACGTGGCGATCAACGGAGCGAGTTCCCGCGGCGCCGCGTACGCTTTGCGGTAGACGTAGACCACCGTGGGTCACTGCACCAGACGATGGCTCAACATGGGAGGATCTGAAGCGTGACAACGACCGTGCTCGAGCGGGCGTCCGCTGGCGATGAGCTTGCCTTCCGCGAGCTCACGGAGCCATTCCGGCGTGAACTGGAGCTTCACTGTTACCGGATGCTCGGCTCGGTGCAGGATGCTGAGGACGTGCTGCAGGAGACGATGCTGGCCGCCTGGCGCGCGCTGGCAAATTTCGAGCGGCGATCGAGCTTGCGGACCTGGCTTTACCGGATCGCGACCAACCGATGTCTGAACGTACTGCGCGACGCCGGTCGCCGCCCGCACTCGATACCGCCGCTGACATTTGAGATTCCGGCACCGACGAGGATGTCCGATCCTCCCTGGCTGGAGCCGTATCCGAATGACCGACTCGGATGGCTTGCGGACAGCCAGGCAGGGCCGGCGGCGCGGTATGAGAGCCGAGAAGCGATCGAGCTGGCGTTCATCAGCGCATTGCAGCGACTGCCTGGACGCCAGCGCGCCGTGCTGGTGCTCCGGGACGTGCTGGGCTTCCACGCTGCGGAGACCGCGGCGATGCTCGAGACCTCGGTCGAGGGTGTCAAGAGTGCGCTCAAGCGCGCCCGGGTGACGATCGAGCAAGAGCTCGGTGATCGGACCCAGCGCATCGCCCCGCCGCCCCCCGCCTCGATGGAGGAGCAGGAGCTGGTGGAGCAGTTCGCCAGGGCGTTCCTCGCTGACGACATCGACGGGATGGTCGCTCTCGTCACTGAGAACGCGTGGTTCCGGATGCCGCCTGCCCAGCACGAGTACCACGGCCCCGAGCTGATCGGCGCGTTCCTCGCGGCGGTTTCTGCGGGCCATTCGGGCCAGTCGAGCCGTCTGATCGCCACCCGTGCGAACGGGGAGCCCGCGTTCGCGACCTATTACATCGACCGGCTCTCGGGGTTGGTCCAGCAGTCCGGGCTGTTGGTGCTGTCGCTGGCGGGCGCGGGGGTGTCTGAGCTGACTTGGTTCCTCGGCGCCGGCTACCTGGAGCGGTTCGATCTACCCAGCGCCCCCTTTGTGGACGCTCCGGTGTCAAAAGCTCCGTAATCGCTAAATGCCGGCCCCAGCCGGCAGACACCAGGAGGCTCAAATGCCGGTCTTGATGATGGTCGAAATCCCCGGCGCTGACGCAGAGTTCGCGGAAGGGATGCGCCAAGCCGGAGTCCTCGACGAGCTGCAGACCGCCCAAGGGTTTCGGGGTCACTGGAGTGGCGTCGCCAGCTCGGGCTACAGGGCGATCGAGCTGTGGGACTCGCGCGAGGACTGCCAGGCGTTCGCCGAGGGCCACTTCGCGCCAAAGCTGCCGCCGGGGGCCGAGCTCCCGCCAATGGAGTTCTTTGAGTTGAACTTCGAGGTCAAGCCGGCACCCTAGGCATATTTAACGACCAGTCAATCCCGC
>Ga0302181_10000848_pt1 | contig 24145 bp, 16 predicted proteins | sample I_Palsa_E3_3_FD_198786 | JGI IMG/M metagenome (GOLD analysis project Ga0302181, IMG submission 198786) | Peat permafrost microbial communities from Stordalen Mire near Abisko, Sweden - I_Palsa_E3_3 | ecosystem: Environmental > Terrestrial > Soil > Palsa > Peat permafrost | place: Sweden...
GGCAGCTTGCGCCCCAGCGTCGCCTTGACCTGCAGGACGCGTTGGGCCGGATTCGCGTTGCCGTTGTCGACGGCGCCCGTGTCGAGCGTCAAGCGCTCCGGGAAGTACCACTCGCTGCCATCCGCGTCCTGGACGCCAAAGCCCGAGAACATCGTCGCGAAGCGGTCGATCGGCGTCAACGCGCCGAGGCCATTCCAGCCGCGCGGGTTGCCGGTCGTGGCGATCCCCTGGCCGAGGTGCGCCTGCGCCGCAGCCAGGGCCATCGGCGAGGTCGTGACGTTGAGCGCGTAGCCGTACTGGCCCAGGTTCGTCACCGGGACCGGCGGGACGAGGTCGGCCGGGAGGAGCCCTGATGCCTGCTCCAGGTTCGGGGCGTTGGGGTCGATCAGCGCGGCGGTCGAGCCGGTCGCTTCGAACAGGCCGGCATACGGCGCGCCGATACCTCCGAACGACAGCCACGGCGAGCTTCCGGCGCCGTCGAGCTTGCGCAGGGCCGCCGCGGCCTGCGGGGCCGACACCGCAGGCCGGCTGCCGCCGTCGATGTAGACCAGGCCGGCGAGGTCGTCGGCTCCCGGGCGGCCGTTGAAGTTCCACGTGGCGTACGCGGTGACCACCGCACCGCCCAGCGAGTGTCCCCCGAGCACGACCTGACCGCCGAGCTTGCCGGCTGCTTCGATCACCTGATGCAGGTCCTCGACAGCGACGTTCATACCCCACTGCTTCGCGAACCCCACGCTGGCGTTGGGGATGAGCTGGAAGTGCCGGGTGATGGCCGGATTTGCGATCCAACCCAGGTAGTAGTCGAATAGCTGCGTGGCGCTCGCCTTCCCTGCCTTGGCCAGGTCGAGCTCTGACTGGTCCTCGAGCAGGTTCTCCCGGCGCTCGACCGACCACACCTGCCAGCCGGTGGTCTGCGACACGAGCCACTGGGCGAGCGGCACGAAGTAGGCGCTGCCGGCCGAGGTGCCCGGCTCGAGCACCAAGACGTTTTTGGCCCGCTGGGGACCGATCTTGATCACGCCGACCTGGTCGTATTTCGCCGGGGTCCCGGGGGCGGAAAACCCTCGCATCCAGTCGACTCGCAGATCGGCGCTGGCGGCGCCCGTGAACGCGACGCACATCGCCGCCAGCGTCAGTGCGATCAGCTTCAAGATAAGACGCATCTGTTCCTCGACGATTCGTCGCGCAGTCGTTTGGTTGAGCCATCGGCCGTCGGATTGAGCCAACCCGCCGTCATGTTGGGGATTGATTAGGGCCCGGCGACCGAGCGTCCCAAACGCTCACATAGGCGTACATTAAGGGCTTCTGGGAACGCGAACCTCTTGAGGAGGAGGCGCAAATGAATAGACGCAGCAGACAGGCAGCGGCAGCGCTGCTCACGGTAATCGTCGCGGTGGCGCTCAGCGCGTGCGGCAGCTCATCCAGCTCATCCAGCTCGTCCAGTGCGTCGAGCGCCTCGTCTTCGACCTCGACCCCGTCGAGTTCCACATCAGCCAAGAGCGTGACCTTGCTGATGGGCACGGCACCGCAGTCGCTCGACCCGGGGATGGACTACACGACCCAGGGGGCCGAACCCAACTGGGTCACCTACACGGGTCTGACCACCTACAGGCACGCCAACGGCGCGGCTGGGACACAGCTGATCCCGGGCCTGGCGACGGCGCTGCCGGTGATCAGCGACGGCGGCAAGACCTACACGGTGACGCTCCGCAAGGGCCTCGTGTTCTCGAACGGGAAGCCGGTCCTGGCCAGCGACTTCGCCTATACGGTCGAGCGCTCGATCAAGATCCCGTGGGGCGGCTCGGGTCAGTTCATCACCCCGGTGATCGTGGGCGGCACGGCATTTTCCACCGGCAAGGCCAAGACGATCTCCGGCATCACCACCGACAACGCCACCGGCAAGATCGTGATTCACCTTACCGCGCCCTACGGGCCGTTCGACAACGTGCTGGCCTTCCCGGCGCTCGGGATCATCCCGGCGGGGACTCCGTTCCACAACCTGCCGAACAGCCCGCCGCCGGGGGTCGGTCCGTACATGACGACCAACATCGTGCCGAACGCATCGTTCTCGTCGGTGATCAACCCCGAGTGGTCGAAGATGGACATCCCCGGCATCCCCGCCGGTCACGTGGACGTCAACGTCAAGATCTCCTCCAACGTCAGCTCCAACGCGCTGTCGGTGCTGAACAACACGGCTGACTTCTTCGACTGGGCCGACACGATCCCCGGCAGCCTGCTGCCGCAGATCCACTCGCAGGCGGCCGACCGTTTCAGCCAGGTCAATCTCGGCGGTTCGACCTATTACATCTTCCTCAACGTGACGAAGAAGCCATTCTCGAGCCAGCTGGCGCGTGAGGCAGTGGTCACCGGCCTCAACCAGGACGCCATGAACCGGCTCGGCGCCGGCACGCTGGCTCCGGCCTGTTACTTCTTGCCCCCGGCGGTGCCAGGACATCCAACCGGTGCGTGCCCCTATGGCACCCCGGGCACCGGCAATCTGGCCAAGGCGAAAGCGCTCGTCCAGCAGTCGGGCATGGCCGGTCAGCCGGTCACGGTCTGGAGCGAGACGCGCTCTCCCCGCCAGCAATGGATGACTTACTACACGTCGTTCCTGAACTCGATCGGGTTCAAGGCGACCCAGAAGGTGATCGCCGACGCGACCTACTTCACGACGATCGGCGACCTGAAGCTCCACCCCCAGACCGGTTTTGCGGACTGGAACCAGGACTTCCCCAACCCGGTGGACTTCTATGGGGTGTTGCTGGACGGGAAGGCGATCCTGCCGACAGACAACGAGAACTTCGGCGAGACCAACGACCCGTACATCAACAGCCAGGTCACCGCACTCGGCGCGACGCCGACGACCCAGCTGAGCACAGTGGTGTCGAAGTGGCAGGCGCTCGACCAGTACGTCGCCAAGAAGGCGTACGTCGCGGTGTTCGGTTACCAGACGTTCCCGAAGTTCACGTCTAACCGGATCAACTACGGCGCGATCGTGTTCCATTCCGTTTATGGGTGGGATTTCACCTCGTTCCAAACCAAGTAGGTGTGGCGGCGGCGGACCGGGAACAGCTAGGCTTGTCCCGGTCCGCCCGCTCTCGGCCCACTGATGGCGACCACATCAGGCACCGGCACTGAATTTTCCGGCGATCTCTCGGCCGGATTCAACGCCGAGGGCGAGGACCTCGCGCCGGGAACCGGGCCTTGGGCGCTGGCCTGGCGGCGGCTGCGCCGCAACAAGGTGGCGCTGTTCTTCGGTGGGGTGTTCGTGGTGATCGTGGTGTTGTGTCTGCTGGCGCCGGTCTACGCCCACGACGTCGCGCACACCACCGCGTCGGCGGAGGACATCACGGGTACCGTGAAGGTCGGCGGCAAGAACGTGGACATCGTCAGCCTGACCGGGATCCCGATTGGTCCCACCTGGCACAGCCGATACTTCCTGGGTGCCGACAGTAACGGCCGTGACACGGCCGTCCGGCTGCTCTACGGGGGTCGCAACTCCCTCCAGATCGGGGTGATGGCCACCCTCATCACGATGGTGCTGGCGCTGATCCTCGGTGTCGTGGCCGGCTATTTTCGCGGCTTGGCCGACGGTTTCATCACCCGCGGGCTGGACGTCATCTGGGCCTTCCCGGCCTTGCTGCTGGGGATCACGCTGGGGACCGTGATCGCGGTGGGGGGGATCGGTCCGCTGAAGGGCTCGAGTCTGATCGTGCCGGCGGTGATCATCGGGTTCGTCTACATCCCGTACGTGGCCAAGCCGTTACGCGGGCAGGTGCTGCAGCTCCGCGAGCGCGAGTTCATCGACGCCGCTCGTCAGCAGGGACTCACCCACACACGGATCATGTTCTCGGAGATCCTGCCCAACGTGGCTTCGACGATCATCGTCTTCATTCCGCTGATCCTGGCCAACGCCATTCTGCTCGAGGCCGGCCTGTCCTACCTCGGCGTGGGTGTCGAGCCGCCCAACCCATCGTGGGGAAACATGATCTCCGATGGGCTGACCACGATCCCGGAGGCCTTCCACAATGTGTTGGTGCCGGGCATCATGCTGGTCTTGGCGGTGATGTCGGTCAACATCTTCGGCGACGGCCTGCGCGACGCCCTGGACCCGCGGGCCAAGGTCCGCATCACGCGTTGATGGTCACGGCGCGCGGATACAGATGACCCGCTTCATCGTCCGCCGCCTCCTGGCCATGGTGGTGGTGATGTTCGTCATCTCGGTGCTGACGTTCCTGCTGTTCGAGGCGATTCCCAACGGCAACCCGGCGTTCCGGCTGGCCGGCCGGACGGCGACCGCGGCGGAGATCCAGGTCATCGAGATCAAATACGGCTTCAACAAGCCGCTCTACATCCAGTACCTGAGGACGATGAAGAACATCTTCACCGGCCAGGCGTACTCCTACACCCAGGGCTTCAACGTGCTTGACGAGGTCAAGGCCGGTCTCCCGGCCACCATCTCGCTCGCGGTCGGAGCGGGGATCATCTGGTTGCTGACCGCGATCCTGTTCGGGACGCTGGCGGCGGTCAGGGCGGGCCGGTCCACCGACCGCGTGCTGACCGTCGTCTCGATGCTCGGGGTGTCGATGCCGCCCTTCTTTCTGGGCGCGGTGTTGATCTACTTCCTCGGCTACAAGGCCAACATCTTCCCGATCGGCGGCTACGTCAAGTTCACGTCGGACCCGATCCAGTGGTTCGTTCATATGCTCCTGCCCTGGTTCACCCTCTCGGTCCTGTTCATCGGCATCTATGCGCGCGTGCTCCGCGCGACGATTCTCGACACGGTCAACGAGGACTATGTCCGCACCGCCCACGCCAAAGGTCTCTCCGACCGCCAGGTGCTGTTCCGCCACACGTTGCGCAACAGCCTGATCCCGATCATCTCGCTCTGGGGGTTGGACTTCGCCGCGATCATCGGCGGTGGCGCGATCCTGACCGAGTCGATCTACAACCTGCACGGCGTCGGGCAGCTGGCCGCCGACTCGATCGGCCGCCTGGACATCATCCCGATCCTGGTGATCGTGATGCTGGCAGCGTTCGCCGTCGTCGTCCTGGCGGCGGTGATCGACATCGTCTACGCGTACCTCGATCCGCGGATCCGGCTCTCGATATGACCGCCGCCGACCCGGCCCTGCTAGAGGTCTCAGACCTCAAGGTCTCGTTCGCGACCGAGGACGGGACCGTGCGCGCCGTCGACGGCGTCACGTTCTCGGTCCGTCGGGGCGAGGTGGTGGCAATCGTCGGCGAGTCCGGCTCCGGGAAATCGGTCACGGCGATGACGCTGATGGGTCTGACGCGCGGACCCAATGCCCGCTTCGAGGGGTCGGCCACGTTCGATGGCACCGAGCTCGTCCGAGCCACCGACCAACAGCTACAAAAAGTCCGTGGCGCCGGCATCGCGATGGTGTTCCAGGACCCGATGAGCTCGCTGGACCCGGTCTACCGGATCGGGGCGCAGATCGTGGAGCAGATCCGTGTTCACGATCACGACATATCAAAGGCCCAGGCCTACGACCGCGCGGTCGAGATGATGGAGCGCGTGGGGATCCCCCGGGCGGCCGAGCGGTTGCGCTCCTATCCCCACGAGTTCTCCGGCGGTATGCGCCAGCGGGTGATGATCGCGATGGCGCTGTCGTGCTCACCGTCCCTGCTGATCGCCGATGAACCGACCACGGCGCTCGATGTCACGATCCAAGCGCAGATCCTCGACGAGCTCCGAAAGCTGCAGAGCGAGACCCACGCCGGGATCATCCTGGTCACCCACGACCTCGGCGTCGTGGCCGACATCGCCGATCGGGTGATCGTGATGTACGCCGGCCGGGTGGTCGAGCAGGGAACGCTCGACGAGATCTTCTATGACCCCCAGCACCCGTATACGTGGGGCCTGCTGGGCTCGATCATGCGGATCGACGCCGACCGCTCGCTGCGCTTGCCCGCCATCTCGGGCCAGCCGCCCTCGCTGCTCGCGCCGCCGCCGGGCTGTCATTTCCGCCCGCGCTGTCCCCACGCCTTCGACCGCTGCACCGACGTGCCTGAGCTGGCCGCCCGCAACCCGGCTGCACCCGGTCAGCTGGACCGCTGCTTTCTCACCCCTGAGCAGAAGCGCAAGCTGCGCCAGGTCGGGGACCAGATCGGCCTGGCCAGCCCTGAGACGGTGATCGCGTGAGCGCTGAGCCGGCCGGCGAGACGATCACATCCGAGGCAGAGAACGGTGGTGCGCTCCTCGACGTCACGCACCTACAGGTTCTGTTCCCGATCAAGGCGGGGGTGCTGATCGACCGCAAGATCGGGGAGGTGCACGCGGTTGACGATGTCTCCTTCCAACTGCGCGAAGGTGAGACGCTCGGCATCGTCGGCGAGTCCGGATGCGGCAAGACGACGTTGATTCGCGTGCTGGTACGGCTGATCAAAGCCACTTCGGGCGAGATCCGCTTCCGCGGCGAGGACATCACGACCGCGAGCCGTAGCGCCCTGGAGCCGATTCGCCGGCAGATGCAGATGGTGTTTCAGGATCCGCAGGCATCATTGAACCCCCGCAAGCGCGTAGCGCAGATCCTGGCCACGCCACTGGGCATACGGGGCGTGCCCAAGAACCAGATGGCCACCGAGGGCCGCAATCTGCTCGAGCGCGTCGGCCTCCCGCGGGAGGCCATGAACCGCTTCCCGCACGAGTTCTCCGGCGGTCAGCGCCAGCGCATCGGTATCGCCCGCGCGCTGGCGGTCAACCCCCAGCTGATCCTGCTGGACGAGCCGGTATCCGCGCTCGACGTCTCGATCCAGGCTCAGGTGATCAATCTGCTCGACGATCTTCAGGAGGAGCTCCACCTGAGCTACATCTTCGTCGCGCACGACCTCAGTGTCGTACGTCACGTCTCGGACCGGATCGTCGTCATGTACCTGGGCAAGCTGATGGAGGTCTCGCCCGCCGAGGAGCTCTACTCCAAGCCGATCCACCCGTACACCTCGGCGCTGCTGGGCGCGATCCCGATCCCCGATCCGAAGCAGAACCGTGCGCGCACCCGCATGGTCGTCTCGGGCGAACCGCCGAACCCGATCAATCCCCCGCCGGGCTGCCGCTTCCACACGCGCTGTCCGCGGGCCACGGAGGTATGCCGGACGATCGAACCGCGCTTGACCGAGTACGCCAGCGGCCACCTGGCGGCGTGCCATCACCCGCAGAACGTCAGCGCAGAGGAGATCGCGGCCTCGACCAATTCGACCACGAGCCCGCTCAGCGCCGGCGATCAGGCTCCGGAGGCCTAAGCACCCCAGCACTGGCTGGGTGGCCAGGAGGTCTGGCGCTGGGAGCGCCCGACTCCGGGCGGGAAACGGGCAAGGCCACGGCCAAGCCTCCGCTCGCCGATCGTTGGGCGAGGCCGGGCGGTGCTCGCGGGTCGCACGGGGGTTGTGCGGGTAGGGTTCCGTCGGCGGGGGTTGTCTGTCGCTCGGGAGTGTGCAGATGTGGACGTGGCGCGACGCGGGCGCGAACAAAAGTCCGCCCACCCCCCTTGAGTCGTAGGGGTGCTCACGATATGTCCCGCCCAGCGGGCCCTGACGCACACACGTCCCGGAAACCGAGGGGGTGGGCGTGATTTGGCCCACTTCGCCCGGGTGCGCTGGGCGGTGCGGAGGTGCGAGGCGGTCCAGACACCCCGGGATGGCTCTTCAAGTCAGATTGCTGACAAATCTGCCTGGATAACGCCCCAATCGAGGGCTCGAAAAACTGCATTGGGCTGTTTGCCATCTGGGGAATGGTGAAGAGCCCACCGGCCGAAAACGAGGCCTCCAGTGGGACGTTGTCCAGGTGTTTGAGGCGCCAGCGCCCGCCGAACGCGACCCCACCCCGAACAGGCGCCGTTCCCGCGGATCACCCCTAAGGGGTGAGCACCGGGCGGATAAGGGCCCTGGGCTAAGAATCCGCGCCGTTCGCCCGATGTGCGAAGCCGCGTCTCAGTCCATCCTGGCCTTACATGCAAACGAGCGAGAGGAAACCAGCATGCATCCCCATCTCAGTGCCGCCATTTCTGCCGCACGCGTCCAGGATCTCCGGCGATCGGCCGCACGCCGTTCCCGGGCGATCAGAAGCACTCCCGCGGCCCCCGAGTCGCGAGGCCCCCGGCTCGCCCGGCTCCGGCGATACTTGGGCCATGCGCGCGAGGCTCACCAGCAGTCGCTTCGTGGGACGGGTCGGCGAGCTGGCCGAGTTGGAGCTCGCGGTCCGGGAGGCCACGGCGGGCCGACCCACCCTCGTCCTGCTCGGGGGTGACTCGGGCGTCGGTAAGACCCGGCTGGTCGGCGAGCTGGAGCGCCACCTGTCGCTGGCCCGCGAGCCGGATGGCCAGGCCGGGCCGCTGGTCCTGCGCGGCGACGGAGTTGAGCAGGGCGACGGAGAGCTGCCCTACGCGCCGCTGCTGAGTGCGTTGCGCCCGCTGCTGCGCCAGCGCCACCCGACGCTGGACGCCCTGACCTCCGGGAGCCGCGCCCAGCTGGCGACGATCCTGCCCGGCCTCGACGAGGACGGCCGTCAGCGTGACCAGCGCCCGGATCCAAGCAGTCAGCTGCGGCTGTTCGAAGCGGCGCTGGAGCTGATCGACTGTCTGAGCGAGTCCGCCCCGGTGGTCCTGATCCTGGAGGACATGCATTGGGCCGACCGCTCGACGCGGGCGTTCGTCGCCTTTCTCGCCCGCAGCCTGCGCCAGGAGCGGGTGGCGCTCGTGCTCACCTACCGCGTCGACGAGCTTCACCGCCGTCACCCGCTGCGCCCGCTGCTGTCCGAGCTCGAGCGCCTGGGCCGCGCGCGGCGGATCGAACTCGAGCCATTCGACCGCCAGGAGCTCGGCGAGGCGCTGGCCGACATCCTCGGCGCGCAGCCGGACATGCCGTTGCTTGAGCGCCTGTTCATGCGCAGCGAGGGCAACCCGCTGTACACCGAGGAGCTGCTGGCCGCCGGGCTGGACGGCCGCGGCGCGGCGCCCCAGAGCCTGCGCGACGCGTTCCTGGTCCGGATCGAGCGCCTGTCGGCCGACGCCCAGCAGGTGGCGCGCGCGGTCGCGGTCGGACGGACGGTCGACCAGCCGGCGCTGGCTGCCGTCACCGGGTTGGAGCGCGACCGGCTGCAGACCGGGCTGCGCGAGGCGCTGGCCGAGCAGGTGCTGGTCACCGGGGACGACGAGCGCTTCTCCTTCCGCCATGCGCTGTTGCGCGAAGCGATGTATGACGATCTGCTTCCGGGCGAGCGCGGTGAGCTCCACATCGCGCTCGCCGCCTACCTGGAGCAGTGGCACGGCGGCGCCGCCGAGGGCGAGCTGGAGCGCAGCGCTGCCATCGCCAACCATTACGCCGCCGCTGGCGACCAGCCGGCCGCGCTGCGCAGCACGATCGCGGCTGCGCTGGCGGCGGAGCGCGTGCTCGCCTACGGCGAAGCGGCCGATCTGACCGAGCGGGCGCTCGAGCTGTGGCCGCGGGTGCTCGAGGTCGACCGCGTGGCCGGGATCGATTACGTCGAACTGCTCGGCCGGGCCGCCAGGGCACACTCGATCGGCGGCGACCGGACACGGGGCGAGGTGCTGCTCAACCAGGCGCTGAGCCAACTGGACCCTGAACGCGAGCCGGAGCGGTACGCCGCGCTGCTGGCGCGACTGTCCCGCACGATCTGGTCGCTCAACCGTGGCGCCGAGGCGGTGCAGACCGCGGAGCGCGCGCTCGTGATGCTGCCCGCCGAGGACTCCGGTGGGGTCAGGCCGCTCCTGCTGGCCTGGCTGGCGCGCACGCGCTTTCTGCGCGGGCGCTTCCGCCAGACCGTCGTCGACGGTGAGGTCGCGCTCGAGGCGGCGGTGCAGGCCGGCGACCGGTTGGCCGAGACCGAGGTGCTGAACACGCTGGGCATGGCGCGGGTGGCCCTCGGCGATGTCGAGGTGGGGGTGGGGCTGCTCCGCCGGGCGATCGAGATCGCCCGCGAGGACGACGACGCCGACAGCCTGGCCACCGCCTACTCCAACCTCGCCGACATGTTCAGCGTCGCCGGGCGGACCGACGAAGCGCTCGCCACCGCGGTGGAAGGGATGGAGTCCACGCCGCGCCACCATTCGCGCAGCCGCGACTGGATGAGACTGACGTTGTCGGAGATGGCGTTGGAGGCGGGAGATTGGGACGCCGCGCGCAGGAATCTGTCGCCGGCGCCGTCGGCGCTGGTTGGCATCGTGTTGATGTTCCGAGAGCTCCGTGAAGCGGACCTGGCGCTCGGCGTGGGTGACGAGGACGTCGCCGAGCGCTGCCTGGAATCGGTGGCGGAGCTGGTCAGCGTCTCCGCCGAGCCGCAGTGGATCGGACTGTTCGGGGCGCTGGAGGGCGAGCTGCGGGCGCGGCGGCGAGAGCTCGACCGAGCCCGCGCCGCGGTCGAGGATGCGCTGGACCGGATCGAGCTGTGTACCGACGATGTGATGCGCATTTCCCGTGTCAGCGCGGTCGCCCTTAGCGTCGAGGCCGCCCGCGCCCCGCGGGCGCGCGACCTGCGCGCGCCCGCCGACCGGCGCGACGCGCTCGCGCGCGCCCGAATGCACTTCGATCGCCTCGGCGCCGCCGCCCAGGCGGGCGGCCCGGTGGAGGGGGCCCGGCTGGCCCAGGGGCGGGCCGAGCTGGCTCGGGCGCGAGGCAGAAACGCCCACCAGGAATGGGCGAATGCGGCGCTGGCGTGGGAGGCCATCAAGCGACCGTACCCCGCGGCCGTGGCCCGCTGGCGGGAGGCCGAGGCCCACGTCGGCGCCGGTCACCGCCCCGCCGCCACCACCGCCGCCCGCCAGGCGCTGGAGGGGGCGCAGTCGTTGGGCGCGCGCTGGCTGATCGAGGAGATCCGGGCGCTGGGCGAGCGTGCGCGGCTCCGGCTCGGCTCGCCGCAGAGCTCCGACATGGCCCCGCCCGAGGCGGCCGAGGACCCCTTCGGCCTGACTCCGCGCGAGCGTCAGGTGCTGGCGTTGCTGGCCGACGGCGCCACCAACCGTCAGATCGGCGCTGCCCTGTTCATGGCCGAAAAGACCGCCAGCGTGCACGTGTCGCGGATCCTGGCCAAGCTCGGAGTGAGCAGTCGGACGCAGGCGGCGGCGGTTGTGCATCGCCTGCGCCTCGCGTGAGTGATCCTGCGCTGCGCCTGCGCCGCGTTTGAGCGTAGGCTGCGACCGTGCGCACGCCGGCCGAATGGGAGCCTCACGAGCGAACGCTGATGGGCTGGCCGTGCCGGGCACGACTGTGGGGTGAGACGATGGCCCAGGCGCGCGCGGACTATGCCGCGGTCGCCAACGCGATCGCCCAGTTTGAGCCCGTGACGATGATCGCCAACCCGGGTGCCGACGCGGCGCAGGCCCGCGCCGCCTGTGGCGCGGGGGTGGAGGTGGTTGAGTTGCCGCTCGACGACTCGTGGCTGCGCGATTGCGGCCCGATCTACGCCTACCGCGAGGATGGCCAGCGGATCGCCGTCCACTTCCGCTTCAACGCCTGGGGAGAGAAGTTCCCGCCTTGGGACCGCGACGCCGTGGTGGGCGCTCTCATTGCCGAGCGCATGGGGGACCCGGTGCTCAGTGCGCCGATCGTGCTCGAGGGCGGGTCGATCGTGTCCGACGGCGCCGGCACGCTGGTCACGACCGAGGAGTGCCTGCTCAATCCCAACCGCAACCCGTCGTTGTCGCGCGAGCAGATCGAAGCCGCGCTGGAGCGATATCTGGGCGCGCAGCGAATCGTGTGGCTCGGCCGCGGGCTGGTCGAGGACCGCGACACCGACGGGCACGTCGACCTGATCGCGGCGTTCACGCGACCCGGCGAGGCGCTGTTACAGACGGTACCTCCGGACAACCCGAACTTCGACCGCTGCGAAGAGAACCGGACCCGACTGCAGGCGGCCGGCATCGACGTGATCGAGCTGCCGTGCCTGCCCTACGCATTGGTCGCGGGCGAGACCGTCGCTGCCGGCTACCTCAATCTGTACATCTGCAACGGCGCGGTGATCGTGCCGGTATCGGGGGCGGACACCGACCCCGAGGCGCGCTCGATCATCGCGGGGGCCTACCCCACCCGTGAGGTCGTGCTCGTGCCGGGGGCGGTGCTGGCCTACGGTGGCGGCGGACCGCACTGCATCACCCAGCAGGTACCGGTGCGCCATGCCTGACCTCCCGACGCTGCTGACGGCCTTTCCGGCGCCGGCCTCACCGGCTCGCACGCGCCCGCCGTCGCGCGCTCCGCTCCGCCTGGGCTTGGTCCAGCAGCGGTGGCACGACGACGCGGACGAGCACGAGGAGGCGCTCGCGCAGGGGATCAGACTGGCGGCCGGTGAGGGGGCGCGGATCGTCTGCCTCCAGGAGCTCACGCTCTCGCCGTATTTCGCGATCACACCGGATGGACCTCAAGCCGCCGGCGTGACGCCGGAGGACCTGAGCGGCGGTCGAACGTTCGCGTTTGCTCGCCGGATCGCCGTCGAGACCGGCGTCCACGTCCACGCCTCGCTGTTTGAGCGGGCCGACGGCCCGGACGGTCCCGACGGGCTCGGGTACAACACCGCGATCGTGGTGGCGCCCGACGGCCGCCTGGTCTCGCGCACGCGCAAGCTGCACATCCCCGTGACCGCTGGGTACTACGAGGACCGTTATTTCAGGCCGGGCCCCGCCGAAGGCAATCCATTCCCGCTGATCGCGCTTGCGACCCCAGACGGTGAGGCCCAGCTCGGCTGCCCGACCTGCTGGGACCAGTGGTTCCCGGAGCTCGCCCGGGCCTACTCGCTCGAGGGTGCGGAGGTACTGATCTACCCCACCGCGATCGGGTCCGAGCCCGATCATCCGGGGTTCGATACCGAACCGCTGTGGCAACAGGTGATCGTCGCGGGCGGGATCGCCAACGGAACGTTCATGGTCGCGGTCAACCGGATCGGCGTCGAGGGCCCGATCACCTTCTATGGCTCGAGCTTCATCTCGGATCCGTACGGCCGGGTATTGGTCCAGGCGCCCCGCGATCTGCCCGCCGTACTCGTCGCCGACCTCGACCTCGACCAGCGCCGCGACTGGCTCGAGCTGTTCCCATTTCTGCGCACGCGCCGCCCGGATGCCTACGGGGCGCTAACCGCCCCGCGCCGGTGAGCATCGTCGGTTACGAAGCACGTTCCATGCCGCTGGCCAGCGGCAGCGCGTAGTAGACGCCGACCCCGGCACAGATCACCAGCGTCGCGTAGGCGGATACGAGCGCGAGGGCGGTGGCCACCGCGTAGGGAATGAGACCGAGGGCGGCGCGGGTGCGGATCGTGCGCCGCCGCTGCTCGGGGATCGACGAGACCAAGAAGTGCGCCTTGCGCAGCAGGATGTGGCGGTTGAGCAGGCCGAACAGGAACGACATGACCAGAAATGCGCCGCCGTACACCACCGCGGCGAGATGCTGGCCCTGGGGCTCTCGCAGGTAGGCGGCCATCAGCGCCGTGGCGAACGGCAGGATCCCGATGCTGAGCAGCAGCAGCAGGTTCAGGATCAGGATCATGTGGTCGGCTTCGCGCAGGCGGCTGATCATCACGTGGTGATTGATCCAGATGATCCCGATCGTGATGAACGAGGTCACGTACGCGGCGTACTGCGGCCAGTTTCGCGCCAGCTCGTGGCCCAAACTGGCGTGCGCGCTCGTGTGCGGCACCGTGATGTCGAGCACGAGCAGAGTGATCGCCACGGCCAGGACGCCGTCGGAGAAGGCCTCGAGCCGATTAGTGTTCACGACATCGGGGTTCGCCGGATTGCCCGGTGATCCTGTGGGCCGCTAAACTAAATGAAGTCGATCAAGATTATGCACTCGAGGCGGCGGCCGGCGCGCGTCAAGCGACGTTGCGCGCCCGACCGAGCGCGCGCACACCCAGGGCGCGCCGGTAGCCGGAGGCGAGTCGGTGCAGCGAGGCTTCCCAGGTCCGTTCACGGACCGCGAGGGGCGCCGCGGTGTGCAGGCGGGCGCGCAGGAGCGGGAGGCTGGCCACCGAGAGCACAGCGTCGGCCAGCGCGTCGGCATCAGGCGGGCTCAACAGCCCAGTCTCGCCGTGAGCGATCAGCGAGGCCGGACCACCCTTGTCCACGGCCACCACCGGGAGCCCGCTCGCCTGAGCCTCCAGGATCACCTGACCGAACGTGTCGGTCTGGCTGGCGAACAGGAACACATCCGCGCTGGCGTATGTCCGCGCCAGCTCCTCGCCGCTCAGCCAGCCGAGGAAGGTGGCCTGGTCTCCCAGCCGTTCACGCAGCTCGGACTCCTCGGGTCCTCCGCCGGCCAGGACCAGATGTAGTCGCGGGTCGCGCCAATGGGCGGCGAGGAAGGCGTCGGCCAACAGGTCGACTCCCTTCTCCTTGGTGAGCCGGCCGGCATAGAGGACGTTGACCTCGCCCGGCAGACATCCCGCAGTCCTGAGCCCCGGATCAAATCGCCCGATGTCGACACCGCGATCCCAGCGATCGATCCGGTCGGGCTCGATGCCCAGCCGCGTGAGCCGCTGGTCGCTGGCGGGACTCGGGGAGAGCACCACATCGCAGGCGCCGTAGAAGGCAGCGAGCGCCATCCCGGCGAGCGCCTCGAGCTGGGGCTGTCCGGAGCGCAGGCCGGCGTAGGTCGCGAGTTCGGTGTGGTAGCTCCCGACCAGCGGCAGCTCGAGCAATCGCGCCAGCATCCAGGCGCCGATCCCGGCGGGGCCGGGAGAGCACAGGTGGACGAGGTCGTAGCGACCCTCGGCCAGCGCGTCGACGATCGCCGGCAGGCTCGGGACCCCGATCTTCAGTCCGCTGTAGAAGGGAATATCGATCTCGGCCACGGCACTGAGGCGCCTGTCGACGTCGGCATCAGTGCCGATCACCTCGACCTCAAATCCCGGCACCCCGCGGTCCCGGATCTGCTCGATCGTGTGCGTGACCCCATGCATGCCGCCGAGCCCGTCCGCCACCAGGGCCACCCGTGGCCGGTCGCCATCGCTACGCGTGAGCTTGAACTTCTCCCGTCCGAGGAACGTCGCCGCGGCGGCATACGGAATCGCCGGGATGCAGGCGTCGAACAGCTCGACCGCGCCCGCCTGGAGGTTCAGCTCCTCGGAGCCGCCGGTCATCGCAACGATCTGCCCGACCGCGTCGGCGAGCTTGCGCTCGTGGATCCGGCGAGCCCGGCGGTACAGGTCTGGATGACTGAGCTCGCCCTCCTTAAGTAACTCGAGCAGGTTGCCCTCGTCGATGTCGAAGCCCATCGCCGCCAGCCATGCGCGCAGCAGCGCGCGCGCGTCTTCGGGTCCGAGATCCGTCGCGACGGTGCCCTGGCGGACGTCTCCCTCGCGCATCAGGCGCTCGATGATCGTCAGCACCGCGGCGGGATCAGGGCGAGCAGTGCTTTCGCCCCGGCCCAGCGCCCTGATCGTGAGCGCCATCGCCGCGTGGGTCCACTTCGCCGCGCTGCCCTGAGCTCCATGGGCGCCGGCGTGGCCGGCCCGGACGTTGGCCAGGAACTCCGCGGGGTTCGCGGCCCGCGGAGTCTCGGTGAACGTCCGGCCGATATCGATTCCGGCGTGGTCATCGGACCCACCAATGGCGGTGCCCCCGTGGGTCTCGATGTACACAAACGCCGGCAGATTGAGCTCCTTGGCGCGCGAGCCGTTGCGGGTCTCCCAGATCGGGAACAGCTCGGCCAGACGGCGACGATGTCGAGCGCTCAGCGGCGCCTGCACCGCGTAGAAAGGATGGGCCAGCGCCGCCGTGATCTCATGCGCGTGCAGATAGGCCGCGCACGCCTCGACGTCCCCAGCATGGGCCTGAAGCCAGTTGTGGTCGTCGGGGGTGATCCCGTAACAGAGCACGTGGACCGCTTGCGGCTCGCTCTTGAACCAAGCGGTGAGCTCCTCAGAGACGAACGTATCAGGGAGATGATCGAGCAACGCTGCGCCATCGATCGTGTCGTGATCGGTGATCGTCACGAAGTCCATCCCCCGAGACTTGGCCAGTTCGTAGACTTCCTCCGGCGGCGTCGCGCACTCCGGTAGGTTCAGCGAGCGCTGGACGCCGAGCTTGGACAGCTGCGACGCTGTCGAGTGCACGTGCATGTCGGCGCGACTGGTTTCGTTCATGGGTCAAGGATTGCCCTGCCCACGACGCCGTCCGTGAAGAAGGCGCTCACGTTCTGTGATCTTTTCGTGAACACCGGGATGGCTCGAGCGACCGATCGAGAACCATGGAGGAATGCCGCCGAGCGCGCTCTCGATCGCCGCCGACGCCGACCGAGTGGTGCTCACACGCGGGGCGTTGAGGATCGACATCGCGCTGCGACCGTTCACATTTACGATCACGCGGGGCGGGCGTCGGCTGCTGCGCGCCGGGGGTGTCTGGGTCGCCACGGGCACAATCCACGACTACTTCGTGCAGTTCACCGAAGGAGTCGTGGCACGAGAGGAGCGCCTACCGCCTGAGCGCGCGCTGCGCGCAGCCGTGGGTGAATCCGGCGTGAACAACGGGCTGACGCTCGATCTCACGCTCGATGGAGGTCGCGAGGCCCGCCTGAGCGTCGAGCTGCCGGGCTCCGACCAGGTCGGTCTCACAGTGGTTGCCGATGGCAGCCCGCTGCGGCTGGCGATCGACTGGGACCGCCGCTCGGAGGAGCACTTGGTCGGGCTCGGGGCTCGGCACGGAACGCGCTTTGACCACGCGGGCCGCAGCATCCAGCTGGGGGCCGACCGCCGCTACACCGGTCCGGACTGCCCGCCCGAGATGCTCGCGCAGGGCGGGATCCCGCAGGGCGACTGCGCGCCGGTCCCGTGGCTGCTGTCGAGCCGGGGCTACGCGGCCTGGGTCCAGACGGCTGCCAACGGGACGTGCTTCGACCTCGCCGGCGAGCGGATCTCGGTCTCAACTCGGGCGCACGCCGGCCCGCTGCGCCTGCACCTCCTGTGCGGCCACACCCCCGCGGCGCGGTTGCGCGCGTTCTGCTGCCTGACCGGCTTTCCCGGCGTGCTGCCCGAATGGGGCTACGGCTTCTGGAAGAGCCGCGACATCCACGAGCACCAGGACGACGTGCTCGACGACTTCGCCGGCTTTCGCAAGCACCAGATCCCGCTCGATGCCATCGTGATCGACTCCCCCTGGGCCACCCAGTACAACACCTGGGAGTTCAACCCACACCAGTTCCCGGACGCTCCCGGGATGGTCTCGATGATGCGCCAGGCGGGCGTGCGCACGGTCGTGTGGGTGACGCCATGGGTCAACCTCGACTCGCGCGATGGCCAGATCCCGCCCCAGCCCGGCTCCGAGCGGCTGCACCGCGAGCCCGCGCCGAACTATGCCCCCGCCGCCGCCGCGGGCCATTTCGTCAAGGCATCCGACGGCGAGCCGTTCGTGACTCAGTGGTGGATGGGAACCGGCTCGCCGATCGATTTCACGAGTCCCGGCGCGGAGCAATGGTGGCGCTCGCAGGCCAAGCGCGTGCTCAAGCTCGGGGTGGAGGGCATCAAGGCCGACGACGGCGAGGGCTACTACATCCCGGACCACGCGCAGCTGGCCGACGGGCGTACCGGGGCGCAAGCCGCCTGGGTCCTCGGAGGGCTGCACAGGGAATGCTTGCAACGGGCGCTTGACGAGGTGCATCCGGGCTCCGGCGTCCTGTTCGGGCGCAGCGGTTGGACCGGGCAGCAAGCGAGCGGCTTGACCTGGGCCGGGGACCAGGCGTCTGACTTCTGGTCGTTGCGGGTGCTTGTCGTCGCGACGCTCAACGCCGCCTGCAGCGGCTTCTCGAACTGGTCCCACGATGTCGGCGGCTACCTCGGGCACCGGCTGGTCGAGCGTTGCCCGCCCGAGCTGCTCGTGCGCTGGCTGCAGTTCGGCTGCTTCACGCCGTTGATGCACGCCCACGCGCGCATGCCGCAGGAGCCGTGGAACTACGGCGATCGGGTGCTCGACATCTACCGCGCTTACGTGCTCCTGCACGAGCAGCTGGTCCCCTACGTGCGGGCGGCGGCGCTGACCGCCGCCCGAGTCGGTCTGCCCATCATCCGGCCGCTGTGCCTGCTCGATCCGTCCGATCCTCGCGGTTGGACGATCACCGATGCGTACGGCTACGGTCCCTCACTCTGGATCGCGCCCGTGCTCGATGACGGCGCTCGCGAGCGCGAGGTGTCGCTGCCGCGGGGGGAGTGGATCGAGAGCTGGTCGGGCACGCGTGTGCGCGGAGGCGCCGAGCTGGTGACCGAGGCACCCCTCGATCGGATTCCGGTCTGGGTCCGCGCAGGCTCAATCGTCATCACCTACCCGGCCGCCCACGTCGCCGCGGGGCTGGGCGATGTGCCGGAATCATCGCGGCCGCTCGTGGCGACCCTGTGGGGCTCGCCACCGGCGGGGCGAGCAGCGGCACGGCTGGCGGACGGAACTCTCATACGCTGGCGCCGCAGCGAGTGGTCGGTGCCACCCGACCGCGAGATCACCTGTGTCGAGCGCGGCACGTGACTGCGCGGTGGCATGGGCCGGGGCCGATCCGGCCCTGGCCCCTGTAGGACGGACGCCCGTGGTGATCGTGCCCGCGGCGTTCTATCCTCGCGGCAGTGCACATCGCTGAGTTGACGCCACCCGAGCAGCGCGTGCTCGGCTGCCTGATCGAGAAGCGCTGGACGACACCCGATCAGTACCCCCTCTCGCTCAATGCCCTCCGGCTGGCCTGCAACCAGTCGACCAATCGCGACCCGGTCACCGATTACGACGAGTCAACCGTGCGGGAAGCGGCGCAGCGACTGTGTAAATACGGCCTCGCTCGGCTGGTCAGCGGTCACGCGTCCCGCACGATCAAGTACCGCCACCTGGCCGAGGAGGGGCTCGGGCTGGAGCGCGACGAACTCGCGATCCTGGGCGTGCTCCTGCTCAGGGGCCCGCAGACCCCCGGCGAGTTGAAGAGCCGCAGCGAGCGGATGGCGCCGCTCCATTCGCTGACCGACGTGGAGCGCGTTCTCGACGTCCTGGCCGAACACGAGTACGCCGAGCGCCTCGACCGGCGTCCGGGACAGAAAGAGGACAGGTTCCAGCAGCTGCTCGGGGGGGCGTCGTACCCGTCCGCGTCCAACGCCCAGGCTGTCCCGGCGCCGCCCTCGCACTCACCGCGGTCGAGCTTCCAGGCCGCAGCGTCGGGGCCGCTTGATGCGCCGGACCTCGCGGCCCGGGTGGCGGCGCTCGAGGCGGAGGTCGCCTCGCTGCGGGCTGATCTGTCAGCGCTGCGCAGCCACGCGGGAGTCCCCTCGGGCTGATCGGGCCATTCCTGACGGTGCCGTCGAAACTGCCAATCGCCTTCCGCGCCGCGCGGGTCGACTCCGGCCCCGGGGCGGTCCTGGCCCAGGCGATGCGCGACGAGATCGCGGTCCTCTATGACGGGCTCGAGCTTGACGCGGACTACATGCCCGCCGCCGGTCCGGCCGAGCTGAGCGCGCCCGGTGGGGCCTTCCTCGTCGGCTGGCGGGCTGGAGCACCGGTGTGCTGCGGCGGCGTCAAGCGGCTCGACCAGGACGCGTGCGAGATCAAGAAGATGTACGTCGTGCCCGAGTCGCGCGGCCAGGGGGTCGCGCGTCAACTGCTGCATGCGCTTGAGGTGCAGGCCCGTCGGCTCGGCTACCGCGTCGTGCGTCTCGATACGGGGCCCAAGCAGATCAGCGCCCGGGGTCTGTTCGAATCCGAGGGATACGCCGAGGTCGACGACTTCAACGGAAATCCCGTCGCGGCGTTCTGGGGCGAGAAGGAACTCTCGCCGCCCCGCCCCGGCTGAGCGGAGCTGCCGTCCTTACAGAATCCCGATCTCTGAGTTGTCGCCCACCAGGAACCGATACGCGTGCGGCTGGCGCTGGTCGCGGCCGATCCTGACATTACGGCCCAGCAATGAGGATTCCATCCGGCCCGCGAGGTCGTGAACCGAGGAGCCGGCGAGCAGGATCGAGTGCTCGACCTCGGCGTTCTTGATCGAGCATCCGTCGCCGATCGAGGTGTAGGGACCGATGTAGCAGTCGGTCAGTTCCGCCTCGGTGCCGATAATCGCCGGTCCCCGCACTGTGCAGCGCTCGAGCCGCGCGCCCGCCTCGATCACGACGCGGCCGTCCACCTGGGAGTCGATCAGCTCGCCTTCCACGCGTCCTTCGATCGTGTCGAGCACCAGCCGGTTTGCGGCCAGCATGTCCTCCAGGCGGCCCGTGTCCTTCCACCATCCCTTGACGACGTGCGGCTCGACCCGCATTCCGTCGTCGACCAGGTACTGGATCGCGTCGGTGATCTCGAGCTCCCCCCGCCCGGACGGCTCGATCGCGCGAGCGGCAGCGTGGACGGCCGACGTGAACATGTACACGCCCACCAGCGCCAGATTTGTCTTCGGTTGCGCGGGCTTTTCGACCAGGCGCACGACCGCTCCCTCGCTCAGTTCGGCCACGCCGTATTGCTCCGGGTCGGGTACCGGCGTCAGCAGGATGAGCGCATCCGGCTGGTGGGCGCGAAACGCGCTGACGAGATCCTGGATCCCCCCTTGCAGCAGATTGTCCCCCAGGTACATCACGAACGGCGAGTCGCCCAGGAACGATTCGGCGGTCAGGACCGCGTGCGCCAGCCCGAGCGGCTGGTCCTGGACGATGTAGCTGAGCGCGACGCCGAAGCGCGCACCGTCACCCGCCGCGGCCCTGATCTCCGCGCCGGTCTCGGGCGCGATGATGATCCCGACCTGATTGATGCCGGCCTGGGCCATTGCCTCGATCCCGTAGAACAGGACCGGCTTGTTGGCCACCGGCACCAGCTGCTTGGCGCTCGTGTGGGTAATTGGCCGCAGGCGCGTGCCCTTCCCCCCCGACAGGATCAGCCCCTTCAGCTCTCGCATTGCGTGGCTGGGGCGGCCGCGAGCTCTGCGCCCGCGCCGATCGCCTCGGCCGCAGCGCGGACGGCGTCTCGCGCGTCGGGGGGCTCCAGCACGACCGCGTCACCCGCTTCCTTGAGGACCTCGCGCACGAGCCAGTCGACTCCGGCGAAGCCCAGCTCGACGATCACCGATCCGTCCTGGAGCTCGCGGATGACGGTACGCTCCTCTCTCGCCCACCGCGCTCGCTCGGGCGACACCCACACCTGCGCTCGGCGCGAGGCGGGTACTTCGCCGGTCCGTGGCCAGCCGTCGACATCGGCGGCCGGATCCACGTCGGGCCGCGGCTCGAAGTGCTCGGCGGTCGGGGTCGCGGACTTGATCCGGTCCAGGCGGAAGTGCCGCACGCTGTCGCGCGTGGGATCGAAGCTGGCGACGTACCAACCCTCGCGGCCATTGATCAGCGCGTAGGGCTCGACCAGCCGGGTGGAGAACTCATCCTCGTTCTCCTTGTAGTACTCGAACGAGAGCAGCTGACGCCTGGTGATCGCGCGGGAGACGACCGCGGCGATCTCCGCGTCGTCGCCGCCCGCCGCGGCCACCTGCAGGCCCTCATGGACCGGGTCCTCGCCGAGTGCGGTGACCACCTTCTCACGCACCGAGGCCAGCGAGCCCGCCGGGATGTGCTCGCCGATCAGGTCGATCGCCGCCACCAGCGCCTTGGCCTCGACGGGCAGCAGTCGAGCCGGCCTGGCGAACGAATCGCCGTACGGCTCCGGATCGACCGAGATCGTGCCGTGTTCGTCGATCTCGGCATACAGGACGTACGTCCCGGCCCCGAAGTTGACCACGTTCAGCACCGAGATGTCCTCGCGCAGCTCCTGGTCTGAGACCTTCAGCGCCTCGCGCAGCTCGTCCGCGTCGAGCCGCCGTCCGGCCCGCCCCGCGTCGATCAGGATGCTCGCCAGGGTGACCAGGCGGGCGAACCGCTCAGGTCGAATCGCGACGTCCGGATGGTGCCCGTTGCCACCATCGCCGTCGCCCTCGCTGCGTCCGGCCTCCGGCGAGCGCGCGCTCGTGCCCGAGCGCCCGTCCGGCGCCGGGATCGCCGGTGGCTCGACGGGCGCGGCGATCTGCGGCTCGCCCGTGTGGCGTTCGATCAGTAACCGAACCCGGTCGCGTAGCTCGCTGACGAGCTCCGGGGGTTCGACGATCCGCGCGTGTTCACCCAGGCCGAGCACCCAGGCGATCAGCTGACGGGCGTTGGCATAGGACGTCGCGAACATCCGATCGCCGAGATCTGCTTCGCCGGCGCTCTCCGGCGCTGCCGCGCCATCCGCGTGCATCTCGCCGTAGCGACCGAAGTGTCGCTCGATCTGCCAGGCGATCCGATGCCCGATCCAGACCTCGGCTGTGCCGAGGGCCTCCCCGAACTGCCAGTCGATTCGGTTGGCGTAGCTGCGCGGGTCGAAGTTCGCCGGACGCTGGAAGTCGTGCTCGGCCTTGGTCGCGTAGCCGACCTTGCCCCGGATGCGCGAGAGGCGGAAGACCCGGATCGCGCTGCGCTCGTGGGAGCGCCCGACAACGTAGAACTGACCGCCCTGGTAGAGGAGCTGGTAGGGGTCGACGCGGCGTGCGCCGACCTCGTCGCGCTCCATCGTGTAGTAGTCAAAGACGACAGTCTTGCGGCGAAAGATCGCCGTTTCGATCTTCGCCAGGCGCTGCGAGACATCATGGCCGCCGGCCGAGCCGGTGATCCCGAGCGCGACCGTATTCTGCTCCGGCGCGCTCAGCGGGCTCGGACGTCCCCACGAGATCTGCTGCAGGGCCAGGCGCAGCGGTTCGGCGTAGGCGAACTCGCCGTCCAGTAACTGCAGCGCGGTGCGCAGCGCGGCGAGCTGTTCGTCGGAGAACTCGATTGGCGGCAGGTGAAAGTTCTCCGGCGGCAGCGAGTAGTTCTCCTGCTCGACGAGTCCATCGACCGGTTTCTCGACCGTGAGCACGATCCCCAGCGCCTCGAGCTCTGAGCGATCGGCGTAGAAGCGCCGCGCGAACGCGTCCTCGTTCATGACGCTGTAGCCCTCGACGTCCCGCCTGATCTCCGGCGCGGTCACCGGACGGCGCTCGGCCATCAGGTAGGAGATCAGCGAGAGCTGGCGGATCAGCTTTTCGGTGTCCTTGGCCATCCTTGGCAACTGTAATCGCGGACCGCCGCGTTGCACCGTGACCCAACCCGTGCCCGTGCGCTATTTGCGCACATTTGGGACACGCCGGGACAGACCCGTCACGGCTCTGGCCGCGGGATCCCCAGTGCGCTAGCGCTGCACTCGCCCAGGCCTAGGCCGCCTCGCGCTGTTCCTCGGCGCGTCCGGCGAAATACGCCCCGCCGCCGATGCCCTTGTCGTACGCCGTCCAGTGCGCGCCGGCAGCGAGCTCCTTCTCCAGCCGGTCGAAGCTACCCAGTCGACCGCCGAGGTTGTCGATCATGTGGACGAGCGTCGCCTCACGCGTGCACGGGATCACGGGGCTGCCGTGCTCGAGCGAGCCATGGTGGCTGAGAATGATGTGCAGGACGGCATGCTCGAGCGCAGGAGGAAAATTCTCCATCCGCTCAATCTCCCGGCGAACGCGGTAGTAGCCCAGCGAAATCTCGCCATACAGGCGACCGTCATCGGACATCGAGATCGCGTCGCCGTGAACCTCGTAGGCCTCGAGCTTGCCGATGTCGTGGAGCAGCGCCCCCGTCACGGCGACGTCGCGGTCGATGCCCGGAAACGTGGCGGAGATGGAGCTGACCGCCTGCGCGACGGTGACCGAGTGCTCGAGCAGGCCGTGTGGGTAGGCCTGGTGGTAGTGCTTAGCCGCCGGCGCGTCGCGAAACCGCGCCCAGGTGGCCGAGCCCTCGCCGAACACGGCCCCCAGCAGGCATCGCAGGTGCACGTTCTGGACAGTTGCGAGCAGCCCCCGCAGATCGGCCTCCATCTGCGCGACGTCACACCCGTCTGCAAATTGCCGTGCTTGCATGGCGCAAACGAAGATAGAGTGACCGTCGGACGTCAGCTTGCTGGCAAAAACTGGCCCGGTTACAGGAGGAACTGGCGCGGTTCTGACCCGCTGGTCGGACTCCAAAACGGTTCTACAGGCCAACCGGATGGCGGACCGCGAACGTGCTCAAGTCGGGCTCATCCGCCGGCGTGTCTGACCAGCGCGAACCGGTCTCGGCGAGCGCGACCGTGTCGAAGCGCAATCCCGCGACGTACATGAAGGTGTGGCCGGCGTTGGCGAACACGGTGATCCACTTGCCCGGACCGGG
>Ga0302181_10000853_pt1 | contig 24083 bp, 23 predicted proteins | sample I_Palsa_E3_3_FD_198786 | JGI IMG/M metagenome (GOLD analysis project Ga0302181, IMG submission 198786) | Peat permafrost microbial communities from Stordalen Mire near Abisko, Sweden - I_Palsa_E3_3 | ecosystem: Environmental > Terrestrial > Soil > Palsa > Peat permafrost | place: Sweden...
TGCCTTAGTGGGGCGAGGACGCTACACGTGCCGGTTGATGGCGCATTTCGAGCACGCGCACATGCGAGAAGGCTTTCTCATCTTCGGCAGCCCGGTGATCGCCGAGGAGGAGATCGCCGAGGTTGTCGACTCGTTGCGTTCGGGGTGGGTGGGGACTGGGCCCAAGGTGCAACGGTTCGAAGCGATGCTGTCCGAATACCTCGACGTGCCCTATGCACGATGTGTTTCATCATGTACGGCAGCGCTGATCCTGTCGATGGACGCGCTGGGGATTGGACCGGGCGATGAAGTTCTCGTCCCGGCGATGACATTCGTTGCCTCCGCTAACGCCGTCGAGCACGCTGGTGCCACGCCCGTGCTCGTGGATAGCGAACCGAGGACGGGCCTGATCGACCTGGACGCGGCCGAGGCAGCGATCACGCCGCGGACGCGGGCGCTGATGCCGGTCCATCTGGCGGGACGGCCGATGAACATGGAGCGCGTGAACGCTCTGCGCGACCGGTATCGCCTCCACGTCGTCGAGGACGCAGCGCACGCAATCGGGGCAGAGTGGCACGGCCGACGGATCGGCGGGTTTGGAAACGTCGCCGCGTTCTCGTTCTATGTCACCAAGAACATCACCACGATCGAGGGCGGCCTGCTGCTCACCGAGGTGCCAGAGCTCGCGGCCGAGGTCGAGCGGCTCGCGCTCCACGGCCTCAGTTTGGGCGCGTGGCAGCGTTTCTCCGACGCCGGCTTTCGCCACTACGAGGTCGTCCGGCCCGGTTACAAGTACAACATGACTGACGTCCAAGCGGCGCTCGGTCTGCACCAGTTGCCGCGCCTCGATGCCTGGATCGACCGGCGGGCGGTGCTGTGGGAGCGTTACGACACCCTGCTGGCCGGGCTTCCGTTGCAAACGCCGGCCCCGCCTGATCCCGACACGCGCCACGCGCGGCACCTGTACCAAGTTCTGGTGTCGCCGGATGCCGCGCTCAGCCGTGACGGGCTGGTGGACGGGCTGAACGCGCGCAACATCGGTACCGGGGTTCACTACCGAGGCGTTCATCTGCACCCGTATTACCGGGACACCTACCACCTCGCCCCTGAGGACTTTCCCATCGCCACGGACATCTCAGAGCGCACGCTCAGCCTGCCACTGGGGCCCAAGGTCACCGAACTCGACCAGGACGATGTGGTCGCGGCGCTGACGGAGCTGCTGTGAGCACCTCGGATTTTCCGGCGCGCCGGTTCGGGTGGCGTGCCCGGATCCGGGCGGCGACGGCCGTCGGGTCGATCTCCGCTGACTTGTGGATTCTCTACGGCCTGATCGTCGTGGCCACCGTGATCAGGATCGTGACGATCGACAACCAGAGCTACTGGGCCGACGAGGCGCTCACCGCTTACGAGGCGCATCTCCCGTTCGGGGCGATGCTGAGCTCGGTGATCCACGTGGAGACGACGCCGCCGCTGTACTTCGTCCTGATCTGGGGGTGGGCCAAGGCGTTCGGCACCGGCGAGGTGGCGCTCAGGTCCGTCTCGACCCTGGCGGGCATCGCGCTCGTGCCGATCGCCTATCTGGCTGCGCGCGACCTGGTGTCCCGATGGGCCGGGGTGATCGCCGCCGCGTTCGTGACGGTCAATCCGTTCATGATCTGGTACTCGCAGGAGGCTCGCGCCTATATGCTCGTGGCGCTGCTCTCGGGCGCCTCATTCTGGTGCTTTGTTCGGGCCCGAGCGGATCCGTCGCGCCGCAACCTCGCGTGGTGGGCGGTGTGCTCGTCCGCCGCGGTGATGACGCACTTCTTTGCCGGGTTCGTGGTCGGGCCGGAGGCGTTGTGGCTGCTCTGGGTTGCCCGCACGCGCGCCACGGTGCTGGCGGTTGGAGTGGTCGCGGCGGCTCAGGTGGCGATGCTCCCGTTTGCCGTAGGGGACACGTCAGCCTCGCACGGGGTCGGGTGGATCGCGACGATCCCGCGCCTTAACCGGATCGCCACGACCGCGGTCGAGTGGGCCGGGAGCAACATCTACCGCCGCTCGACCACCACCGAGGGGCTGCTGGGGGGAGCGGCACTGATCGCGATCGTCACCTTGCTGATCGTGGTCGGCGGCGACCGGCAGACCAGACAGGGAGCGAAGGTGGCAGGGGCGATCACCGCATTCGCGTTCCTGGCGCCGCTGGCGCTCGGGTTCGTGGGACAGGACTACTTCCTCTCGCGCAATGAGATCCCGGCGTTCATCCCGCTAGCCACCCTGGTGGCCGCCGCGTGCGTGGCGCCGCGGACGCGCTGGCTGGGAGGCGCGTTGACGCTCGCGCTGTTGCTGTTCTTCTCGGTCACCGCAATCGATGTCCAGACCCACCCGTATCTGCAGCGACCGGATTGGCGCAACGTGGCCCGCGCGCTGGGCCCGGCCACGGTTCCCAGAGCGATCCTCGCCGCCGACGGGAGCACGGCGGACCCACTCAAGATCTACCTGCCCGGTGTCGCGTGGGCGCAGCCCCACGACCGGCTGGTGGTGGTCAAGGAGGTCGACGTCGTGGGGGCAACGAAGCGTCTCCGGCTGGTTGTCGACCAGCGCCGGGGAAGCGCCACCGGCAGATTGACCCCCGGGGCGCAGGCTGCGCTGGGCGACCTTCCGATCGGCTCAGCCGTGCCGAGGACTGCGTCGCCGCCGGGAGCGCGGCTGCTCAGCCGGTTCAGGGTCAACAACTGGATCGTGGCTCGGTTCGCGTTGCCGCGGCCCGAGCGCCTGAGCATCGACGCCCTGCGCAGGCGCGCGGGCCAATTCTTCGGGCGGGCTCCGGTCTCGCTACTGATATTCATGCAGCCGGCTGAGCGCTGAAAGGTTGCTGACCGAGGCCTTACATCGCCTCCGCTAGCCTCGGCGGCGGGAGTTATCGCCGCTTATGTCGATTTTTCGAACGGCGTGGCCAGTCGCTGCGCTCAGTTGGGCCACCTCGCTGGTTGCCGCAGGGGCGGCGAGCGCGTCGCTGTTGGTCACGAACAACACCCCGTTTCCCAGCAGCAGCCTGATTGTCGGCGCCCGGTGGACAAGTCGGCCCTACGCCCCGCCGGGCAATCAGTCAGGCGACATCCTGCCCACCGTCTGGGCCGACGACGGCAACGAGTACACGATCATGGATGACGGCGGCACGGACGTGCCCGCCTCCCAGGGTCTGTGGCGGCAATCCTTGGCGCGCATCACGGGTACGCCGCCCAAGATCCATTTCAGCCACGTCGGGGATCCGGAGAATCCGCCGCCGCACACCTTTGCCCAGATCAAAGGCAACCCGGCGCTGTGGCAGGGTCCGCTCGGACCGTATTACTCCAGCGGGCTGGTGGAGGCCAACGACGTGTTCTTCGCGACCCAGGAGCTCAATTGGAACTGGAATGCCAACGGCCTGTTCACCGGATTGCAGGGCATCGCCTACTCGACCGACCGCGGTCTACAGTGGCAGTTCGCCAACAAGCAGTTCCCGGCCCCGCTGGGCAACCTGAACTGGGTCATCCGGGGTCAGGGAGGGGCGTACCCGGACGGTTACGTGTATGCGATCGCCAGCGAACGTGAGTTCAATGCGACCCGGCTGATCCTGGGCCGCAGTCGGCCCGACATCTCGGACATGACCGACCCCTCACGCTGGCAGTGGGTCTCAGGCTGGCGGCGATACGAAGGGCTGCCCTGGCCGGTGTTCTCGAGCTCGTTGACCACTGCCGTGCCGATCGTCTCGTGGGCGTCCCATATCACCTATCCGCAGATGTCCTACGACTCGCCGTTGCGGCACTACCTGCTCACCTTCACCTACTCCTATAGCGCCCAGCCGCCCGCGATCTGGCGCAGCGGCGCCGAACTGGTCATCCTCGCCGCACCGCACCCGTGGGGGCCGTTCTCGTTCGTGGCGCGCGAGCCTGACTTCGGACCTTCCAACGGGTACGACCCGGGCTTCCCGGTCAGCTGGATCAGCCGCAACGGTCGAGACCTGTGGCTGAAGTGGGCGGCGAACTTCGACGGCTGCACGGCACACCTTGACTGCTCGGGCGGCTATGGGTTCAACTACCGGCGCATCCACCTAACCCTCGCGCGTTGACCCCGCCGGCCCCGAGGAGCTCTCGGGCGCCAGCACGTAGACCTTCTCGCGACCCCCGGGGATCGTGAACGCCGAGACCACCCGCGCGCGGTGACGGTCCATGAGCTGATCGAGCGTCCTCTCGGTGAACCGCTCGGTATGCCCGCCGGCACCCGGATCGGCCGCGCGGCGGCCAATCCGCGCCACACCCGGGACGGTGCTGCTGGCCAGGTTGCGGATCGGCTCGGAGATGATCACCCGCTCGCGTGCGGCGGCGAGCATCCGATCGACGATCCGCCCGGCATCCGGCAGGAAGTGATAGAGGCTGGCCTGCATGATCACCGCGTCGGCGACGGGGAGCGGCTCGCAGGCAACCGCGAGATCGAACTGACGCGCGTCGACGCCGCGGCGCCGCAGCCGGGCCACGAAGTGTGCGTTGAGGTCCAAGCCGACGTAACCGGCCGAGCGATCGCGCAGGTAGCGGAAATACAGCGTGCCCGGGCCGCAACACAGCTCGAGTACCGAAGCCCCGGGCGGAACCCTATCGGCCACCACCCTCATGCGCGCGTCGTAGTGGCGCCCGTAGAGCACGCGCATCAACACCTCATAGCCGCGCGCGCTGCGGTAGATCACACTCGTGCTCGCCGCCACCGGCTCGCGCCGCGGGCTGATGGCAAACCAGCTGGACACAATCCTCAGCGACGTTAGCGAACCGTCGCCGAGTCATCCCGCCTGACCCGGACGGACAGCCGGGCCGGGCGTCGGTGGGCTTCACCACCAACTCATCTGACGTCGCTACAACGCGCCTGTGTCCGGCGAACCGGAGCGAGGATGACCGCTGTCGAGTCCACCGCGTCCCGCTCGCGTGGGCTCGAGCCGGCGCGGGCGGCTCGATCCGCCCCAGTCCGCAGCGCGGCCACGGTCGAGCGCGTCAAACGTCTTGCGCCCGCTCTGGTGGCCGCCGCGGTCGCAATCAGCTACGTGGTCATCTCGCCCCCGAGCCTCGATCTGGCGTCGCATCTGTTCCGAGCTCAGCTGTTTCGCGAGGAGGGCTTCGGCCTGTGGAACAACTTCTGGTACTCGGGCCATCACATCGTCGGCTATAGCGTGCTGTTTCCGGCCGTGTCGGCGGAGCTATCGCCGCAGCTGGCCGCGGCGATCGCGGCGACAGGCACCGCGGCCGTGTTCGAACCGCTCGTCCGGCGGCATTTCGGGCCGCGAGCCTGGTTGGGCGCGATCGTGTTCGGCGCTGCCACCGCGGTCGATCTGTACACCGGCCGGCTGGCGTTTGCCTTCGGCGCGCTTCCCGCGCTGGGTGCCCTGCTGGCGCTGGACTCCGGCCAGCACCGGCTCGCCTGCGCGTTGGCCCTGCTCTCGGCGCTGTGCAGTCCGGTCGCCGCCCTGTTCGCGGCGCTGGCCGCCTGCGCCTGTGCGCTCGGCGCTCTGATCTCGCGGCGCGGTGTCCGGCCGGCGCTACCGGGCGTTGCCGTCGCGGTGGCAGCGCTGGCGCCGGTGATCCTGCTCGCGATCGCGTTTCCGGAGGGCGGCTACGAGCCGTTCGGGTTCTGGACCATGTGCCCGATCCTGGTGCTGGCCGTCGGGGCGCTGGCGACGCTGCCCAGGTCCGCGATCACGCTGCGCGCCGGGGTGGCCGTGTACGCGCTGGCGACGTTCGGTGCCTACCTCGTGCCCTCGCCGGTCGGCAGCAACATCGCCCGACTGGGGACGATGCTCGCGGCGCCGCTGGCGGCGCTGCTGTGGTGGCAGCGGCGGCTGCTGCTCCTGGCCCTGGTGGCGCTGCCGCTGCTGTATCTCGAGTGGGCGCCGGCGGTCCGCGATGTCACGAGCGCGAGTAGCGACCCGTCGACGTCGGCGGCCTACTACCAGCCCTTGTTGCGCTTCCTCGCCCGCGAGTCTCTGCCGCCGGCCCCGCCGTTCCGGATCGAGATTCCGTTCACGCGCTTTCACTGGGAGGCCTATGTGGTGGCCAGCCACTTTCCGATCGCGCGCGGCTGGGAGCGCCAGCTCGACATCGAGGACAACCCGATCTTCTACAGCGGCCATCTGACCGCGGCTTCGTATCACGCCTGGCTGGACCAGAATGCAGTCCGCTTCGTCGCCGCCCCGGACGCCGAACTCGACTACTCCGCCCGACACGAAATGGCGCTGATCGGGCGCCGGCTCCCCTACCTGCATCTGGTGATGCGCTCGGCGCACTGGCGCGTGTTTGCGGTTGCCCACGCGACGCCGATCGCCACCGGCGTCGCAACCCTGCGAGCGATGGGCCCCGACTGGCTGAAGCTCACCGCGCGCGCTCCCGGCAGCGTGCACCTGCGAGTCCGCTTCTCGCCGTATTGGGTGCTGGAGAAGGGTTCCGGCTGCGTCGCCCCCGACGGCCCCTACACGCGGCTGACCCTGCGCCGGGCCGGAGCCGTCAGGCTGGGAACGCGCTTTTCGCTGCGCCGGATCGGCGCCACGTCGGCTCGCTGCACCTGAGGCGCGTTCGGCGGCTGGGACGCTCGAAACCGAACGCCGCGTCGGGACGCTGGCCGGCCGCCGCTCGACGTGCGGATGGGCCAGCTGAGGAGTCCGACGAGCGCGGCAAACGCGATCGCGCAGAGGATGATGTTGGCGGTGATGGCAAGGGTCATGGTGCTCCTGGTCTGGGTTCGAAGATGAGCTTTCACCTGGCACAGCATCGACGCCTCAGCGAAGACAAGTGTCGATTTGCCCTCAGAGCAACGTATTAATGTGGAAGATGAGAATCTTCTCATGTGTGTCAGAAACCAGACCGCATTAGGGCAAATCAAGCCGGTGTGACCCTTGCTTTAGACGTTCGTTGGGAATAGAACAGCGCGCCTGATGAGAGGGCGTGCCCTTGGGGTCGCCGGCGTCTCGGTCGTGCTCGTGGCGCTGGTACTCCTGTACTTGTTCGACTTTCTGGTTGTGACGCCGCCGGCGCTGTCTGCGGTGGTCCAGAACGGAACCGCGCACCTGACCCTCCAGACGGTGCCGTCCTACGGCAATCCACCCGACCCCGACTGGGTCAGCTACCTCGGCCGGGACCCTGAGGGCCAGTGGAAGCACACGACGATCTACAAGGTGCCGGCGCATACGCTCGTGACGGTCACGATCTACCAGTTCGACACCGCCACCGGCCTGCGCAACCCGTTCCTGGCCCAGGTCCGCGGGACACGGGGCGGCGTCGCGACGCTGAACGGCAAGGCCTTCAGCGTGCTCGACCCCGACGACGCATCCCACACCTTCACCGTGCCCGATCTCGGCATCAGCGTGCCGCTGAGCGGGGTGGCCGACAACGCCAAGAACCAGTGCAGCGTGGCTCCGTGCCCACTCAGCGACGCGCACACGACGATCACCTTCTCGTTCGTGTCGCCGGGTCCGGGCACGTACCGCTGGCAGTGCTTCGTGCCCTGCGCCGCGGGCTTCATCTTCGGCAACGGCGGGCCGATGCAGACGATCGGCTGGATGGACGGCGAGATCGAGGTCGCGTGAGTACCGGGGCGGCAACCGCGGCGCGTCCCGAGGGCGAGCCACGCCACGGACTTCGCATCGCCGTGATGTGGGCCGTGTTCACGGTGATCGTGACGCCGCTGATCATCTTCGTCGTCGGTCCGCATGTCCCCCCGTTTGATCGCAGCGTCCAGTCCCACGATCAGCACGTCGTCAACGTCACGCTGTTGACGCTGACGGTTCCGGTCGTCGGCGTGATCTGGGTCTACTTCGGCTATTCGATCGTGGTCTTCCGCCAGCATGGAGACGCGATCAGCGATGGTCCGCCGCAGACGGGCAACTCGCGCATCCAGATCCTCTGGCTGGCCATCACATCGGTGATCGTGCTCGGACTCGCAGCGTACGGTACGGTCGGTCTGTTCGGGGGCTCCCACGGCGCGGGCGGCGGGCAGGGACCAAATCCGCTCGCCAAGCCCCCCAACGCCAGCCAGGCGCTCCAGGTTCAGGTGATCGGCCAGCAGTGGCTGTGGACATTCCGCTATCCGAGTTACGGCGGGGTGGAGACGACAGATCTCGTGATCCCGGTCGGTCGCACGATCGCGTTTCACGTGACCTCGCTCGACGTGGACCACAGTTTCTGGGCCTACGAGCTGGGGGTCAAGGCCGACGCGATCCCCGGCGCCGACAACGTCGCGTACGTCCAGCCGCTCAAGACCGGGTCGTTCCAGATCCGCTGCGCCGAGCTATGCGGGCTCTGGCACGGGCATATGAACACGAACGGCCGAGTGGTGACCCAGGCTGGGTTCGCGACCTGGATCGCCGCCACGGAGAAAAAGTACGCGGGCGTGACCAAGTACCTGCCGCCCTACAGCAAGATTTACTATCCAGCGCCGCTGAGGAGGGCCAGCTGATGGAAGCAGGGTCGACGCTTTCCGCTCCCGGGGCCACTCGCAACCGTTCGTTCCGCAGCCAGCTCCTGGGCTTCAACGTGATCTGGGCCATCGTCGGGGGGGTGGTGGGGTACGCGGTCGGCCACTGGATCGGGTCAAAGATCGGCGCCCACGTCACGTCGCAGACCGAAACTGATCAGGACGACGTCGCCATCTTCACGGGCATGTTCTTGGCCGTGTTCGGTTGGCTGATCGGGCTCGGCTTCTTCAGCTACCCGCTGTGGCGGATGCTCGGTCGCCCGGCCACGCTGCGCGAGCGCGAGGAGCACGGTCCGTGGCGCTATTACCGGCTCTGCACCGACCACAAGGTGGTCGGCATCCAATACCTGGTGGCGGTGCTGTTCTTCTTCTTCGTCGCCGGGCTGAACGCGATGTTCATTCGCGGCGAGCTGACGAGCGCGAATGCGACCTTCATCCCGGCCGGCACCTACCTGACGCTGGTCGGGTTGCACGGCACGATGATGCTGCTGATGATGTCCGCAGGAGTACTCGGCCCGCTCGGCAACTACCTGGTCCCGCTCATGATCGGGGCGCGTCGAATGGCGTTCCCGCGGGTTGAGGCGCTGACGCTGTGGCTGACCGTGCTGGCCGGGTTCGTGCTGCTTTCGGCGATCCTGCTCGGCGGCTTCCCGACCGGCTGGACCGGTTACGCGCCGCTGGCTGATCAGGCGCGGGGCGGGATCGATGCCTACATCATGTCGTTCGCGCTGATCGGTATCTCGCTGGCGCTCGTGGGCCTGAACATGATCGCCACGGTGGTGACGATGCGCGCCCCCGGCATGACCTGGAATCGGGTGCCGATTTTCGTCTGGGGGCTCGTTACGACGTCGATCCTGGCCGTGCTGGCCGCCCCGGTGCTGCTCGCGGCGCTGTTCATGGTGATGATGGACCGCACGATCGACACGTCCTTCTTCCTCGCCAGCGCGGGTGGCAGTCCATTTCTGTGGGACAACCTGTTCTGGTTCTTCGGCCACCCGGAGGTCTACATCCTCGCCCTGCCCGGGTTCGGGATCGTGCTCGAGATTCTGCCGGTATTTGCGCGCAAGCCCCTGTGGGGCTACCGACTCGCGGTCGCCAGCATGTTCGGGGTGGCCCTGCTGAGCTTCATGGTCTGGCAGCACCACCTGTTCGTGAGCGGGATCAACGCGAACCTGCGGCCGTTCTACATGTTCACGACCGAGCTGATCTCGATCCCCACCGGCTTGATCTTCCTCAACGCGATGGGAACGCTCTGGCGCGCGCGGATTCGCTTCACGGTCCCGATGCTGTTCGCGCTGGCGTTCTTCTTCAACTTCCTCATCGGGGGGCTGTCCGGCGTGTTCCTGTCCGATGTGCCCAGCGACGTGACCACCCACGGCAGCTACTTCGTCATGGCCCATTTCCATTACACGATCATGGGCGGACTGGTATTCGCGCTGATGGCCGGGCTGTACTACTGGCTGCCCAAGATGACCGGCTTCAAGCTCAACGAGAAGCTGGGGAAAGTCCACTTCTGGGGCATGTTCGTGTTCTTCAACCTGACCTTCTTCCCGCTGTTTGCGGCCGGGCTGCTGGGCATGCCGCGCCGCGTCTCCAGTTATAACGCCGACCTCCACACCCTCAACGTGTTCGTGTCCGGCGCCGCGTTCTGTCTCGGGGCGTCGATGCTCGTCCTGCTGTGGAACCTCGTCTGGTCGTTGATCCTCAAGCGGGAGCGCGTCGGGCCGAACCCGTGGCACGCGCTGTCGCTGGAGTGGCAACTGCCGTCGCCCCCACCGGTCTACGACTTCGACGAAATTCCGGTGATCAACTCGGGTCCATACGAATACGGGGTCCCCAACGCCCCGCCGGTCGCCGACCTGCGACCGAGGGTGCTCGCCAACGAGGGAGGTACGGCTTGAGCGTCAAGGCTGATCCGGGCGCCGCGCGGGCCGAAGACGTACGTGGCGTCATCGCCAACATCAGCGTCGGGGCGCGCCTGCTCTCGAGCGGCATCGCGTTCGTCTTCGTGTCGTTCGTGTTCGCGTTCTTCTATCTGCGCTCGGTGAACTCGAACGGGCTCTGGCGGCCCGCCCACGTCAAGCCGTTGCCGGGGTACGGGATCGCGGTGCTGATCTGCGTGCTGGGCGCCGCGGTGATTTTCGACCTGGCCCGTCGGAACGTCGTCAGCGGCACCGAGCGCAACTGGCGGGCAGGCTCGCTGGCGGCGCTCGGCGTCGGTCTCGTGGCCGTGATCGTGCAGTTGGTGGATTACCACGCAATCCACTTCCACACCGCGGGCGGGGGCTATGCCAGCGTGTTCTGGGGTTGGACGGTCATGTTCCTGGTGTTCTGGGTCGGGGCGCTGTACTGGATCGAGACGCTCGTGGCCCAGTCGTTGCGGCGCCCGCCCGCGTCGCCGCGCCTGGGCACCGCAGGAAGCGAGCTCTTGGCCCCCTCCGCGTCTGCCTGCGTCGTCTACCTCTACACGTTGGCCGGGATCGAGCTGGTCACGTACGTCCTGCTGTACCTCGTCAAATGAGCCTGTCACTGCTGTCCGCGCTCGCGAGTGTCAATAACAGCGGTTCAAGTGGGGTGATCACCCTGGTGTTCCCGCTGGTATTCGTGTTCGTCGTGCTGGGGATCTGGTGGGTGTCGCTTCGTCACAGCCGCGGCGGCGACTGAGTCCGGGCGCTCGCCCCTATGGTGGTCTACCTCCCACTGGCGCTCGTGTGGGCAGCCTTCACGCTTCATCTGGCCGGCGAGCGGCGCGTGGCCGTCGTCCGCAGACGACCCCGGGACCGACAGGCCCGATGGCGAGCGTGCTCGTTCTATGCCGGGCTGCTGACGATCGTCATCGCGCTGGCATCGCCGATCGATTCGCTGGCCCAGAAGCTGTTCTGGGTCCACATGATCCAGCACGTCCTGCTGCTGACGATCGCCGCTCCGTTGATCGTGCTCGGTGCCCCCTGGATGTCGATCTGGCGACCGCTACCGCTCGACGTGCGACGCCGTATGGCGCGCACAGTCGCGTGGTCGCCCTGGCTGGCGCCGGTCCGGGCCGCTGGGCGAGCGCTCGGACGACCGCTCGGAGCCTGGCTCGCCTTCAGCATCGATCTCGTGCTCTGGCACATTCCAGCCGCCTATGACCTGACGCTGAACCACGTCTGGGTGCACGCGTTCGAGCACATCACGTTCCTGCTGTTCGGCATGCTCCTGTGGGCGCAGGTGCTCGACTCCCCACCGCTGCGCCCGCACCTGCGCCCGGATCAGCGGGTCTACTACATAATCAGCGCCGCAGTCGTCGGATGGCTTCTTTCGCTTGTGCTCGCTTTCGCACCTCGGCCGCTGTACCCCGTGTATGCGCACATCGCCAACCGTCCCGGTGGGATCTCAGCGCTGGTGGACCAGCAGCTCGCCGCCGGGGTGATGCTCGGGCCGGGCTCGCTGACCATGACCGTGTTCGTGTTCTTCGGCCTCTACCGCTGGCTCGAGTCGCCCGACGACGACGCGCAGGCGGGCAGCGAACTGCGCCGGCGTTCGGCCGCCGGTGGCGTACCGTGATGACCTGGCGACCGCGTCGCCGGCCTCCGGGCACACGCCGGTTGCGCCGCGCGATCCTCGTCGCGGCACTGCTCATCGCGGTCGTGGTGGCCGGCTGCGGGGGTTCTGGCGCCGGCTCGGGCGCCGGCGGCTCGACGGGTGGCTCAGGCCTGCAGGGCCTGATCCTCAAGCCGCTGAAGCCCGCACCGGCGTTGGCGTTGCACAACTACACCGGCCAGCCGGTCTCCCTGGCTGCGCTGCGGGGCAAGGCGGTGCTCGTCACCTTCGTCTACACCCACTGCCCGAATGTCTGCCCGTTGATCGTCAGCGGCCTTGCCGCCGCTCAACGGGGACTCGGGAAGGAGGCCGCTCGCCTGACGATCCTGGCCGTCACGGTTGATCCACGCCGCGACACGCCGGCCGCGATCCGAACCTTCCTGGCCGCCCGCGGAGCCACCGGCCGGATGGACTACCTGCTCGGCAGCGTCGCGCAGCTGCGCCGGACGTGGAAGGCGTGGGACGTCGCGGTGAGCACCGGCCCCAACCAGCTGACCGACGGTCACTCGGATGTGATCTACGGGATCACCGCCAGCGGACGGATGGCGGTCGTGTACCCGAGCAACTTCACCCCGGCGCAGATCATCCACGACGTGCCGCTGCTGGCCGCTGAATAGCGTCAGCCCGCTGCGGATTCGGGGCGCCAAGTGGCTCGGTGGTCAGTGGGGCAGCGGCGCTCCGGCCAGAGCAACGATCACGCCGGCGCCCGCGGCGAGCAGGAGGGTGGCGACGACGCCACGGCCGAGAGCGAGCAACAGCACCGCGGCGGCGGCGAGGATCGCGAACTGCCATGACTGGCTGAGCGCACCGGCGAGCGTGATCGCGGCGCCGAAGATCGCGCCGATCGCGGCCGGGCCGGCCCCGTCGAGAAATGCGCGTGCGTGTGCGTTTTGGCGGATGCGTTGGAAGCGTCCGCCGCCGAGCATGATGAAGGAGAACGATGGAGCGAATGCGACCACAGCGGCCAGGATGCCGCCAGCGACGCCGTGGGCCGCGTAGCCGACCGCGGCCACCGTGGCGACGACGGGCCCGGGGGTGATCTGGCCGAGGGCGACAGCGCTCAGAAACTGGGCGTTGGTCATCCAGTGGTACACGTGGACCGCGTCGCCCTGCATCAGCGGAATGATCACGAAGCCGCCGCCGAACGAGAGCGCGCCAACCTTGAGCGCGGTCCAGGCCAGCGCCGCGGTTCCGCCCGACGCTCCGATTTGGTGCGCGAGCGCGGCCACCGGGGACCAGTTCAGAGCCAACGTGCCTGACCGGGCCCGGACGACGGTCAGCTCGGTCAGGCCGCAGGCGAGCAGCACGAGCACGAGGTAGGGGCCGATCAGTGCGGCAGCGGCCAGGCCGGCGACCAGGTAACCGGCCCAGCGAGCCGAGCGCGACCGTTGCTCGCGCACGCGCTGAAAGCTGGGGCCGATCAACGCGCGGCCGGCATGGACAGCGACCGCCACCACCGCGGCGCCCGCGCCAGCGCCCGCGCCACGCACCCAGATCGGCGGCGCGGGCCCCAGAAACAGCACCGACAACGCCAGGATGAGGACGACGGCAGGGACAACGAAGCCGAGCCCTCCGACGAGCGCACCGGGCACCCCGCCGACCCGGTAGGCGCAGAACAGCGCCAACTGGGTGGATGCCGGACCAGGGAGCAGGCCGCAGGCGGCGTTGGCATCCTCGAACTCCTGAGCATCGAGCCAGCCCTGGCGTTCGACCACCAGGCGTCGCAACAGCGCGATGTGCGCGGGCGGGCCACCGAATCCGGTCAGCCCGATCCGCGTCCACTCGGCGGCGATCAGACCCAGCGGCACGACGACGTCACCCGGTCTTTTCATCGTGCGCCCATCGTCAGTCATTGATACCGCCTGGCCCGCATCCGCACTAGCGCGTAACGGATCAGCGGGAAAACCCCGTTGATCGGAAGCCGGTCTCGACGTAGCTTCGAATCAAAGCAACGACATGCGGACCAGGAGGTAGGCCGAAGTGTCCCCAGCAACGATCCAGCCATATCCCGGCAGCTACCTGACGCCCGCGGTCGAGCACGCGACCGTAGGTGATGCCATGCACCCCGGAATCTTGTCCTGCGATCGCGACGCGACCGCAACCGAGGTAGCCCGGATGATGGCGACCCACCATGTTCACTGCATCGCGGTGATGGGCCTCTCGCACGACCCGGCGCCTGAGCCGATCGTCTGGGGCATCGTTTCCGACCTCGATCTGATCCGGGCGAGTGTCGGCGGCGGCTCAGAGCGCACGGCGGCCGCGCTCGCCCAGCAGCCGATCATCAGCGTGAATCCGTCGACCCCGATCCGCGAAGCCGCCCAGTTGATGCTCACGCACAGCGCCCCGCACCTCGTCGTCGTCGACGCCGATACGCAGCGGCCAATCGGCATCCTGTCCACGCTCGACATCGCCGGTATCCTGGCTTGGGGCGAAGGTTAGGCACCAATTCGTGGTGGGCACGCGGGGTGCGAGAGGATGGGTGAATGGCGCTCACCCGCAATCTCGTCAACCTCAACGGGGTCGAGAAGGGTTACGGCAGCCGCTCGGTGCTGCGCGAGGTCACGCTGGGGGTCAGCGCCGGTGATCGCGTCGGGATCGTCGGTGCCAACGGCGACGGTAAGTCGACTCTGCTGCGCCTGATTGCCGGCACCGAGGCGCCGGATTCCGGCCTCGTCACTCGCGCGCGGGAGCTGGAACAGGCGCTCTTGGCCCAGGCCGATGAACTGGCCGGGTACACGAGCGTCCGCGCGGCGCTGATCGGTCGTCGAGCGCAGCACGAGTGGGCGGGGGACGCAGCGTTCCGCGCCGTGCTCGACGGTTTGCTCGGCGGGGTGGAACTCGATCGCTTCCCCGCGGGACTGGACACGGCGATCGCACCGTTGTCAGGCGGTGAGCGACGCCGGATCGCCCTGGGCAGGGTGCTGCTCGAGAACCCCCAGCTGCTGCTGCTCGACGAACCGACAAATCATCTCGACGTCGACGCGATCAATTGGCTGGCTCGTCATCTGGCGGCTCGGCAGGGGGCCCTGCTGGTGGTCACCCACGACCGCTGGTTTCTCGACGCCGCGTGTACGACAACCTGGGAGGTCGCCGACGGGACGGTGCACCAGTACGACGGCGGTTACGCCGCGTTCGTGCTCGCGCGCGCCGAACGCGACCGCCAGGCGGTGGCGCAGCAGGACCGGCGTCGGCAACTGGTCCGCAAAGAGCTCGCGTGGCTCCGTCGGGGTCCTCCGGCCCGGACGTCGAAGCCGAAGTTCCGGACCGAAGCCGCGAATGCCCTGATCGCTGACGAGCCTGAGCTGCGCGACCGCGCGCAGCTGCTGCGGTTCGCCACCGCTCGCCTCGGCGACAAGGTGCTGGAAGCGGTGGACGTGTCCTGCGCGTTCGGCACCCACGAGGTCCTGCGCGGGGTGACGCTGCGCCTCGGACCTGGAGATCGCGTGGCCCTCCTGGGCGCCAACGGATCGGGCAAGACAACGCTGCTGAAGCTACTCGGAGGTGAACTGGAACCGACGCGCGGTGAGGTGCAGCGCGGCGCGACCGTTCGCCTGGCGCACCTCTCCCAGGACAGCGCCGAGATCCCCGGTCATCTCCGAGTCCTGGAGTCACTGGAGGAGGTACGTGGGACGGCAACCCTCAGTGACGGACGCGAGCTGACCGCTGGATCGTTATGTGAGCGCTTCGGCTTTCGCGGCGACCGTGCCCGGACCCTGGTGCGGGACCTCTCGGGCGGGGAGCGCCGGCGCCTGCAACTGATGCGCCTGCTGATGGCGGGACCGAACGTGCTGCTGCTCGATGAGCCGACCAACGACCTTGACATCGACACGCTGACGGCGCTGGAGGACCTGCTCGACGGCTGGCCCGGCACGCTCGTGATCGCCAGCCACGATCGTTATTTCGTCGAGCGCGTGTCCGACTCGGTGTACGCGATCAGCGATGACGGAGGCCTTCGCCATCTCCCCGGGGGGGTCGAGCAATACCTCCAGCGAGGATCCGAACCGGTGCCACCAGCGCCACAGCGGCCAGGTCAGAGCGTGGGCGCGACCCCGGGGGCAGCACTGCGCGCGGCCCGCAAGGAGATCAGACGGATCGAAGCCGCACTGGACAAGGTCCAGCGCCAGGAGACCTCGGTGCACGACGAGATCGCGATCAGCTCCAGCGACCACGTCCGACTCGGTGCGCTGCACACCCAGCTTGACGCGCTGAGCGCACAGCGTGAGGAGCTGGAAACGGCGTGGCTCGAAGCCTCCGAGGCGCTCGAGCAGTCAGCCATGACGCCGAGCGAGACCTGAGCTCCGGACGCCACTGCGTGATCGGGCCCGGCCAGACGCCTGGTGGGGTGATCCTGAGATGTAGGATGCCCCGGTGTCGAAAATGATCAAGGACTTCAAAGCCCAATCGGCCGCGCGCCGGTCCTTGGTCATGGTGCTGATCGCCGTCAGCCTCGTGTTGGTAGCAGCGGCGGAGCGCGACCTCGAACGTCGCCCGGCCGCTGATGTGCGTGGCAGCAAGCTGCTGTGGCGCCTGATCTGCCTCAATGCCCTCGGTGCGGCGAGCTACCTTCGCTGGGGACGTCGAGAGGCGTCCGCCTCGCAGTAGGCAACCTGCATCACTGACCCTACGCCGTCGTGCGCTGGCGGGATTTCCACGCGACCGCCCTCCCTCGGCAGGGTGGGCACAACCTCACCCCAGGGTGACTATGAGCCGGTGCGATCGCGAGCGACGATGGAGCGGCAGACCATTCCGCTCCATCAACCGAAGGGATGACATCCAGATACCCACCGTATTGATCGCACCAAGCACCTCGTCCTGATCCCTCGCGGGGACCGCGGCACTGGGCAGTAACTGTTCATATGCCCTCACGTGCGGCCACGCCTGAGGTACTGCGTGCGACGTGACAGCAGCTCGAGGTGTCGGTCGGGCTGCTCGCGCGGCCGATGATCGGTGCGGCCGCGAATCGGGACGACGGAGGGCGCCCAAGAGCCTTCGGCCTGACGGCCGGAAGGCGGAGGCGCCCCCCGGGCGGGACCGACACACTGATGTGCATCGAGCGGAGCTAGCCGGCGCGTTCGGCCGAGGCCAGGCCGCGCCGGGCGAACAGCGCCAGGAGCACCGCGCAGGCGGCGAGCAGTCCGAACGCCAGCCCGACGTCGACCGGCGAGGCCGCGAGCAGCCCGCGTCCGGCCTCCAGCACTACCGAGGCGGGGTTCAGGCGGGCGACGTCGTGGATCCAGCCGGTCAGCAACGTGAGCGGGACGTACACCGGCGCCAGGAACAGCAACACGAACACGGGCATCTGGATCAACGCGCCCGCCTGCTCGGTGCGCAGGAACATGGCCACACCGCACCCCCACATCGCCGCGACGAAGTTGAAGATGATCCCGAGTCCGACCAGGCCCAACAGATCGGTCCCGGATCCGTCGATGTTCATCCCGGCGATCAGCCCGGCCACTGTGACGACGGTGCCGGTGATCGACCAGCGGGCGAGGGCGCCGATGGCGTAGCCGGCGATGATCCCGCTGCGCCGGGGAGCGCTCAGCATCAGGCGCCGCGCGAATCCCGATTCGAAGTCGCGGGCGACGGCAAAGCCCGTGAACACGCCTCCGAACGCCGCTGATTGCAAGAACACGAACACGAACACGAACGCTGTATAGCCGGGCCCGTAGTGAAAGTTCGGAACGTCGGCCAGTCGGGACAGCCCGCCCGCGAACGCGACCAGGAAGAACAGCGGAAAGATGATTGAGGGCAACAGAATCGCCGGGCTGACCAGCGTGTTGTGAATCGAGCGCCAAGCGACCCCTCGCGCCACGAAGACAAAGCCCCTCACGTTCGCACCAACCGGCTCTTCATCGCGGCGTTCGCGAGCGCGAGCGTGATCAGGACCAGCAGCGCAGCGAACCCGAACCCCAGCGCCAGCGCGCGGGCGTCCCAGCCGGTGATGATCAGGCTGCGCACCCCCTCGATCAGGTAGGACATCGGGTTATAGGTCGCCACCTCGCGGAACCAGTTGACCTTGATCAGGTTGCGCGGCAGGCTCGAGGAGCTCAGGAACAGGCTGACGAACAGCAACGGGAAGATCGCCTGGACGGCCTCGCCGGTCCCGAAGCGCAGCGCCAGCAGCGCACCGAGGCTCGCGAACCCAAACGCGATCAGGATCGACAGCGCCATCAGAACCACCACGCCCGCGACCCCGCTGGCGATCACGACGCCGGTGGCGATCCCCACCAGCAGGTACACCACCGCCTCGATGCAGGCCAAGACGAACGCTCCGCCCAGTTGGCCGATCAGCAACGCCTCGCCGCGCAGGGGAGTCAGCGCCAGACGGTTGAAGAAGCCGGTCTCGATGTCGCGGGCCAGGTCGGTGCCGGCTGAAATCGACACGAACAGCGACCCCTGGATGAACACCAGCGCGAGGGCGAAGTCGCGATAGTTGGAGGTCGGAAAGCCGGGGATCTTCGTCGCGGCCGACAGCGAGCTGCCGTTGATGGCAAACAGGATCAGCGGGAAGACGAGCGGGAAGATGAGCAGCCCGCGTTGGCGCAGCGTACGGGTGACCGAGCGACGCCCCACGGCCGCGACCTGCGCCACCAGGCCCGGGGCGCTCGACGGCTCAGCGCCCACGACGCCGGCGCCCGGGCCGACCGGTCGCGGCGGGCTGATCGTCATCAACCGGCGGGTCCCCGGTGCCTTCCAGCTTGCGACCGGTCTTGGCCAGGAACACGTCGTCCAGCGAGGGCTGATGCAACTGCAGCGACGCCATGCGCAGATCCGCCTGATCGAGCGCGCGGACAATATCGGCGAGCTGAGCCTCGCCACCCGGCAACTGCACCGTCACGCTGCCGCGACCGTTGCGCGTCGGCGGACCGAAGCCGGCCAGGAGCTCCGCCAGGCGATTGTCGGCGTCGGCGTCGACCGGCGAGACCTCGACGCTGGGACTCCCAATCTCGGCCTTGAGCTGGGCCGGCGTGCCCTCGGCGACGATTGTGCCGTGATCGATGATGCCGACCCGATCGGCCAGCACGTCGGCCTCCTCGAGGTACTGAGTCGTGAGAAACACCGTCATCCCCTCGTCATGCGCGAGCCGTGCCACCTCCTCCCACAACGCCGCCCGGCTCTGTGGGTCAAGCCCGGTTGTCGGCTCGTCGAGGAACAGGATGCGCGGCCCGTGGACGAGCGCCAAGGCCAGGTCAAGGCGCCGCTTCATCCCGCCCGAGTACCCGCCCACGCGGCGATCGGCCGCCTCGGTCAAACCGACACGGACGAGCAACGCGTCCGCCCGGCCGGTGCGCTCGGTCCTGCCGATCCCCTGGAGCGTGGCCTGCAGCAGCAGATGCTCACGACCGGTGAGGATCGGGTCCAACGCGGCTTCCTGCAAGGCAGCGCCGATCGTCGAGCGCACCTGAGACCCCTGGCGCACGATGTCAAAACCGCCGACGGTCGCCCGGCCACTCGTCGGTGGCAACAACGTGGTCAGCATCAATACGGTGGTCGACTTGCCGGCGCCATTGGGCCCAAGGAAGCCGTAGATCTCGCCCGGGGACACCGCCAGGTCGATGCCGTCGACGGCACGCGGGCCCTTGCGGAACTCTCGCACCAGCTGCTCGACCTCGATCGCTGCATCGCCATGGCTCATGCGCCCCACAGTACCGAGGGCAGCGAGGCATCCGGCGCCGAGGCCTCCCCGCTGACGCTCCGGCACGCGGGAGTCAGTCGGGCTTGAGGAAGACTCGGCCGGCGGGCTCTTATGCTCGTGCGACCATGGCTTCGGTTTCGCTGCATCGCAATCGCGAGTTCATGTTGCTCTGGAGTGGCCAGGCGGTTTCGGCACTGGGCTCGCAAATCTCACTTGTCGCCTATCCGCTGCTGGTCCTTGCTGTGACTGGCTCGCCGGCCAAGGCCGGCATTGTCGGGTTTGCCCTGCAGGCGCCGATCGCGGTGTTCGCGCTCCCGGCGGGTGCGCTCGCCGACAGCGTGAACCGCAAGCATCTGATGGTGGCCTGCGACGGCGTTCGGGCTTTGGCGCTGGGGTCAATCCCGATCGCGCTGGCGGCAGGAGCCGTGCCTTACGCGCTGATCGTGGGGGTGGCGTTCGTCGACGGCTGTGGCTTCGTGGTCACTTATGTCACCGAGCGGGGAGCCATGCGTCGTCTTGTGCCGCCCGATCAACTTGGCGAGGCGGTCACGCGGAACGAGTCGCGAACGTTCGGAGCGATGCTGGCGGGCCCGCCGCTCGGTGGCCTGCTGTTCGGCATTGGCCAGGCAGTCCCGTTCCTGATCGACGCGATCTCCTACGCCGCGTCGACAACGACCAAGCTGCTGATCAGATCCGACTTCCAGGAGCCTCGCGCCGAGCAGGAGCGCGGCAGCGCCATCGAGGGTCTGCGTTGGATCTGGCGGCGGCCGTTCCTGCGGCTGTGCGCACTGCTGTTCGCGGCCAGCAACCCGGTCTTCGCCGGGCTCTATCTGCTTGTCGTGCTGCTCGCCAAGCAAGATGGCGCATCGCCGGCGGCCATCGGAGTGATGCTCGGGATCGCGGCCGGCGGCGGCCTGATCGGCGCTGGGCTGGCGCCCAGTCTGCGGCGCCGGCTCTCACCGCGCCTGGTGCTGATCGGGGAGAGCTGGATGATCGCCCTCGCGATCCCATTGCTATTGCTGGCTCACAGCGCGTTGCTACTCGGCCTGATCCTGGCCGCAGCCGAGCTCATGACACCGGTGACGAACTCGATCGTTGTCGGCTACCGCGTCGCGCTCGCCCCCGACCGCCTCCAAGGGCGTGTGCAGGCCGCGTCCACCTTGATCGCCTTCTCAGCCGGCTGGACGGGTCCTCTCTTCGTCGGGTTCGTGGTGGAGAACGCTGGCTCGACAGCCACGATTCTTCTCCTCTCGGGCTGGACCTTGCTGCTCGCGATCGGAGCCACCGCCTCGCGCGCGTTTCGCCATCCTCCGACCCTGGACCCGCCGGCTCCTGCCCCACCGGCACTCGCGTCCTAGAGGTCGCCGAGTCGCGCGGACTCCCGCACGCCACCACCCGGCGGCGGCAACGCACCCCGCACCTGCGTGTGACGCGCGTTAACTATGCGAAGTTCGCGTTTCCGTCATGCCGTAGCGCGGCTAGATTGATGCCATGACCGCTTCCCGCATTGCCCTTGTGACCGGTGCCAACCAGGGACTCGGCCGCGCGCTGGCGCAAGCGCTGGCCGTCGGTATGGGACCCGATGACCGTGTTCTGCTCACTGGCCGGAACGCCAGCCGCGTCCACGCCGCCGCGGCCGCCATTGCCACGGCCCGGTGATCGCCCGCGTCGAGGGCCGGGTGCTCGACGTTCGCGATGGCCAGGCCATCGCGGCGCTCGCCGCCGAACTCGGCGCGGTGGACATCGTCTTCTCCAACGCCACCGCGCGCATGGACCCGAACGCCGATCCCGCCGACGAAATCGACGCAGTCGCTGAGACCAGCAACCTCGCGACGAGCCGCATTCTGCGCGCCTTCGCCCCGCGCCTGCGCCCGGGCGGCCGATTGATCATCGTCGCCAGCGCGCTGGGCACACTCGACAAGCTCGAGGAGCAGATCGCCGACCGCTTCGCCAAAGCCGCCGAGGACCTCGACGCTGTCGACGCGCTGGTCGCCCAGTGGCGGCACGCCGTCCACGACGGGCGCGGCCCGGACGAAGGCTACGGAACCTGGCTGAACATCCCATCCAAGGTCCTGCAGGTCGCAGCTGTCCGCGCCGCCGCCCGGGGGCGTCGCACCACCGATCTCGCCGAGAACAAGCTCCTCATGGCGCTCTGCGCGCCACGCGGAGCAGCACCAGGCCGCCTGCAGAGAGGGCGCAGTAGATGCGGCGAAGCACGTCAACGAGAACCTCCTCGGTCTCGCGATACTTATTAGACCAGGAAAGGGAAACGATGACGTCGTATCGCGGGCCCTCATCGAGATCTTGCATTCGCAGCACCGTTGCAGCCCCTGGGCCCAGACGTCGCTCGCTCACCCTAATCATCTGTTCCGACGCGTCGATCCCCGAGGTCGCTCCGCGCCTAGCGGCCCGGGCCTGTTTCCAACGTGATGGGCGTCGTGTCAGATCCAGGCAGCGGCCGGCGACTCCTCCCACATGGGGGTCCGCACGTCAATCTCGCTTCCCGGTAGGTCGGTCCGGTGAGATCTACTACGGCCCCGATGGCCGTCCGCGCGGCTACAGCCGCAGCCCGCTCGGGACGTGGCTCTGGCATGGCAGCCTGATCGGACTGTTCATCCAGTTCTGCCTGGCCGTCTTCCTGATCCCGCTGTACTACTTCCCGCGTGCGGTGTGGCACAGCCGGCTGGAGCCACTGGCCAAGGTCGCGATTATCGGCGGCGCGTGGGGCGGTGTCATCCTGCTCGGGGTGATCGCCAACGCGCATACGGCCTCTCAGGCGCGGGGGGCTGGGGTGCATCGACATCGCCACCGCCCCGAAGGACTACTACGACCCCAGCGGCGGGGACAACAGGTGTCCGGACGGCTATCAGCCGGCGCCCAAGCCTGGCCCTGGGTACGCGGATCCCAACACGCCACCATTCCCGTCGATCAGCGAACAGCGGGCCGCGTGTGCCGGACACCAGGGCGCGGAGACCGGGCCCGATTTTCCGCCGCCGGTAGTCGACCGAGACCACTCCATCGTGTCCTGCATGGACGGCACGCTGACCGATGTCCCGTAGCGTGCGTGACCGCGACCGACAACCACCGCTCCGAGACACTCAGCGACTCAGCCGGTCCGTTCGCCGTTCATCTTGCCGTGAGGCGCGGCCGATAATGTCGGCGTGAGTGAGCCACGACTGATCGGCGAGCACTTCCGCTCCGACGGGCGTCCGAAGCGCGGGTTCCCCAACCGGGCGGCCGCCGAACGGTTCCTCGAGCGGACGGGCGGGCGGGGGCGCTTCGAGATCTACTGCTGCTCGTTCTGCTCGCGCTGGCACCTCGCCTCGACCTGACTCCCGGCCGCCTCGGGCCCCGGACGCTCCAACCGCTCGCCGTGCCGTCGGCCAGTTCGGGTCGCACGCATCGGACCGACGATGTCGTGCCCCGGAGGCCGACCGAACCACTCCGCTGAGGCCTCCGGGTCGGCCGCCCAGAATGACCGACTCAAACGCCCTGCTCGCACGGACCGCTCCAACCACAGTGGCTCGACGACGGCCTACCGTGTTCCATCGGTGTTCCATGACGATTACCTGCGGCCCTACCGATCCTGGTAAAAATCCCTGGAAATCAGCGAAGCCCTCTGTCGGACTCGAACCGACGACCCCTTCCTTACCATGGAAGTGCTCTACCAGCTGAGCTAAGAGGGCGTTTGCAGGGATTTCCCGGATTTGCCGGCCCCCTGGCAGAAAACGGTGCTGCGCGGGTGCTGCAAAATCGCGGTCGATCGCTGCTCCGGGCAAGCGTAGCCGACGTTCGCGCCGCGCGACAGGACTCCGGGTGATGGGCTCGAGCATCGCGCTCACGCGGCCCGCTGGTGTCGACGCCTGCCGGACGGGGCGAGCGCGCGGGCAAGGGTCCGCTCCTCTGCCGCCGGCTTGGGTCCCTCGTCCTCGAGATCTTCGATCGCGAACGAGTAGTTGCGCTCCAGCATCTCGACGCTGGTGCCGCACTGCTTGGCGATCGCTTGCCGGTCCTCGCCGGCACGGATGCGCAGCGAGATCATCCCGCGGCGTAGCGAATACGGAGTCGCGCCGATGATCTCGTTGTGTTCCCGCGGCCACTCCTCCGCGACCCGCTGAACCGCAGGAGTGAAGTATTTGGTCGGCCACTTGTCGGCCTGGCTTCCGGTCATATGTCCCGCATGAGCGCCGTGACCGCCAAGGTCGCCGCGCAGGAGGAAGTCGTCAGGGCCGATGGGGTATCCGGCTGCTGCGAGCGCTGCCTTCCAGGCCGCGAGGTCATCGGCCAGCAGACCGTCGATCGGTGGCCGCCGGGCCCGGCCGGTGGCGCCCTCGGTCTTCCCGGTGTCAAGCGTGCCGTAACTGAGAACCTCACGGACCGTGGCCCGCCTTCCGGCTATATCACCGAGGGTGAGCGCCCAGAT
>Ga0302181_10000854_pt1 | contig 24080 bp, 22 predicted proteins | sample I_Palsa_E3_3_FD_198786 | JGI IMG/M metagenome (GOLD analysis project Ga0302181, IMG submission 198786) | Peat permafrost microbial communities from Stordalen Mire near Abisko, Sweden - I_Palsa_E3_3 | ecosystem: Environmental > Terrestrial > Soil > Palsa > Peat permafrost | place: Sweden...
CGGTGCGATCGAGATCGCCGATCGTTTCTCCCTCGTAGAGGTTCCCGAGTCAGCCGCCGACGATGTGGTCAGGGCGCTCCGGGGGACGAGCATCAAGGGCCGGAAAGCAACCGTTCGCCGCGAACGCTACCCGGCGCGGTAGTACCAGCCTTCCCCAGCCAGCGACGGCCCGCGCTGAAGTCGCACCGATTTCTGTGTCCGAGGGGTGACTGCAACAAATAGCCGTTGCCTCGGGATCCATTCGCTGGCGGATAGTGAACGGGAACCGGCTGATGCTCTCGCGGAAGCGTGCATGGCCGCTTACTGTGGGTGTTCTCGGAGCTTGTCCGGAGGGGGCAGGATGGATCCGCTTGTGCTGGCGGCGGGGACGGCGTTGATCGGTGCGATGGCCACCGATGCATGGCAGCAGACCCGCACTGCGGTGGTGGCGTGGTGGCGGAAGGTGCATCCGGGGCGGGCTGACACGGTGGGCGCCGAGCTGGAGACTGCCCGCGCTCAGGTGCTGGCCGCCCGCGAGCGAGGCGATGAGGACACCGAGCAGGCACTGGCGGGCACCTGGCGGCTGCGGTTCCAGCAGTTGATCGATCAGGATCCCGCCGCAGGCTCCGACCTGCAGCGCCTGCTGGAGGAGCACCTGACCCCCGCCCTGCCCGCGGCGGAGCAGACCCGGGTCCAGCAGATCATCATCAACGCCCAGGCACGTGACCAGGCCCGGCAGTACATCGCTGGCGGCGACCAGCACATCACCGGGTCATGACCACGCCCGGTGGCGGGCCTGAACCCACCCGGAAGCGCATCGAGGCGCACGCCGAGGGTCAGTCCCGGCAGTACGTCGCCGGCCGGGACCAGAACATCTTCACCGGCCCGGCGCCGGCGCCAGTGGCGACGATGCGGACGCTGCCGCGGGATGTGGCGGCCTTCACCGGCCGCGACAGCGAGCTACGGCAGCTGATCGCCGCAGCCGCGGGAGCGGACGGGGTGGTCGCGATCCATACCGTGGACGGCATGCCGGGACTGGGCAAAACCGCGTTCGTAGCCAGTAAAATATGGATATTTCGTGATCATCGTGATCTACTGGCCTTGTGAAACAGCCGTCTGGGCGGATGCATATCGACAACGCGAGTCGCCAGTACACCACCGGCAGCGGCGAGCGTCGTACCACGAAGTGCTACCTGCTGCGCCGGTCTTACCGCGATGCTGACGGGAAACCGCGGAATGAGACCCTCGCGAACCTGTCGGACCTTCCCGAGAACGCGATCAGCGCGCTGCGGCTCGCGCTGAAAGGCGCGACCCTGGTCGACGCGGAATCCGGGTTCGACGTGGAAAGGTCCATCCCGCATGGCGATATCGCCGCGGCGCACATCATGGCGGGAACACTGGGGCTGCGTTCCCTGCTGGGCCCGCCGTCCCGGGAACGGGATATCGCCTATGCGCTGATCCTGACCCGGATGGTCCGGCCGGAATCAAAATTGTCCACGGTGCGCTGGTGGTCCGCGCCGGACACGACGCTGGCTTGCGATCCCGGCATCGCTGATGCGGGCACTGACGATATTTACGCTGCGATGGATTGGCTGCTGTCCCGGAAAGGGCAGATCGAGAAGAAGCTCGCCCGCCGGCACCTTTCCGCGGGCGGGACCGCGATGTATGACCTGTCGTCTTCGTGGGTGGAAGGCACCCGGTGCGAGCTGGCCGCGTTCGGGTATTCGCGGGACGGCAAGCGCGGCCGGATGCAAATCGAGTACGGGCTGCTGACCGATCCGGCGGGCCGCCCTGTCGCGATTGACGTGGTGAAAGGAAATACTGCCGGCCCGGTCGCGTTCAAGCCGGTTATCAGCAAGGTCCGGAAGGAACTCGGGCTGAAAGACCTCGTATTCGCCGGGGACCGCGGGATGATCACGAAAACGCGGATCGCCGAGCTGCGCGCGCTGGAGGGCGCCGGGTGGGTGACCGCGCTGCGCGCCCCGGACATCGCGGCCCTGGCCGCTGATGACGGGCCGCTGCAGCTGTCCCTGTTCGATGAGCAGAACTTCGCCGAGATCACTCATCCCGATTACCCGGGCGAACGGCTAGTGTGCTGCCGTAACCCGGCCCTGAAGGTATCCCGCGCCGTCAAGCGCGAAAAGCTGCTGGCCGCTACCGAGGCGGACCTGGGCAAGATCAAGAAGTCAGTGACGGCAGGCCGGCTGAAAGACCCGGACAAGATCGGGGTCCGGGTCGGGAAAGCCATCGGGAAGCATAAGGCCGGGAAGCATTTCACGTGGCAGATCACCGGCGGCGCTTTCAGCTTCCGCCGCGACGAGGAGAAGATAGCAGCCGAGGCTGCCCTCGACGGGATTTACGTGATCCGCACCACGATGACCGCCGGCCTCGCGGACGCACCGGGCATCGTGAGGACATACAAAAACCTCAAGTACGTGGAACGGGATTTCAGGACCATCAAGATCGATGACCTTGATGTCCGGCCGATCCGGCATTACAAAGCCGGCCGGGTGGAGGCGCACCTGTTCATCTGCATGCTCGCCGCTTACCTCACCTGGCATTTGCGGGAGGCATTCGCGCCGCTCACCTTCACCGGCCAGGACATTCCCGAACCGGCCGACCCCGTGGCTCCCGCGCAGCGCTCCCCGCAGGCGAGAAACAAAGACGCCGCAAAACAGACCCCGGACAACCTGCCGCTTTACCGGTACCGCGACCTGCTCAGCCACCTATCGATACTGGACCGGCAGACCATCAATTTCAGCGGGCAGAAAATCGAGAAACTCACGCTACCCACCCCTGTCCAGGCTCGCGCGTTCGGCCTGCTCGGATCACCTGTGCCCATCCGGATCACGTAGCCAGAAGCCACACCCCCAGCCCTGCGCGTATCCCCAGGTCAGTAGGCACATAGACACGGATCAGGCGATGTAAGTTCGGTCTAGTCACCGACCGGGAGGACGACACCACCGTCTACCGCCTCTTCCACGACGCCCTGCGCTCAACCTTGCGCGAACGCTGGCACGAGCTCCTCGAGGACACCACCTCGTGAGCAACCTTCCCGACCTGCGGACAAGGTCCGGCTATGAGTCCCTGGCAGGCTCGGTACTCGTGGCCGGGGAAGGCGCGCTAATCGTCAGCGGATGGGGCTCGCCCGTCAGGGCGGCGAGCGCCGTCGCCGCCTCGGGCAGGCCCGCCCGGACGTAGGTTGCCATGGTCTTCCCGCCCTGGCCGTGGTCTTCGTGCCCTGCATACGCCTGTGCGACGGCGAAGCCGAAGCGGCGCTCGACCCAGGTCAAGATCGTGTGCCTTATCCAGTGCATGCTGATCTGCTGGGTTCTCGCCCAGGGCAGGCGCCTGCCGATGCGGGTCCACAGGTGGTCATACCGGCGGCTGGTAACCGGCCGGCCTTCGGTATAGCGCAGCAGCTGCCCGTCCCGGGGGGCGTGACGTTCCTGGCCGTGCTGGACCAGGCGGGCCATCAAAGTGGGCGAGACCGGCTGCCAGCGCACGGTCTCGCCTTTTTCCCGCAGCAGGATCAGGCACTGGTCAGGGTCGAGATCGGCCGGGCGCAAGGCCAGTGCGCCGCCGCGGCGGCAGGCGGTCTCGGTGTGCAGCCGCAGCAGTAGCGAGTCCAGGTCAGGGTCGTTGCCGGTGGTGGCGGCGACCTGGTTGATCTCCGCCAGCCGGATATCGGGTACGGCGCGGCGGGTGGACGGCAGGCGGCGCGGTTTGGCGACCTTCCGCGCCGGGTTGTCCGCCTCGCTGATCAGCCCATCGTCTGCGGCGCGGGCGTACAGGCAGCGCAGTGCGGCCACCACCCGGCACAATGGGCACGACGCCCGTGGCGTGCTCCGGCGGAACCGCCCCGCGGGGCGTCCGGAGGCCAGCCGCCCGGCCCGGTCGATGGCGCCGCGCACCGTGAACTCCCAGGGCAGCCGCAGCACATCCGGGCTGGCCTCCGTGAGGACCCGGCGGGTATGCGCTGACGCTTCCGTGGCATCTTAGTTTCGGTGTGCCAATCGTCCCTCCCGGTGGTGGCAGGGACCGTCAGCGGCGACGCGGCGGTTTCCGGGCGGGTCCCATCACCCCTGGCGGTCAGGGCATGCCGTAGGGGATCGCCGGGGAACTGGCCGCGATCTCGATGAGGCGGTTGTACTTGGCGACGCGCTCGCCGCGCGCGGGTGCACCGGACTTCAGGTGGCCGCTGCCGGTGCCGACGGTGAGGTCGGCGATGAAGGAGTCTTCGGTCTCGCCGGAGCGGTGCGAGACGAACTGCCGGTATCCGGCGTCGCGGCAGATGGCCATCGCCTGCAGCGTCTCGGTGACGGTGCCGATCTGGTTGAGCTTGATCAGCGACGCGTTGGCGATGCCGCGCTTGATGGCGCTGGTGATGATGGCGGGGTTGGTGCAGAAGTTGTCGTCGCCGACCAGTTCTACCGTGTCCCCGAGGCGGGCGGTGAGGGCGATCCAGCCGTCGTCGTCGTCCTCGCCGAGGCCGTCCTCGATGAGATGCACCGGGAAGTCCGCCACAATGCGCGCGTGCCGCTCGATGAGATCATCACTCGTCAGCAGCTCACCGGCGACCCGGTACCGGCCGTCCGGCTGGCGGAACTCCGACGCCGCCAGGTCCAGGGCGATGGAGACTCCCCCGGGTCCGCTCTGGTAGCCGGCGTCGCTGATGGCCTGGACCAGCAGCCGCAGCACTTCTTCTGGGTCATCGATCTCGGGTGCGAAGCCGCCCTCGTCACCTAGGCCGACCGACAGCTTCCGGCTGGTCAGCTCGCGCCGCAGCGCGGAGTAGACCTCGGCGCCGGCCCGGACGGCCTCGGCCATCGACGGGGCACCGAGCGGCGCGACCATGAATTCCTGGAAGTCGAGTGCGTTCGCCGCGTGGGCCCCGCCGTTGAGCACGTTGAAGTGCGGCACCGGCATGCGCGGGCTTACGCCCTCCGGCGCGAGCCACTGCCACAGCGGCGTCCCCGCTGAGGCGGCCAGGGCCCGGGCGAGTGCCATCGAGGTGCCGACGGTGGCGTTGGCGCCGAGCCGGCTCTTGTTCGCCGTCCCATCCAGCTCGATCATCGCCTGATCGGCCTCGGCCAGCGACGCCCAGGAGCGTCCGCGCAGCAGGTCAGCGATCTCGGTGTTCACCGCGGCGACCGCGCCCAGGACGCCCTTCCCCTCGTACCGTGTCTTGTCGCCGTCCCGGCGCTCGACCGCCTCCAGTGATCCCGTCGACGCCCCGGACGGCACCCCGGCCCGGGCGGTCGTGCCGTCGGCGAGCCGGACGGTCACCGCCACCGTGGGGCGCCCCCGCGAATCAAGAATCTCCAGCGCCGATAGGTCCGTGACCCCGAAATCAGTCATCATCTGCTCCCGTAGGGTTGCTCGCCTGCCAGTGGAAAACCGGCCATCCGGGGTGGCCAGCATGACCCAGCCAGGTCATCCGGTCATACCGGCGGTTTTGGTAGGGACATTTGGCCTTGCCGGACGAGCCGTCGGCCCATGGCACGCCGAGGCTGTTCATCGTCGTGTCCCGGCAGCCTGGCCCGTGCCGCGCTTTCGCGGGGTGAACTCACCGCCGTCAACGTCTGGAGCGTTTGTATCCAGAACGCACCTTCGCGCGGCCATGCCGCCTCCCGGAAGCTGGTTCCTGAGAGGCCATCAGCCGTATCGGCGGTTCAGAAGCGGATTGCTCCTGCCGGAGCCCCATCCGGCGTGTTCAGTCTAACGGGCCCGGCCCCGGCCGCGACAGGGCCGAATGACAGGACTCGGCGGCGCTGGCCGGGAAACGGTATAATTGATGTGCGGCGTAGGCCGTCGGCGGTGGGCCCCGCCGCATGCGCGCCTCGTGCGCATGCTTGCCGGAAGGCCAATGGGTCCTGTGCTCCTATCAGCGGAGGCAGGATGATGTCGGCATCTGTGCAGTGGTCTGTCGAACAGCTGCGCCCATTCGGCCGCCTGTGCTGGCTGCCTGCGGGCGGGCGCGGCAATGGCCTCGACGACGACGCGTGGGCCCCGGTCCTGGAAATCAGTGCCTCGGCGGTGCCGTCTGTTCTGGCCGCACTCGGGTCCGCGTCGGTTCCCGCCTACGCGGCTCCGGGCGGTTCGGCCGGACCGCGGTGCTCCGGGCGGGCCCGCGAACCGGGCAGCTGCCAGCTGTGGGTGGGGGCCAGCGCCTACGGCCGCGCTGAGGTGGTGCTGCTGGCCGTGATGCCGCATCTCGCCCATGAGCTGGACAGTCGCGGTGACCGGGCGTGGCGATGACGGCAGCGCGGCGCGTGTGCGGGGCTGTTACGGCCTTTGCTGGTGTCGCGATCGTCGCATCGCTGGTCGGCGAGCGCGGCCCGCTCGCGTTCGTCGATCATGCGGCGTTCGCCGCTGTCCGGGCCCGGCGCAGCCAGGCCGGCGTCATCGCCGCCCGCGGGATCAGTGCCCTCGCCGAGCCGGGCGTGACCTATCCCGCGGCCATCGTGGCGGGAATCGGCGCCTCCCGCCGTGCCGGCTGGGGACGGGCTTGCGTTCCGCTTCTCGTGGTGGCGACCGGGGCGGCGGCCCGGCGTCGCCTATCGCGGGTGATCGCCCGGCCGCGTCCGCCCGCCGCCGCCTGGCTCATCGAGCCTGAGGGTTTCAGCCTGCCATCGAAGCACACCACCATCGCCGCTCTCACGGCTGGTGCATGCGTCCGGGCGGCCGGTGCACGTAGCCCTCGGTACGCGGCACCGGCGCTGGCCGCGGCGGCCGTGGGGGCCAGCCGCGTGTACCTGGGGGTGCACTGGCCGGGAGACGTGCTCGCAGGCTGGATGTTCGCCGCGGGCTGGCTATGGCTCACCGATCCAGGATGACCTGAACCGTGGGCTTTACCGCCCGTCCTACCGGCTGCCCGCCGGCCGGCGAGTGCCTGGCCACCCCAACGATGCCCTAACCCAGCCGCGAGGAACAGGAAGGTAACGCCCATGGACACGCCGGAAGGCACCGACGTGCGCTGCTCAACCGTTGTATTCCGCGATGACGCACTCTTGCTCATCCACCGCGCCCGGGAGGGCACGGATGACTGGACACTGCCCGGGGGAACGCCGCACGCCGGCGAGAGCATGGCCGCGTGTGCGAGACGGGAGACCCGCGAAGAGACCGGGCTGACGGTCGAGCCGACCCGGGTGGCGTTCGTGCTGGAGGCGCTCAGGCCAGGTTCGGCGCGGCGCACGGTCGACCTCGTTTTCCTTGCCAGCCCGCCGGCGCGGGGCGAGCCCGATTCGCAGGAACCCGACCGGGAAGCCCGCTTCGTGCCACTTGAATTGCTGCCTGAGCTCAGCATGCGGCCGCCGCTGGCCGGGTACCTGCGCGCCCTGAACGCCAGCGGAGCTGCGCGCACCGCGGCTTACCTAGGCAATATGTGGCGTCCGGCCGGCGATAACGGGGCACGTAGCCCTCTTATCCAGGAAGGGCCGTCATGAATTGCCTGGAATGCACGGCAATGATGCGGGCGGCGTATACGGTCCGCGGCGCGATAGGTTGCTGCGTCGACTGCGGAGCCGGTATCTGCCTCGACCACGCGAGGATCCTGGCCCGGGCCGCCCAGCCGGTGGGCGTGGTTCCGCGGTCGCGCGGCGCGCGTCGTGTCATGTGCGCCACCTGTTACACCGGGTCAGACGCTGACGGGGCCACTGCCTGGACTGATATTGCCATTGCTCCCGCGGATCAGAACGGGTCGGCCGGCAAGCGCGGCGTGGCAGCATTCGTGCTGGCGCTGACCGCCCGGGCTGACAGCCCGGGCGGTCGCAGATCTGGTGCTAGCCGCCGCCGGCGGGCATTCGGTCGGCGCTGACTGCTGTGACGTGGGCCCGGAACAGCCGGGTAATGGTTAGCGGTGAGAACACTCCCGGCTGTCCGGTAGGCCGATCGCGGTCGGCGTGGCCGTAGAATCAGGGTCACGGTGATGGAGCTCGCCGGATTCGCCCTGGTGGCTGATGGCTCCTGTTGGCCGCCTTCGCGGCCGAACGCAGGAGGGCATGTCATGGCGCAGCGAGCACCCAGGAGCCGGGGTCCGAAGACATCTCGTCTTTCCCGGTGCTGTCAGGCTGCGGCCCTGCGGCGCGGTCCGTCTGGTGCTGCTTCCCGGTCGGCCGCTTGGCCGCTCGATGCCTGGCGGCACTGGTGAGTGGTGCCTCGCGGGGCGGGACGCTGAGGGCCTCCCGCGAGCGGCTCAAGGTCCGGGCTGCGGCGCTGACCGGCGCTGGGGCTGAGTCATGACCAGGCCAGCCGATGGCCGTGCTGCCGGGCGGCAAGACCAGCCGCCGCTGGCCGGGGACTCACCGGCGAGCAGCAATAGTGCGGCCCGCCCTGACAGCCCAGAAGGCGGCGCGCCCTCCGGCCGGCCGCAGGCCGGCGTTTCACCTCCGGCAGGTAGTGGTCACTTCTCGAGCTTGTTGTGCTCAGAGGCGCCGGCGGCCCTGGGCGCGGGCAGGCAGGACGAGGATCGCTCCTTCGCGCGGGATCTGAACCTGGATCAGATCGTGGCGGCGGTCGCGGGTGAGCGCGAGGAGCGTGATCTCATCACGGAGGTTCTGTTCGGCCAACTGGACGATGCCGGCGCCGTGCGCTACCGCCAGGAGGTTTTCCAGGACCTGGAGGACCCTGCCCTGTTCGATGAGGTCCAGCGCTTCGCCGGGCTCATGCAGGAGGTGCGCACCCACCTGCGTCAGCTGGCGAAGATGCAGTACCGCTACCAGCGGGAGGGCTGGCTGCTGGACGCCGCGGCCATCTACTGCGACGCGGTGCAGTCCCTGGCCGGGCACCTGGCCTCGGCGCAGATCAGCTCCCGCGGCCTGCTGGCCTTCCGGGAGTACCTGGCTGGCTACGCGGCCTCGGCCGGGTTCACCGCCCTGGTAAGCGATACGAAGAACCGGAAGGACGCCCTGCGGCACATCCGTTACTGCACCCGCATCCGGGGCGGCCGGGTCGAGGTGAGCCGCGACCAGGATGAAGCCGACTACAGCGCCATGGTGCTCAAGACCTTCGAGCGCTTCAAGCAGGGTGCGGTCAACGACTACCGGGTCCACTACCGGACGTGGCCGGGGATGAACCAGGTCGCCGCGCAGATCCAAGAGCTGGTGGCCCGGCTGTTCCCGGAGGAGTTCACCGCCCTGGAGGAGTACTGCCGCCAGCACGCCGCGTTCCTCGATGAGGGCATCCGGCGCGCCGACCAGGAGCTCCAGTTCTATCTCGCCTACCTCGACTACATCAGGCCGCTTCGCGCCGCCGGGCTGTGCTTCTGCTATCCCGAGGTCTCCGCCAGCTCGAAGGATGTCCGGGCCGCCGGCACCTTTGACCTGGCCCTGGCCCACAAGTTCGTCGCGGAGCGCAAGACGGTGGTCACTAACGAGTTCCGCCTGGAGGGCCGCGAGCGCGTCTTCGTCGTGACCGGCCCCAACCAGGGAGGCAAGACCACCTTTGCCCGGACCTTCGGCCAGCTCCACCACCTGGCCAGCGCCGGCTGCCCGGTCCCGGGCAGCGCCGCCCGCCTGTTCCTGTCCGACCGGCTCTTCACCCATTTCGAGAGGGAGGAGGACCTGGCCGAGATGAGCGGGAAGCTGGAGGATGACCTGGTGCGGATCGGGGAGATCCTGCGGGCAGCCACACCCGCCAGCATCGTGATCCTGAACGAGATCTTCACCTCCACCACCCTGCACGATGCCCGCTTCCTGGGAACCAAGCTGCTGACAAAAGTCATCCAGCTCGACGCCCTGTGCGTCTACGTCACCTTCGTGGACGAGCTGGCCTCGCTCGGGGAGCCGGTCGTCAGCATGATGAGCGCGATCGTCCCGGAGAACCCGGCCGAGCGCACGTACCAGGTGGTCAGGAAGCCAGCTGACGGCCTGGCCCATGCGCTGGCCCTCGCCGAGAAATACGACCTCACCTACGAGCGGCTGCGCGGCAGGGTCGCGTCATGAAGGCCCACCTCCTGTACGAAGCCCAGGACTTCGACTTCGGCGCCGGCCTGCCTGCCGGCCACGAGGAGCTGATCCAGGACCTGGAGCTCACCACGCTGCTGCAGGCGATGGCCGCCGGTGACGAGTTCCTCTTCGACGTGTCCCAGAAGATGCTGCTCACCAGCCTCCATGATCCGGAAGCCATCCGCTACCGCCAGCGGGTCCTGGCCGACTGCCTCGCCCAGCCCGGGGTCATCCGGGAGATGTACGCCGTAACGGCCGGAGCGCTGCAGGACAAGCGGCGCATCTGGGGAGGTTACGGCGGCACGTACCAGACTCCCTCGTCCAACCTCTCCGGTGCGGTCAGCTATCTCGAAGCCTACGTGGCCCGCCTGCGGCAGTTGCGGCGGATCGCCGACGACCATGCCGGGAAGTTCCGCTCCGACGGGCTGCTGACGCTGTTTGCCACGCTGCACCGCGAGCTGGACGACGAGTACTTCCAGGAGATCAGCGACCACCTCAAGCAGCTGCGCTTCCGCGCCGGCGTGCTGATCAGCGCCGAACTTGACCGGGACAACAGCGGGAACGGCTTCGTGCTCCGCCCCCCCGGTGACGCCAGGCGACGGTGGACCGACCGGCTGGGCATCGGGCCGCGTTCCACCTACTCGTTCACCATCGCGCCCCGCGACCAGGCCGGAGGCCAGATCCTGGAGGACCTCACCAGCCGGGGAGTCAACCTGGTCGCCAACGCGGCCGCCCAGTCGGCAGACCATATCCGTAGCTACTTCACCATGCTGCGGGCCGAGCTGGGCTTCTACGTCAGCTGCCTCAACCTCGCCGACCGGCTCGCAGCCAAGGGGGCACCGGCCACCGTTCCCGACCCAGCTCAGCCGTCGTCGCTCGCGTTCTCGTGCACGGACCTGCGCGATGCCTGCCTGGAGCTGCAGTCAGCGGGCCCGGTCATCGGCAACGATGTGCAGGCCGACGGGAAGTCGCTGGTCATCATCACCGGCGCCAACTCGGGGGGGAAGTCGACGTTCCTGCGCAGCGCCGGCCTGGCCCAGCTCATGATGCAGTGCGGGCTGTTCGTCACCGCGCGGTCCTACCGGGCCGATGTGACCCGCGGGATCTTCACCCATTTCATCCGGGAGGAGGATGCCGGCATGACCAGCGGGCGGCTAGACGACGAGCTCCGGCGCATGAGCGCCGTCGCCGCCCAGATCGAGCCGCACTGCCTCATGCTGTTCAACGAGTCCTTTGCCGGCACCAACGAGCGCGAGGGGTCCGAGATCGGCTACCAGGTCGTCCGCGCCCTGCTCGAAGCACAGGTCAAGGTGTTCTTCGTCACCCACCGGTACAGCTTCGCGGAGCGCTTCTACCGCCAGCACGCAGCCTCCACCCTGTTCCTGCGAGCTGAACGCCAGCCCGGCGGGCGCCGGAACTTCAAGCTCGCCGTGAAAGAACCTCTCCCCACAAGCTTCGGAGAAGACCTCTACTACCGGCTCGGCGGCTGGCTGGATGAGGATAAAGCCGTCACCCCGGCTGCCGCGCGAGCGGCCCCGGATGGTGAACTCGACGGCGGCAGCCGGATGCGGCAGGCGGGTCAGATCGCCGCCGTGGCGCCGGACGCGCCGGGAGCCGGATGAGCCGGCCGGGGCGCCCGTCCCGCGCGGACCTCAACGCCGGGCCCGGTGAGGGCCGCCTGGTAAAATGGAAGCGGCGGTGGGGCCCGCCGTCAATCGCGCCAGTGCCAACGGTCCCTGCTCAGCAGGGAAAGGCGTGCATGCGGCATGAAGCAGGTTCTGGCTTTGAGCCATGCCCGGAAGTCCTATGACGGCAAGGTCGTCCTGGATGATGTGACGCTGGCGTTCTTGCCGGGCGCGAAGATCGGTGTGGTCGGGCCGAACGGGATGGGCAAGTCCACGCTGCTGAAGATGATGGCCGGGCTGGAGCAGCCTTCCAACGGCGACGTCCGCCGCATGCCCGGCTATAGCATCGGGATCTTGCCGCAGGAGCCGGAGCTGGATGAAGCCAGGACCGAGCTCGGCAACGTCGAGGAAGGCGTCGCCGGGACCAGGGCCCTCATCGAGCGGTACAACCAGGTCGCGGCGAAGATGGCCGCGGAGTATTCCGGTGACCTGCTGGAGGAGATGGGCTGGCTGCAAGAGCAGCTGGACCACCGGGAGGCCTGGGACCTGGACAGCCGGGTCGCCCGCGCGATGGACGCGCTCCGCTGCCCGCCCGCCGATGCGGACGTGTCCACGCTCTCGGGCGGGGAGCGGCGCCGGGTGGCGCTGTGCCGGCTGCTGTTGTCCCAGCCGGACCTGCTACTGCTGGATGAGCCGACCAACCACCTGGACACCGAGAGCGTGCAGTGGCTGGAACAGCACCTGGCCAAGTACCCGGGCACAGTGGTGGCGGTCACCCACGACCGGTACTTCCTGGACAACGTGGCGGGCTGGATCCTGGAACTGGACCGCGGCCACGCCTACCCGTATGAGGGGAACTACTCGACCTACCTGGAGACCAAGGCCGCCCGGATGACGGTCGAGGGACAGCGGGACGCCAAGCTGCGCCGGCGGCTGGAGGAAGAGCTGGCGTGGGTGCGGTCCAGCCCGCGCGCCCGCCAGGCCAAGAGCCGGGCCCGGCTGGACCGGTATGAGCAGATGGCCGCCGAGGCCGCGTCCCGGCAGAAGCTGGACTTCGAGCAGATCCAGATCCCGCCCGGCCCCCGGCTGGGCAGCCTGGTGGTCGAGGCCGATGGCCTGGTCAAGGGGTTCGGGGACCGGATGCTGATCGACGGGCTCAGCTTCAGCCTCCCGCCGAACGGCATCGTCGGGGTCATCGGCCCGAACGGGGTCGGCAAGACCACCCTGCTGAAGATGATCCTCGGGGAAGAGCAGCCCGACGCCGGAACCATCAAGGTCGGTGAGACGGTGCGGATCTCCTACACCGACCAGCTGCGCGCCGGGATCGCCCCGGGCCAGACCGTGTGGGAGGTCATCTCCGGCGGGCAGGCCTGCATCCGGGCCGGGCGGGCCGAGATCCCCAGCCGCGCCTATGTGGCCGCGTTCGGGTTCAAGGGACCGGACCAGCAGAAACCGGCCGGGCTGATGTCCGGCGGTGAGCGCGGCCGGGTGAATCTGGCGCTGACCCTCAGGCAGGGGGGCAACCTGCTGCTGCTGGATGAGCCCGCCAACGACCTGGACGTGGAGACCCTGGCGTCGCTGGAGGACGCGCTGGGCGAGTTCCCCGGCTGCGCGGTGATCACCAGCCACGACCGCTGGTTCCTGGACCGGGTGGCCACCCACATCCTGGCCTGGGAAGGCGGCGCGCACTGGTACTGGTACGAGGGCAACTTCGCCGCTTACGAGCAGGACAAGACCGCGCGGCTGGGTGAGGAGGCTGCCCGCCCGCACCGGGTCACCTATCGCAAGCTGGCCCGGTGAACGGCGCGGGGGCGGCCATGAACGGCGACGACGCAGTCGAGGCGGTCCGCGCGGCGGAGCGTACCGCCTACCACACCCAGTGGCGGATATGGGAAGAACTGGCGCTCGAGCAGCTCGCCAGGAGCCAGGGCCTGGCCCGCCTCCCGCTGGTGCCGGGCTCTGAGGTGATCCAGCTCGTCAGCTGCGACGGGGTGCACCTGGGCCATGTGCGCCGGGACGGCGAGTACTGGGTGGCGGTGACGGTGAGGGCGGCCCGGCCCTGCGGGCGGTACGGCAGCGCCGAGGCGGCCGCGCGCGGGCTGGCCCGCGCATGCGGCAAGGATGACAGGCCTCGCCAGTGACCCGGCAGTATCTCATCGGGGAGCTGTCGGTGCGGCTGGAGCAGCTGCGGGGCCCCGCCTACCTGGGGCCGATGTGCCGCAGCAGGTCCTCAGGCTCGCTTCCTGATGCCGCCGGGGTAAATCCGCACGATCCACCCGCCCAGCTGCGGCTTGAACAGCGCGGCCGCTGCGACACCGCGAGACCTCAGGTCGTCAGCCGTCCGCATCGCGGCGATGCGCGCGTCCCCGCCGATTCCGAAGAGCCGGATCCTGCCGGCGGGTTCGGTGTTTTCCTGCATCAGTGCTGCTCCAGCCACTGCACGCTGCTCTGCAGGGACCGTTGGCACTGGCGCGTTTCCCGGCGAGCCCCTCCGCCTCTCCTCACGTTACCGCGTATGAGGCCGTTGCTGCCTGGCACCGGGCTCCTCTGGCACAATGGTCAGGGCATGGGTGATGGGGCTCACCCTGGAATCGCGGGCTGGGAAGCGGTGCGCTGACGGTCCCTGGCTTCAGAGCCAGGAAGAGGTCGCATGCTGCCAAGCCTGACGCGTGCCCGCCAGGCCGCGAGGAACGCGTCGCCCGCGCTGAAGTTCGTGGTCATGGTCGGGATCATGAGCTTTTTCGCCGACTTCACCTACGAAGGGTCGCGCAGCATCACCGGCCCGTACCTCGGGATGCTCGGCGCCGGTGCGTTCGCGATCAGCGTCATCAGCGCGGCCGGGGAGTTCCTCGGTTACAACATCCGGACGTTCTCCGGCCGCGGCGCGGACCGGACCGGCCGGTACTGGCCGATCACCATCGGCGGCTACATCCTGCAGATGTCGGTCGTGCCGCTGCTCGCCCTCGCCGGGAACTGGCAGGTGGCCGCGCTGCTGATCATCGCCGAGCGGATCGGGAAGGGGATCCGCAATCCGCCGCGGGACGCGATGCTCTCCCACGCGGCCAAGGACATCGGCTACGGGCGGGCGTTCGGGCTGCACGAGGCGCTCGACCAGTTCGGTGCCCTGTTCGGCCCGCTGCTAGTCGCCCTGATCCTCGTGCTGAACCACCACGACTACAAGATCGCGTTCGCCGCGCTGGCGGTCCCCGCCGCTATCATGCTGTCGCTGCTGGCCGTGGCGCGGCTGCTCTACCCGCGGCCGCAGGACCTCGCGCCCGGACCGGCCCCGGTAACCACTCAGCGCCTTCCCCGAGTGTTCTGGATATACGCCGGCAGCGCCGCGCTGGCCGCCGCCGGGTTCGCCGACTTCCCGCTGATCGCCTACCACTTCCAGCACGCCGGGACGGTGTCGCCCGCGCTGACACCGGTGTTCTACGCGGTCGCGATGGCCGTCAGCGGTACCGGGTCGCTGATCCTGGGCCGCGTGTTCGACCGGGCCGGGATCGGCGTGCTGATCCCGCTGACCATCGTTGCTGCGGCCTACGCGCCGCTGGTGTTCCTGGGCGGGTTCTGGGCCATCCTGGTCGGGATGTCGCTGTGGGGGCTGGGGATGGGCGTGCAGGAGTCGCTGATCCCGGCGGCGGTGGCGGCGATGGTCTCCCCGGACCGCCGGGCGTTCGCCTACGGCCTGTTCACCGGCATGTACGGCACCGCCTGGGTGGCTGGCAGCATCGTGATCGGCGTGCTTATCAACGTCTCGCTGGGCGGCCTGGTCGCGTTCTGCGTGGTCAGTGAGCTGGCCGCGATCCCGCTGATCCTGATCGTCCGTGCCCGCACCAAGCGCCCCAGCCCGCAGCCCGGGGACTGAGCCGCTCGTTCCCCGGCAGGGAGGAGAGATGGATGAGCTGAGGACCTACGCCGATCGCCGCCTGGAGCTCGGCGACATGATCCGGGCCGCGCTGCACCTGGCGCGCGGGTCCGGGGATGAGCAGGCCGAGAACCGGGCCAGGGACCTGCTGGCGCGGCTGGCCGCCGGCACGTTCCAGCTCGCCGTGGTGGGCCAGTTCGGCCGGGGCAAGACCACGCTGATGAACGCGCTGCTCGGCAGCCCGTACCTGCCGATGGGCGCGCTGCCGATGACCTCAGTGATCACGAGGGTCCGGTACGGCAGCCACCCGAAGGCGATCGTGCGCCGCCGTGCGCCCTGACCTGATGCCAGGGATGCCACGCCGCCTTCCGCGTGATCATCTTGCAGGGTCTCCACCGTAGGTATGATCGTGGTGCAGGTGATGAAGCCCGCCTGAAACTGCCGTGGCGGCTGATGGCTTCTACCGAGTGGACACGGTGGAAGCTGATGACGAATTCCAGTCAGGCTGGTTCTGGTTCGCCGTTCTCGGCGGATGGCGCATCCGCCGACGTAAAGTCGCGTCGTGGGGTGAGCGAAGCAGGTTTCCAGAGCATCCTCTTCGAGCAGCCCGCGGCGGGCGCTGGCGTCGATGGGCTGCAGGAGCCGGACTTCTTCGCCGACTTGAATCTCGATCAGGTGCTGGAGCGGATGACCGCCGGCCGGAAGCAGTACGAGCTGAAGCCCTTCTTCTATGCACCGCTGCACGACGTGTCGGCCGTCCGCTACCGGCACGAGGTGCTGCGCGACCTCGAGCAGCCCGGTGTGCTCGAGTCGGTCACGAGGTTCGCGGAGACGATGCGGCGGATGCGCGAGCACCTTGCCGAGGTGCAGAAGCTCCGCTATCCGCTCCAGAAGCAGGCCTGGTTCCTGGACGCCGTCGAGATCTACTGCGAGGCGGTCTGCTCGCTCGCGGAAGAGCTCGGCGGGCTCGATGTGGCCTCGCGCGGCTTTCAGGGGCTCCGCGACTATCTCGCCGGGTACGCCGCCGCCGGGCGCTTCACCTCGCTCGCGGCTCAGACGCGGGCGCTGAAGGAGGCGCTGGCCGGGGTGCGGTACGCGATCCGGATCCACGGGGCGCGGGTCACGGTCAGCAACTACGAAGGCGAGCCCGACTACAGCGCCGAGGTGGTAGAGACGTTCGCGAAGTTCAAGCAGGGGGCGGCGACGAGTTACCTGGCGCGGCTGCGCGACTCCGCCGACATGAACGACGTCGAGGCTCAGATCCTCGACCGGGTGGCGAGGCTGAACCCGGACGTGTTCGGCGCGCTGGCCGGGTACTGTGGCCGCTACCGCGATTACCTCGACATTACGGTCGGCCGGTTCGACCGCGAGGTGCAGTTCTACCTCGCTTATCTCGAGCTGATCGGACGGTTCCAGGCGGCCAGCCTGCCGTTCTGCTACCCGCGGGTCTGCGCCCCCGCCACGGGCATCGCTGTCGAGGAGACGTTTGACCTGGCGCTAGCGGCCAAGCTCGTGCCTGAGGGTGGCACGGTGGTGGGCAATGACTTTTACCTGGAGGGGCCGGAGCGGATCTTCGTCGTCACCGGGCCTAACAACGGCGGCAAGACCACCTTCGCCCGGATGTTCGGCCAGCTCCACTTTCTGGCCGCCCTGGGCCTGCCCGTTCCCGGCAAGAGCGCGCGGCTGTTCCTGCCCGATCGCATCTATACGCACTTCGAGCGGGAAGAGAACATCGAGACGCTCCGCGGCAAGTTCGAGGACGAACTCGTGCGCGTGCACGAGATCCTGGAGCGGGCGACGAGCCAGAGTGTGCTGGTGATGAACGAGAGCTTCACCTCGACCAGCCTCACCGATGCGCTCTTCGTCGGCACCGAGGTGATGCGGCGGGTCCTGGAGCTCGGCCTGCTCGGCGTGTACGTGACTTTCGTTGACGAGATGGCGTCGCTGAGCGAAGCGACCGTGAGCATGGTCAGCCAGGTCGTGCCGGAGAACCCGGCGCAGCGGACGTTCAAGCTCGTCCGCAAGCCGGCTGACGGCCTCGCCTACGCCGCGGCGATCGCCGACAAGTACGGCCTGACTTACCAGCGCCTGATGGAGAGGATCGGCTCGTGAAGGTCTTCCTGCTGCACGAAGACCGCGACTTCGCCGTGAAGCCGGAGCTGCGGGACCCGATTTTCGGTGCCATGGCGAGCGGCGATCTGTTCGCGCTCACCAACGTCAGGCGGGACCTTCAGCGCGGGCGGACCTCCGGCCCAGTCGCGGCGGCGCCGGGAAACGACGACGTGCTGGCGCAGGACCTGGAGCTCCAGACGCTCTGGAACGCGATGGCGGCCGGGGACGAGTTCCTGTTCGAGGTGGCCAAGCGCGCCATCCTCTCCAGCCTGACCGATCCTGACGCGGTCGTGTACCGCCAGCGGGTGCTCGCGGACTGCCTCGAGCACCCCGAGACCGTCAGGCAACTCTACGAGCTCGCGATCAATGCCCTGGAGAACGAGAGGAAGGCCCGTTCCCTCTGGCATATGGCGTCGCCCGACAGCATCGTTTACCAGTCGGTGCAGGTGCTGACGCTGCAGGTCGAGATCCTCAAGCGGCTCCGGCAGATCGCGGAGGAGCACGCCGGGAACTTCCGTTCGGAAGGGTTCAGGCGCTTCTTCGCCATGCTCAGGGAGGAGCTCTCAGACGATTACCTGCAGACGGTCGAGCATCATCTGCGCGAGCTCGAGTTCAAACGCGGCTTGCTCGAGAGCGCTGAGCTCGCCAAGGGCAACAAGGGCCGCCGCTACATCGTCCGGACGCAGCGGGAGCAGCGCTGGACCGAGCGGTTCTCGTTCGGGAATCGCTCACCGGGCTACACCTTCACAATCCCGGCCCGGGACGAGAACGGTTTCCGGGCGCTGGAGGAGATCCGCGGGAAGGGGATCAACCTCGTCGCGGACGCGGTCGCGCAGTCGGCCGATCACGTCAAGAGCTTCTTCAGCATGCTCCGGATCGAGCTCGCCTTCTATCTCGGCTGTCTCAACCTGCGCGAGCGGCTCGAGGAGAAAGGCGAGCCGGCCTGCTTCCCCACCCCGTTTGCCGCGGGCCAGCTCACGCTCGCCGCGGAGGGCATCTACGACGTCTGCCTGACGCTCCACCTCGCGGACCGGGTCGTCGGCAACGACCTGAACGCCGACGGCAAGTCGCTCGTGATGATCACCGGGGCCAACCAGGGCGGAAAATCCACCTTGCTGCGCAGCCTCGGCCTCGCCCAGCTGATGATGCAAAGCGGCATGTTCGTCGGCGCGCAGTCGTTCCGCGCCAGCGTCTGCGCCGGTGTCTTCACGCACTACAAGCGCGAAGAGGACGCCACGATGCACAGCGGCAAGCTCGACGAGGAACTCGCCAGGATGAGCGAGATCGCCGGGCAGATCACGCCTAACTCGATCCTGCTCTGCAACGAATCATTCGCCTCCACCAACGAGCGCGAAGGATCGGAAATCGCCCGGCAGGTCGTGCGCGCCATGCTCGACAAGCGGATCAGGGTCTTCTTCGTCACCCACATGTACGACCTCGCGCACGGCTTCCACGCCCAGGGGCTGGACACGGCGCTGTTCCTCCGCGCCGAGCGGCAACCGGACGGCCGGCGCACGTTCAAGCACGCCGAGGGCGAGCCGCTGCCGACCAGCTACGGCGAAGACTCCTACCGGCGCATCTTCGGCGCCAGCGAGGCGACAGCGGCGGCCGTGTCCGACACGAGACGGTGACGACCCGGGAAGCGGCAGTCCGGCCGCGGCAGGGCATGACCAGGCGCCGTGCCCCCGGAGCCTGCCAGGACGGGTACCGCCGCCGGAGGCACAGGAGGTGCCGGAATGACCGCCCGGCCAGCCGGTCCCGGCTCGCTAGGCACCATACGACCTCCTGGCTCCTGGCCAGGGACCGTCAGCGAGCTGCTGACCGAGCCCGCGATTCGAGGGTGAGCCCCATCACCCCTGCGCTGACTATTCTGCCATCGGCCGATCCGCGGCGGGACGCGCGCAGATCGCCTTGCGCGGTACCGTGGGTGGACGGCGGAGAGGCCGCTGGCGGCGCTCGAACTGAACGCCGGCGCGCTTGGCATTCACCCGCCCGCGGCGCGCACCAGTCCCAGCGAAGCGGAAGCATTTGCTGGGCGGGTCAGCCGATGTGCACGTGGCCAGGCACGCTGCCGGATTCGGCGACAGCAGGGCAGCGAGACCTCTTCTATTTCTATCGGGGGCTCCGTGTCTCCCCGGGCGATCTCCGCATGTGTCTGCGCGTCTATCCAGGTGATCGTTAAGAAGCGAATGTCCAGCTCAGCCTCGTTGGGGAAACCTCAATAACATCTCGCAAATCACCGACGTCCGCCGGGACCATGCCATGTGACGCCGATCACGCGCTCCTTCACGGCATTGGACTACCGCGGCACGATAGCGCTGTGTATAATCAAATTAACTAAGCGATGAGGCTCGCTTAACGCCGGAAACTTTGGCTAATGGCCTCTACCCGATCGGACGTGATAAACGTCGCCGATAGGTTAGGGGCTTTTTCTCGTGCTTGCAGTCATTGTGCGCATCGTGCCGGGCGTGCTGACGCTTGCTGGCCCCCGGCTGCATGCAGGAGTTGCTGCCCTGGCTGGCTTAATGACCTCGTCGGCTGGTCTCGACACCGCCAGCGCCCGCGATCGTTCTGGCGCGCCTCGTCGTCGTTTGGTGGAAACGCCCATGGATCTCTCTTGTCGTGCTGTGCCTTCGCTTTGCCATCTGACCGTATCGGTGATTGCGGATCGTTCCGATCAGCTTATATTCATCAAACCCCTCATTAGGAGAAAGATACAATGAACTGCTACGTGTGTGACCAGACCGGACGCACAACTCCAGCCGTCGCGAGCTGCCACCACTGCGCCGTTGCTCTCTGCCGAGAGCACTTGGACGAAGACCTAATTGGTCAGCACAGGCCCCACGGCCTCACAAGGCGTTCATGCAGCCACGACCTCGTCAGCTCGGCTAAGGCTCGGGCTCGTGGGCTAGCAAGCGCTTCGCAGTGATCGGCTAGCTGGGCTCCGCCCCAATCCGATGAGACGTGGGGTGAGTGAAAGGCTCCGTGCCCCGTGTGGACGGATTGGTTCGTCCCTCTGGTGAGTGCTGGTTCAACGTCCGGTGTGGCCGGTGGATGTTGTCGTGATCGATGTACTCGCCGAGGACGAGCCGGCGTTCGCTGCGGATGCGGGCACGCCCGGGCATCACTGCGGCGGTGTGTGCTCCGTGACCCACTGACGCAAGCCGGGGTGCAGCCGCAGGGTTCTCATTCTCATCTCGCTGAGCGTGAACCACCCGGTGCTGTCGGTTTCGCTGGCCGTATACGCGGTGAAGGGTTCATCGACGTCGGCGTGGATGATGTGGAATTTCCAGCCGCCACCACAATCCTGCACCTCGATCCCGGTAAGGCGGTAGGGCGGGACTGGCCAGATCTCTTCGTTGGCCTCGCGATGAGCCGCTGCCTCAGGTGACTCGCCGTCGTGTATTGCGCCGCCGGGCATGCCCCAGGTGCCGCCTTCATCCACCCACCGGGAACGCTCGGCAAGCAGGTACACCGGTTCCCCACTCCGCGGGACGTGCCGCAGCAGCAGGCCGGCACCGCCGTGCGCGCCCCAGTGGACGTGCCCCAGACTGCAGAAGGTCCAGCGATCTGAGCTGCCTGGCGTGGTCATCTGGTGGCTTTCCTATCCTCCGGTGGCTGCGAGCCATCGGAGTTGGTTCCGGGTGTCTCTGCCACAGGTCTGGGGATGGGCCAGGGCAGACAGGCCGGCGAGCAGGCGGAGCGCGTCGCGGTGGGCGCGGGACTCCAGCGCCGATGCGGCCAGTCGACGACCGAGCCAGCGAGCCGACGTCACAGCTTGCCTTGCTGGTAGTGCCCGGATGTCGCTCCCATCGCGGGTACCGTCTCAGTGGTGGTGACGAGCCCCCGTTCGCTGGTGAGCTCGTCGATGACGTCAAACGCCGTGGAGATGCGTTCGGCCGTGTCGATCACGACCGTGACGGCGGGGACGTGGCGGCCTAGCTGGAGGAAATGATCGCCGTGTGGCGGCCGGTCACCGTGAAAGCCCCAGATGCCGCGGTGGCTGGTCGCGCCGCTGATCCCGGCGGAATGCAGTCGGCGCACGATGGCGCGGTGGATGGGCTGGCCGTTGTGCCTGGCCGCTTCGGATGTGTAGACGGTGAGCTTCTGCCAGAGCGGGAAGCCATGGTCATCGACCCCGTTTACCTCCTCCGGGCGGTTGATGAGTTGCCCGTCAAGCTTGCATATACGGACCCGCTCCAGGGTCATAAGCGGGCGCCGCAGGAGACTGCCAAGTTCGGGAAGAACCAGGCCGATCCGGTCCCCGGATCCCACGGCAATCACCATCATCGGGACCTCGGCGTTGCGGCTGAAGAACGGGGCCCGCTGGCGCCGGCCGTGGGCAGTCCCGTCGACTCCGAGTAGTACGGTGGCGCCGGCGATGCCGCGGCGATGCAGCACTTCGCAGATCACCTCGAAGGCCGGTACTCCGTAGACGCGGTCGTGGCGCCCGAAATAGACCGTCAGCTTGGTTGCCTCGTCGGCGTTCTCCACAATGCCGACGGGATCGATCTCGTCGCTGAGGAGCCGTGCCCGTTCGAGGGCGACGAGCCCAGGGCGGCTGAGCTCGACTGTCTGGCCGAGCACCGCTTCGATGTTCGGCCGGGTGTCAACCGCTATGGCGGTCAGCGGCAGGTCCTCCGACAGGCTCAGCGAGCTGTCGGTGCGCAGGTGATGTTTCCGCCCGAAACCTTCCATGCCGCGCAGCAGAATGCTGGCCGCGATTTCGTTTCTGCTGTACAGGTCGATGAGGGCATCGCCGACGAATGTGCCATTGGTGCGATGGCGCTCGCCAAAGTAACAGGTCAGCTTGGTACAGTCCGCATTCACAACCGCGCTCCAGTCGGCCAAGCCCGGCGGAACCGGTCAGGTACCCGGAGTGGCTCCGCCGCATCGGGGCTGAGCAGAAGCCATCGGCCGCAAAAACGGCAGTTCGGGAGGCTATGGTCTCCACGTCAGGGCATCATCTGACCTGTCGCAAGATTATTGGATGGCAAGCCGCCGGGCCAGTGCCCGATGTACCGGCGAATTGCCGGAACACTGCGATGCCGGGCACGGCGGAGCAGAGCTTAGCGCGCGGTGGTCATCCGCCTGCGGACCATCAGGATGAGCGGATCGCGGCCAGCTCGGTGACGATGCAGAACGCGACGAGCCCGCCCAGTGAGATGTCGGCCAGGACGCCGATCACGATGCTGCCGAGCACCCAGGCGGTGCCGTAGATGCCCGTGAGCAGGCCGTAGGCGAAGGCCCGGCAGTCCGGGGAGACCATCGGGGTGACCGCTGCCGGGATGAGTGACTCCTGCACGCCCATCTCCAGCCCCACAGCGACACGCCGACCAGGATGGCCCAGAACCCGCCGAGGAAGACCAGCGGCGCGTACAGGGCGGCGACGATCGTCAGTGGGATGAGCACACTGATCCTGCGGGGTCGAAGATCCGGCCTAGAATGAGCGATCCGGTGCCGCTGACCGCGATCGCGATCGCATAGAACAGAGGCGTAAGCGCCGGGCCCACGGTGCCAGCATGCTGGAAGTGGTAGGAGATGAGCAGGGAATGCAGTGGCTGGAACAGCACCTGGACAAATACCCGGGCACAGTGGTGGCGGTCACCCACGACCGGTACTTCCTGGACAACGTGGCCGGCTGGATCCTGGAACTGGACCGCGGCCAGGCCTAGTCCCGTGTTCTGGTGCTTCAATTGCTACGCCGTCAACGATCACCCGAGTGGGCCGTGCCACGTCTGCGGCGAACCGGTCGAGGCGCCGGAAGGCCTTTCCCTGGTTGACGACCTGATCTGGGCACTGCGTCACCCCGACGGGGATCGAGCGCTACTGGCAGCGGGAACTCTCGGCAAGTTGCGGGCGCGCGAGAGTGTTCCGGCGCTCCGTCAGGCAGTGGAGGCTGGGAACGACATTTACCTGCGAGCAGAGGCCCTCCGGAGCCTCATCTCGATCGAGGGTGTTGAGCCGCTGCGCCCCTGGTTGGCTGAGCTCAGCCGCGTTCCTCCCTTCAATGTGCGAGACATCGCCCAGCGGGCTTTGGAAGAACAAGCCGGCGATAACACGCCCTGACTCCGTAACCGCCGTCGTCTGGCGATCTTTGGTCGCAGGCTTCTGGAGGTTTGTGTCATCCCTGAAGGAGCGGGGCCGACCAGGGCGGATGCCACCACCGGCCAGTCGGGCCAGGAACAGCGTCTCGAAACCGCCGAAGATCACCCAGAACGGCCCGTACGTTCCGAGCGGACAGGGCAGTCGTGACCGCTAAGCATTTTCCTCTGCCGTTATCAGAGCATTCACAGGCTGGCCGTCGCGACGACCGGCTTCGGCTCAGCCGTGCCTGGCAGCCTGTGGCTGCCGTGAGATCACGCGCCCTCGCACGCTTCGCAATAAATGAGGATCCGCAGAGCCGCCGGGGCGCCGCCCGTCGCAGGCTCAAGCACGTAGCTGACCGTTGACGCGGACGGAACGCCGCACCAGTCGCACCAGGCGCCGGGCTCCATACTCAAGATGACGATCCGCAGGTACAGGGTGGATTGCATCGCGGGCCTCCTC
>Ga0302181_10000855_pt1 | contig 24075 bp, 21 predicted proteins | sample I_Palsa_E3_3_FD_198786 | JGI IMG/M metagenome (GOLD analysis project Ga0302181, IMG submission 198786) | Peat permafrost microbial communities from Stordalen Mire near Abisko, Sweden - I_Palsa_E3_3 | ecosystem: Environmental > Terrestrial > Soil > Palsa > Peat permafrost | place: Sweden...
CGACCTTCTCGAGCTCTTCTTTGTGTGTGGTGAGCGCCGATCCGATCAACGTCGCGCTCATCCCGAGCAGGATGAAGATCGCCGAGAAGCTGCCGATGAACAGGAGGCTCGGGACGAGCACCCGGCGAGCGCTGATGCCGCCCTCCTTCAGATCCACCGGCGTGACCCCGATCACCGTCGAGAGGTAGCCGGGCACAAGCGGCAGCACACACGGTGAGAGGAACGACACGAACCCGGCGGCGAGCGCCAACGGAATGCCCACACCGGTCGCCGCATCGGATGAGGCGACGAGGACCAGCTGGGCATGGCTCATTGCCTGACCGCCGCGCGCAGCTCGGCCACTGCGCGCTCCAATCTCGCGACACGCTCCTCGAGACCGTCGACGGGTGTCAGCACGACCGGATTGCTTGCGGGAGGGTCGCCTTGGTCGTCCTCCTCGAGCAGCTGTGTGTAGCGGTCCTCCTTCTGCCCCGGCCGGCGATCCAAGCACATGACCAGCTCGCGCTCGATCAACCGAGCGAGCGTCTCGTGCACCGTGGACAGGTCAGCGAAGGGATGCATGCGCTCCGCCCGCTGCTTCAGCTCTCCGGGCGTCTGCGGGCCGCGCAGCATCAGGACGCATACGACCGCCTGTTCGTCCTCGGCCATCGGCAGGGCTTCAGCGAGCAGATGTCTGTACTTCGGCGCGCGGCGGCCGCTGGCCAGGCGCGTAAAGCCGCGGCGCTCGAGGTGGTGCAGCGCGTCACGCAGAATCGCCTCGTCATAGTCCACCACGGGATCGCGGTTGGTCGACTGGTTGCACGCCAGGCGCAGGCTGTTGAGCGTGAGCGGGTAGATGTCGGGTGTCGTGAGCTGCTTTTCGAGCATGCAGCCGAGCACGCGCGTCTCCGAGGCGGACAGGTTCATCGCCTTAAGCCTACGACCCGGCGGCCGGCTGTTCAAAACCGAGTGGCGCCACGTCCGCTTCGGCACGTTCTAGAGTCAGCCCGATGAGTAGTCAGCCCTTCGCCCAGGGACACGGCGGCGGCAATGGCCGCCGCTCCCGTCAGCCCGAGCTTCGCCCCGAGGACATCCCCGACCGTCCAGTTTCGCTCCGGCGCATCGGCCGGCTGTTCATCCCCTACAGGCTGCGCCTCGGCATGCTGCTGGCGCTGATCTTCCTCGGCTCGATTCTCAGCGTCGCCTCGCCGTTTTTGCTGCGCGAAGCGATCAACAAGGGCATCCTCCAACACGACCTGGAACTGCTCACGTGGATGGTCGCCGGGATGATCGCGCTGGCGATCATCAACGGCGTGATCAGCGTGGCTCAGACTCTGATCTCAAACCAGGTCGGTCAGCGCGTGATGCACGACCTACGCGCCGCCGTATACGCCCATCTGCAGAGGATGTCGCTTGCGTTCTTCACGCGCACCCGTTCGGGTGAGGTGCAGGCGAGGATCGCCTACGACATCGGCGGGATCGACGATGTCGTGACGAGCACCGCGACCTCGACCGTGTCGACCGTCGCTACGGTCACGGCCACGGTGGTGGCGATGTTCGCCCTTGAATGGCGCCTGACGCTGTTCTCGCTGTGCCTCTTGCCTTTCTTCGTGTGGCTCACGCGCCGGGTCGGCAACGAGCGACGCCGGATCCAGTCGGTGCGTCAGGGGCGCCTGGCGGACATGTCGACGCTGGTGGAGGAGTCGCTCTCGGTCTCGGGCATTCTGCTCGGCAAGACGATGGGCCGTTCGCACGAGTTGGTCGACCGTTTCTCCAACGAGTCGAGCAAGCTCGCCGATCTGGAGGTGCGGGCGCGGATGGCGGGCCGTTGGCGGATGGCCTCGGTGCAGATGAGCTTCGCGATCATGCCCGCCGCCGTCTACTGGTTCGCCGGCTACACGATCGTCCACGGCGAGGACGCGATCTCGATTGGCACGCTGGTCGCATTCACGACGCTGCAGACGCGCCTGCTGTTCCCGATGCAGCAGCTGCTGTCGGTCGGCCTGGAAGTGCAGACCTCGCTGGCGCTGTTCGGGCGGATCTTCGAGTACCTCGATCTGCCCGTCGACATCGTCGAGCGGCCCGGCGCCCGCGCGCTGAGCGGCGTGCGCGGCGACGTGAGCCTCCAGGACGTGTGGTTTCGCTACACCCCCGAGGCTCCCTGGACACTGGAGGAGATCGCCGCCGAGATCCCCGCGGGGACGCGCACCGCGTTGGTTGGAGAGACGGGCTCGGGCAAGACCACGCTCGCCTACCTGGTCGCTCGGCTGTATGAGCCCCAGCGCGGCAACGTTGCGATCGACGGGGTGGACATCCGCGACATGACGCTCGATTCGCTCGCGGCCACGATCGGACTGGTCTCACAGGAGACCTACCTGTTTCACTCCTCGATCCGCGAGAACCTGCGCTTTGCCTGCCCCGAGGCAACCGACGAGGAGATCGAAGACGCCGCGCGCGCCGCGCAGATCCACGGGCTGATCGCCTCCTTGCCGGAGGGTTATGACACCCAGGTGGGCGAGCGCGGCTATCGCTTCTCCGGCGGGGAGAAGCAGCGCATCGCAATCGCCCGCACCGTGCTGCGCAACCCACCTGTGCTGATCCTCGACGAGGCCACCTCTGCGCTCGACACGGAGACCGAGCGCGCCGTGCAGCTCGCGCTCGACGATCTCTCGCGCGGGCGCACCACGATCGCGATCGCCCACCGGCTGTCGACGATCAGGGACGCCGACCAGATCCTGGTGCTCGACTCGGGGCGCATCGTCGAGCGCGGCACCCACGAGGAGCTGCTAGAGCTGGGCGGGCGCTATGCGGCGCTCCTCAGTGGCGCGGCGGTTGCAGAGGACCGCCCCTCCTCGGGCGCGGGCTCCCCGGCGGCTTTGGCCTGAGGCGGGCTCGAGCAAGCGAGGAGCTTCGTTCAGGTGTGGGCCTACGCCGTCGCGTCGATGTTCAATCGCACGTAGTCGACGACGACCGGCTCGCCCAGCTCGGCCATGACCTCGTCCATGAACGGGTCCCGCAGCCGCTCGGGCAGGTGCTGGACGTGCGGGCCGAGCACGATCGTGGCCAGGAATTCGCGTGGGTGCTCGGGCTGTGTGGGCGCCGGCGCGAGCCAGCACTCGGCGGCGGCGAACCCGGCCGCACGTAACCGCGCCTCGGTGTCGGCGGCGTTCGCGTAGTTCCACGGCGCGCGCCAGTCACGGAAATGCTCGGCGTACGGCGCACGATCGACAACCGCGGCCGCCCTGCCGCGCAACTTGGTGATGTTGCCCTCTCCCCCGCATTGGGCGCTCAGTCGCCCACCGCTTCGCAGCGCGGCGTGCAGGCGACGGAACAGTGCCTCGTGATCGGCAATCCAGTGGAACGTGGCGGTCGACAGGATCGCATCGACAGGCTCGTCCAGCTCCATCTCCAGCAGATCCGCTCGGCGGATGTCCGCATCGGGGCCCAGCCGCTCACGGGCGGCGGCGACCATCGACTCGGACATATCCACAGCGATCACCCGGCCGTGCGGCAGCCGCTGCATCAGCGTCTCGGTGATCCGGCCCGAACCGCAGCCGGCGTCGAGCACCGTCTCATCGCCGGCGAGCGGCAGCCGGTCGAGCACTGCCTGGCCCAGCGCCTGCATCGGCCCGGAGATCCGGTCATAGCTCTTGCCGTCCCAGTTACGCACCTCTGACATACGTTCGTACGCTATCACGTATGAATTACACGGCGCGCGCAACCAGCTCGGAGAGCACCTTGGAGAGCTGTCCTCCTTGCCAGGCGATCGGTGACCGTGCCGGTGGACCTTTGTCCTCGACCACGAGCTTCGCGTGCGGGATCGTGCGACCGTAGCGTTCACCCACCGCGAGTGGATGGCCCGGGTCGGCCTCGTCGCGGCTGGCCACCACGACCGTTGGCGCCTCAATGCTCTCAAGCTCCCGTAGATCCTCGAACGGCCGCGAGCGCGGAACCACTTCGAGCGCATCGGCCACCGCCTCCGGATGCTCGTGGCCGGCGAGCCGCTGGCGCACCACCCTCTCCACGGTGTCCCGCCACTCGACAGGCATCTCGGAAAAGTCGTAGGCATCGACGAATCCCTCCACCCCGCCCTCACGCAGCCCCCGCGCCAAGGCTTCCCACCCGGCGAGGACCCTCTCACTGAGCGGCAGGGAGGGATCGAAGGACGGCGTGATCAGCCCCAGCCCCGCCACGCGTTCGGGGTGGCGCAGGGCAAAGCACAGGGCGGTGTGCGCGCCCATCGATGCTCCGGCCAGGACAGCGCGCTCCAGGCCGAGCGCATCGAGCACCGCCTCCAGGTCGAGGGCGAGCCGCTCGTAGCCGTATGCACACGGATCGGGGGCCGCAGTCGAGCGCCCGTGCCCACGTGCGTCGTAGGCCACAACGCGATATCCCTCGCGCTGTAGCGTCCGCGAGCCCATCACCACATAGCGACGCGTCGCCGTGAGGCCGTGGAGCAACAGAATGGGGGGCCCCTCCCCCGCCTGTTCGCCGGCCAGCTCGACCCCATCGTCGGTGACGACGCTCAGTTCAGCGGTGGCGCCGAGGCGCTCAGGCATGCACGGCTGCGTGCGCCCGCACGAGCTCGGCCGAGTGCTCAGGCTGCTCCCAGAAAAACAGGTGGCCGACCCCGTCGAAGATCTCCAAGCGCGAGCCTCCTATCAGCCCGGCGATCATGTGGCCGTTCTGGACGGGGAGCATCTGATCTAGCGTGCCGTGGAGGACGAGCGTCGGCAGCTCGATCCCGGGCAGGCGGGCCGACGTGTCGTGTTCGGTGATCGCGCGCATCTGCTCCATGATCACCTCAACCGGCACGGCGCGGCGAAGCCCGATCTCCAAGAAGCGCGCGTATGCGTCCTCGTTCGCGGCGAAGCCCGGCGAAACGTTGGCCTCCCAAGCGGTGCGAATCGCGCGCTCGCGGTCGCCGGAGGCCATCCCTTCGGCGAGCTTGCGCATCACGTCTTCGCCGGCGAGCGCGCTCCCCTCGCCGCCGCAGTAGCTGCAGCCAAGGGCGAGCGTGCGGATCCGCTCGGGGTGAGCCAGCGCGAGCTCCTGGGCGACCATCCCGCCCATCGAAATGCCCAGCACGTGCGCCGAATCGATCTCCAGCGCGGCGAGCAGGCCCGCCGCGTCCTCGGCGAGCCGGGCGATCGATAGTGGTCCGTCCAAAGGGCCGCTGGAGCCGACTCCGCGGTGGTCGTAGACGATCACGTCAAAGTCGCGGCGCAGATCCTCGAGGAAGCCGGCGTCCCAGTGGTCGAACGTGCCGCTCATCCCCATGATCAAAAGCAGCGGCGGCCCCGAGCCGGCACGGTCGTAGCTGAGATTAATCTCCCCTGCGCGGGCCTGCGGCATCTGTCGATCCTATACCTGCAGTGACAGCTGATCCAGCGTCGTGCGCGAGTCGCTGGGGGTGAAGGCGCCGTCAACCGCCTCGCCGGCGACAGACATGGCCGGCGCGGGAGGGTCGGCGCTGCTCAGCCCGGCAACCCGCACGCCGAGCAGGCGCACCGGCCGCGCGGGCGCGTACTCGCGCAACAGTTGCAGCGCGATCTCGCTGACTTCCTGGACGTCGCAGGTGGGCTCGGTAAGGGTGCGCGCGCGCGTGACGGTTGTCCAGTCGTCGAGGCGTACCTTGATACCGATCGTGCGCCCGCGGCGACCGTGCGCGGCCAGTCCTGCGCACAGCTCCTCGGCCATCAACGACAGGTGCTCGCGCATCTGCGACTGGTCGCTGACGTCGGTGTCGAAGGTGCGCTCGCGCGACTCGGAGACGACCTTGCGCGCGGCGCCAATCTCGCCGTCGTGTTCGAAGCGCCCGCGCCGGCGCAGCTCGCGCCCGAGGTTGGGCCCGAAGCGCTCCATGAGCAACTGCTCGGGCGCGGCGGCTAGCGCGGCGAGCGTGCCCAGCTCCATCTCGGCGAGGCGTGCGGCGGTCTTGGGCCCGATGCCGGGCACGAGCGCGGGCGGGGAGCTGGCAAAGCGCGCGCAGGCTTGCTCACGCGTGAGCACGACGAAGCCGGCGGGCTTCTCGGCGTCGGAGGCAACCTTGGCGACGAGCTTGTTCGGGCCGATGCCGACCGAGCACGTGAGCTCGGTAGCGGTCTTGATCTCGGCGAGTAGCCGGCGCATCGCCGCGCGCGGTGAATACAGGCCAGCGACGTCGAGGTACGCCTCATCCAGGCCGACGACCTCGACGCGCTCGACGTGCGCGCGCACGATGTCCATGACCTGCTTGGAGGCGGCGCGGTAGGTGGCGAAGTCCGGTGGAAGGAATACCGCGTCGGGGCACAGCCGTCGCGCGCGCGAGGCTGGCATCGCGGAGCCGACGCCGTAGCGGCGCGCCTCGTAGCTCGCCGTGGTGACGACCGCGCGCGGTCCCGTGCCGGAGACCACCACAGGCCTGCCGCGCAACTCCGGATGGCGGCGCAGCTCGATCGAGACGTAGAAGGCGTCCATATCTATCACTGCGATGCTATAGTCCTCGGGTGGCATCGGTCTCAAATCTAGATCGAGGAACGGACGTTGCAGGAACGCCGTTCGATGGCTACATCCGCGTCTCGCGGGTCGGCGATCGCTCTGGCGAGAGCTACATCTCCCCCGCTACGCAGGAGAAGGCGATCCGAGATTGGGCGCAGCGCCGCGGCGAGCGCCTGGAGCTCAACCCGCCCGAGGAGAACGTGTCCGGTGGCACGATGGACAGGCCGATCCTCAACACGATCATGGCGCGCATTCGTCGCGGGGAGAGCAAGGGCATCGTCGTCTACCGACTCGACCGCTTCGCCCGCACGCTCATCGGCGGCTACACGGCGCTCAGCGAACTGGTGGAGCACGGCGGCGAGTTCGCCAGCGCGAGCGAGCCGCAGTTCGACTTCACGATGCCGCAGGGGCGGTTGTTCCTGCAGCTGTCGCTGGGCATGGCCGAGTACTTCCGCGAGCTGAACAAGGAGAACTGGGAGACGGCGGCCCGGTCGGCCGTCGAACGCGGCGTCCATGTCGCTCCCTACGGCGCCTTCGGATATGACCGCGGGGCCGACGGACGCTTCACGCCCAACGACGACGCCCCGTTCGTCCAAGAGGCGTTTCGCATGAGGGGCGAGCAGAAGCGCACATGGGGCGCAATCGCGAAGTGGCTGCAGGAAGTGGCACCCCAACCGGACCGGGATTGGACCGCCCAGGCGGTACAGCGCCTCTGCGCCAGGAGGATCTACTTGGGCGAGGTCTTCTGGTCGGCCAAGCAGAACAAAGGCAGACGAGTCCCGGCCATCAACCAGAACGCTCACCCGGCGCTCGTGAGCCCGAAGCTGTGGGAGTCTGCGCAAATGGACTCCGCCAACGCGTTCGGCGGCCCCGGCAACGCCAAGCCTGGCACCCCACTGCCTCTGCTCAGCGGCGTGATTCGGTGCGCTGGCTGCCGCTATCTCATGTCCCAGGGCTGGGTCGTGTCCGGCGGAAAGAAAGTGCGGGTCTATCGCTGCCGCCGCAACCACGCGGCTGGACGCTGCCCCCGCCCCTCGGCGGTCGTCGCAGACACGGTCGAGGAGTACGTCGAGAGCGCCATCTGTACAGAGCTCGAACGCCTGCGACCCGAGTTCCGGGGAACGTCGGTCGATGAGGAGATGGCCGCCGCGCTCGGCGCGCTCCAGGACGCTCAAGAGAATCTGGACGCCTTCCGTGAGAACACCGAAGCGATACGCCTGCTCGGAGACGACTGGAGCACATGGCTGGCGCAGTACGTCGATGCTGTCTCGCAGGCCGTGCAGCGGATCGACGCGCTCGGCGCTCGTGCGGCCGTCGAGGCACACGGACTGACCGTTGAGGCACTGAAAGCCCTGCCGCGCGAGGAGAAGCAGCAGGTGGTCAGAGCGTTCGTGGACGTGGTCTTCCTACGACCGGCGCAGGGAGGTCGCGGTCGCCATGCCTCGCCGGTGAGCGACCGTACGCTCATCCTTTGGAAGGGCACTGGGCCGTCGGACCTTCCGCGCCCTCGCCGGCGCGGCGGACCGATTCAACCGTTCATCTGGCCGGACGAACGTGAACTGCACGCCGGGGTTGACGCGGCGTAGCGACCGGGCAAGCTGAGCCAGCCCCAACCGCAGCGCCTGCTCGGACATGGGTTTGTGCGCCATGCCGATACTGACCACGAGCGGGTGAGAACGGCCAACGAATTAGATTCAGCCCCTTGCCCCTTGCCCTGACGTTTGCAGACAAGACCGACTGCTCGGCCAGCCAATCTCGTCCCAAGTCACGCAAATCGCGCACCCTCCCGATGGTTGGCAAGGTTGCCCGCGCGCTTGGCGACCTGAAAGACCGCAGCGCGCACACCGCCAAGGACCACCTCGTATTCGTCAGCCGCGAGGGCATCCACGTCGACGGCTCCACCCTGCGCCGGCGCTACCACTCAACGCTCGACGCCGCCGGTCTACGCCGTCCGCGCTTCCATGACCTGCGCCACACCTACGGCTCGCTGCTCGCCGCTGCCGGCGTGGACCTCGTGACGATCAAGAGCGCGATGGACCACAGCGCACTCGCCATCACCGGGCGCCACCTGCACGCCCGACCAGCGAGCGAGCAGGCGTAGGTGTTCACGCGGGCTTTGAGTCACGGCCACCGTGCTCAGCATCCGAGTCCAACGTCGAGCGGTCGCCCGCTGTACTCTGATCGCATGTTGCGCCTTGGGAGTTGTATTAGGCCAGCCGGTGGGAGTCCGGTCCGGGTAGGCGCCGGAGCGCCCGGTAGCAGGCCCCGGTACGCACAGCGACGGACCATACGCCGCGAGCGAATGATCAGCGAGTTCGCAGGAGTCCTGGGAGCGAGTCTCGCGCTCTTAGTCGCTCTGGCGTTTCCAGTCTCAGCCGTGGCTGAAGGTACGTTGGCCAATCCGATATGTCCAGAAGAAGCAGGCACTCTGGACCAAACCTATTGTGCCCGTCACGAAATCACGGCGGCAACCAAAGCGCGACGGGAAGCCGAAGAAGCCGCACCTGTGACGTTTCTGAACATCCGCGCTGAAAAGCATTACTACCAGGCTAACGTTGCCAACTACAAAGAACCAGGCGAAACGTTCATCGCGATTCAGACCAACCCATTTGCTCGCGTTATTATCCGCGACACCTTCGATGGCCTAATCTCGGGACGGCAGCAGCCGCCCGAAAAGGATCGAGTTGCTTGGGCTGAACTTTTGCTTCTGGAACCTACGGGCGAACAGACTGAATGGGTCAACGAAAGTGTATGGGTCGCCACCAGCGGTCTAAACGTACCGTGGTCGTGTCAGCACCCCCACCGGATCTATCACTACACAGTCGAAGCACGGGGAATGTATTCAGGCGAACCCATCGTGCGAACGGGACAAATTCAGTTAGGTCAACGGAGTACGCAATGGTGCGCCGCTGCTAAGCGCAAGGAAGCTGCTGCTACTGCGCGCAAGCGTGCCGAAGACAATCGACACTATGCGGAACGGATAGGTCACGAACGTGAAACGCGCGAACGACATGCCCAAGAACAGGCAGCGACTGAACAGCTGTTCGAAACTAACTGTCGTGCTATTGGCGGTACTCCGGTCCGCGTGCAGTCACTCAATACGGGTAACGAGGTTGTCGTATGTCGCAGTCCTGAGGGAGGCACCCTTCCGGTCCCGTAACCTGGGGAACCGCTGGATCGCGATATTTGGTCCAGAGTCCGCTCCCGAACCCGTGCAGACACTCGATCAGGCGCAACGAGACATGGCCGCTCTCGCGCAAAAGTGCCTGAAGCCACACCAACACTGATGTGCTTCTCACTTGACGTCCGCGACGACCCACACCTCTGACTCCGCAGCGTCTAGGAGGGTTTGACGAAATGTTTGGGGATAATATATTTGACTCACCCAGAGGAGGGGTATGATTGCCCGTAGATGAGGCTATTTGCGCCGATGGGCGCAGCATTTGTGATCTTCCTCAATGGGCCGAACGGCACCCAGGCGTCTTTCCGATGCCGCTAGACCCCCGGATGCTGAATACCGTCGTGCGCATCAGTTCGCATGGTGATCTGCTCGGTACCGGCTCGATCATTAGTATCGCATCCGAGTCGATCCCAGGGAGACGATGGCCCTACGTCGTGACGGCCGATCATGTGGTCGCCAACCAGGACGGGATCGAGCTTGAGGTCCCCGATCGGCTAAACAACGGCAAGCTGTTCCCGCCGATCGCCGCCAAAACGTTCGAGCATCCGCTGCCGGGAATCGACCTTGCGATCTCCCCGTTTCCCGAGGACCTGGTGCTGCGCCACCAGGAAGTGCGCTTCGAGCATTTCGTTCCCGAGGGCCATGTCGGGCCGCTCGGCGGCGAGATCTACTACTTGGGGATCTTCGCTGGACCGGATGTCCCGATGGCCAGGTCGGCGACGCTCGGTACCATTGATATCCCCCTCAAAAAAACCCATAACGGACGTCGTTACAGCTACAGCGCGGATCTTGTGGACTGTCGGTCCTACGCGGGGTTCAGCGGCTCCCCTTGCTTCTCCGTCATGAACTACGCGGCGCTTGATACGCCCGCGCATGTGCCTGATGAGTTTGTCCCGGTGCGCGCCGATGGCTCGCGGCCCGAGCTGGTTCCCGTCGCAGCCGTGGCAAGCTTCTGCGGTGTGTTCGTGGCCCACTACGACGATCCGCCGCCAGGACGCGATGTCGAGAGTAAGTACGGCGTCGGGGTCATGCTGCCGTGCGACTATGTTCGGGATGCGCTCATGACCGATGACGCCATAGCCGAACGTCAAAAGGCGGATGCCGAGTGGCAGCGCCGGAAGGCCGCCGAAGGACCCCAGCTACAGGACGTGAGCGTGACAGGTGGGGGCGAGTTCGACCGCTTCGAGGACTTGACACGGAAGCTCGTGCAAGCCCCGAAGCCGGAGAAGTAGCGCGCGGCCGTCAGCAGGCGTTGACGCCGAGTCGGATCACACATTCTTCCTGGCTTCGCACTTCGGCACCAGCTTGTTCGTTTTCTGCCTCTCGCTGTGGGTCTTCGCGTTCGCGCCGATCCGCTTCTTGGATACGGATGCCTTCTTCCTGCGTATTGCAATGAGGGGTTTCACCGCTTGCCGTGAAGCCGTATTTGCAGCCAGCTTCTTCGTTTTCTGCACGCGACTGACCTCCATACAGGCCAGCCGTCGAGTCGGACTGGGCGGCCTGGGAAGAGTGGCGCTCGCGGGCTTCCTCGACTTCGTTCCAGCCGAACGCGACCTGCGCGTCCGTCGTCGTGCAGCCGATGCGGTGGTAGCCCGCGCTCCTGCACGCGACGGAGTAGGTCTTGCCCGTGGCGGGGCTTTCGACCCCGAGGGTGGTCACGCCATGTTCTTCGTTGGTGGCGCTCGCGTAGGCAGAGAGGACGTTCTTGGCGAAGCCGCACGAGGCATGGACGTTGACCGTGACGTGCCTGGTGCACACGCGTTCCACGGGGGTCCGCTTCGGCGTGGTCTTGCGGACGGTCGCCAGCTTCCTCGCGGTGGGAACAGGCGTACGCACGGTCACGGTAGTCGCCGAGGCCCCGCACCCCGCTAGAGCCACAACGATGGCGAACCCTGCGGCTACACCTACGCGCATTAGGCTGGTGCCGGGGGGAGGCGCTCGGCTAGATGCGCGCCGCAGTGCTTGCAGACCCGTGCGGCGGCGAGGATCGTCTCCGCGCATTCGGGGCATCGCTGCGTCTCCTCGGCGGCGACCTTTCGACGGGGGAACGTCGTCAGGCCCCCAGCGAATGCCAGCACCGCCCCGGCCCCGGCGACGTAGATCGCGAGCCCCAGCGGGACGACGATCCCTTTGCCCGTCGCTTCGGCTTCGCCGCCCGAGCCGATGGGGTACAGCGTGCGCAGGCTCTTATCTAGGCCGGTGTAGACGATCAGGCCGCCCGCGATCACGCTCAAGATGCAGACTGCGATCGACTTGGGGTTCGATGACGCTGCTGCCAATACGATCGTGGCACCGAGGACGATCAGCATCCAGCCTTCGTGCTGGATCAGCGTGTTTTCCTGGATGCGCTCAAAGACGCTGCTGGGTTCATCGAGTGGCAGGAAAACCGAGACAACTAGCAGCACCCCGCCGAGTACCGCGAGACCGATGCCCACCGGATTGACGGTGTAGCGCTCATCAGGCTGTTCGGGTGCGTCGCTGACACCGTGCTTGCTCTCGATGCTGCCAAACAGCGGCATTGTTTATTGCTTCGCGGCGGTGTTGATCTTCGCGGCGAACTGTCGCGCCTCGGCTTGGCGCTTTGGATCGAACTCGACGACAAACGCGAAGTCATCACCCTCGACGGTCAAGAAAAGCTCGCGGCCATCCTTCTTCTTACGCAAGCCGAACGCGAACACGTTGAACGCAATCAGCCGCGTTGCGGTGATGCGCTTATCAAGCTGGCCCGAAGTCTCCACGGTCGCGTGTGCGCCCTTGACCCAGCCACCCTCGCTGGTCTTCTCGTTGAACACCTTGCCGCCATACAGGCGGACCGGGCCGAAGGTGTTGGCCTTTTCCTCGGCCTTCTGCCTTACGGCGTCACCGAAACCCATCGCCCCGCGAGCCTATCAGCAGCAGCTTTTCTATGCTAGCCTGGATACGCTAGCGTTGTAGACTGAGCGATGAGGTGCGTGCGAGGGTGCCAGGATGGTGCCTGCGCCAGATCAGCCGGTAGATATTGCCCTTGCGGCGGTGCTGCGCAGGTTGCGCACGGAGCGTGGCCTATCGCAGGAAGCGACGGCACACCGTGCGGGGATCGCTCTCAACAGCTACTCCCGGATCGAGACGGGGCGGGCGTCCCCGTCCTGGCCGACCGTACGGCAGATCGCGCTGGCGCTGGACGTATCGCTCGCGGACCTCGGAGCAGCCGTCGAGGGCTACCAAACGCCCCGATGATCCGCTACGCGGCGTCTCACTGCTCGTCTCGACCCTCCGACTCCTCCTCGGATGGCCCTGACTCCACGTCAGGATCGACCTTCAGCAGGGCGCGCAGCGCCTCCTCGGGGTCGATATCGAGCGATACGCGCTCGTCTGCTTTCCGGCTCATTGGACCAGACCAGCTAAAGGGGCTAGACAAGTCCCCACCACGGCATAGGATGCGGCGTGTGGGGCCATTAGAGGAAGAGATCGAGCGCATCATGCGCTTCCACGTATCGTCCGTCCCTGCGATGCAGAACGCCTTCAAGGCGGGGCGCACAGTGCCAATCAAAGAGGATCTAGTCAGCACTACTGACGATGAGTCCGTGCTGGAGAGCCTGGAGATCGCGAGCGCATCGATCAATGCTCTCCGCGAGGCGATTCGTAGGATCGCTCGTGAGTTTGAAGACCGCGCGTCTACCTGAGCCTGCGACGTACACCATCGCCGCCTCGAAGTCGTCTTCTGAGCCGACTACAACCATCCGTTTATAGATCACGACGACCCCCTGGGGTCGTATTCTCGCTGTTTTAGCTGGGTTTGTCAGCGAACACGTTGCCACTCTATGCCCCAGGGGGGGCCTGGATGTGCGCGGTGCGGCCCCAGTCGGAATCTGCCTGATGGGGGCCCCACGCAAATCCGAGCGCGTCCAAAGCAGCGACACGCTCGGTGCTGAGCCTGCCGGCCCTGCGATCTGCGCGCTGGCGGTTGCACCAGATGCCAAGCTTGAAACCGCTTGGCGTTGCGTGCTTTCTTGGTACGTGTCCATCCTTCTCAGCCCGGACGTACGTGGCAAGCTCGGCGAGGCCACGGTCGAAGGCGTCTCGGAAGGGGTCCCACACGAATCCGAGCGCGTCGAGCGCAGCCACGCGTTCGGCGTCAAGCTTGCCTGCCTTGTGATCACTGCGGCGCTTACTGCACCAGTGCCCAAGCTTGAGGCCGCTCGGCGTTGAGTAGCTTTTCGGCACGCGTGCATCTCCATACGTTTGGACGTACGCGGCAAGCTCGTCGACGCCGCGCTCGAAGTCGTCCTGGAGTTGGTCCCACACGAATCCCAAAGCGTCGAGTGCCGCAACGCGCTCGGCGTTGAGTGTGCCATCCTTGCGCTCAAGGCGACGGCTGTTGCACCAGCTACCGAGCTTGAAGCCTCTGAAGAGCTGGTTCTGTGGCACGCGGCAATGGCCTTCCTGATCGATGAACGCTGCAAGCTCCGCGAGGCCACGGTCGAAGGTTGCCTGCTTCGTGTTCCAGACAAACCCGAGCGCGTCAAGCGCATCTACTCTCTCAGCATCGAGTGTTCCGGCCTTGCGGGCTCTGCGACGGTTGTTGCACCAGGTGCCGAGCTTGAAGCCATTCGGTGTCGCATACCCAGTCGGCACGCGCGCATCTCCGTTGGCCTCGACATAGATGGCAAGTTCAGCCACGGCGCGCTCGAACTCGTTCTGAAGCTGATCCCAAGCGAATCCCAGCACGTCCAGCGAGGCAACAAGCTCGGCGGCGAGCCTGCCTGCCTTGCGGTCATTGCGACGGTTGCTGCACCACTTCCCGAGCTTGAAGCCGCGCACGGCGTAGCTCTCTGACACGCGGCAATGGCCTTCCTGATCGACGAAGGCTTCGAGCAGGCCAAGCCCGAACTCCCAGCGCGATGTGGTCCGCTCGACCAGCCGGACCTCGAAGGCTGAAGCGAAGTTCACTCCGATGCGGGCGGGCAGGTCAAGGTGGATCTTCGGGGGGATCGTTACGGACGCAGCGCCTTTGCCCATCTCGCGGCGGAGTGAGTCGAGTTGCTCGGCCAAGTCGGCGTCGTGGGCGCGCAAGGCGCAGATCACGTCCCACACGGGCTTGAACGCCGAGTCGTCGAGGGCTGTCTCGGGGTCCTCCTCAGCAGCGATGAACACGGGGATCACGATGGTGCCGACCGTCTTGTTCTCGGCCTTGCGGATCGCTCTGCCAACAGCTTGGACGATGTCCACCTCGGACCGGCGGGGATCAACGAACGCCACTCCGTCGAGGGTGGGAACGTCTACCCCCTCAGACAGGCACCGCGCGTTGGCGAGCAAGCCCACGGCGTCATCCTCGAGGTGTCGTAGGCGCTCCAGGCTAATCGTCCGCTGTCCTGTGGACATCTCCCCGGAGACGTGCTGTGCCCACAGGGAGCCTTTCGGGCGTTGACGCTTCGGCATCCACTCCACAACCTCGGTGAGCGTTCGGGCGAAGTCTCTGGCGCGGGTAACCCGCGAGTGGAATGAGATCGTGCGGCGAAGGTTGTAGCGGCGTATCGCCTTGGCGAGGCCGATCTGTCCTGCGAGGCTGCGGGCATCAGTGACGGCGGTTCCGTCCATCGTGACGAACCGGCCATGTTCGGCCCACTCGCGGTAGGTGGCGTCGTCGACGCCGATGACCGCGACTTGGTAGTCGCTGAGCAGGTCCCGCTCGATTGCCTCGCCGAAGCTGAGGCGGTGAAAGACGGGGCCGAACGTGCCGGGGTCGTCCATTGAGGCGACCTCGAAGTCCGCCTCTTTGGCCTCTCGAACAACGCGACCCGTGAAGTAGCGCGGGGTGGCCGTCATGAATAGCCGACGCTGTGCGGGTATCGCCTTGGTGTCGAGGATCGTGGCGAAGTCACCTGACACTCTCCCGGCGCAGCGGTGGGCCTCATCGGCGATCGCCAAATCCAGCCTGGGAACGCGACCGGACCTGTACGCCTCGGCGATCCTCGGAGAGGACTGGTAAGTAGAGAAGACGATTTGCCGACCGGCGCGGCGGCGCAGAAAGCGGGCGATGTCCTCAGCATCGGTCGTGACCGGGAAGCCAAGGTCCGATGTTGAACTGACCGCCGCGTCAGGCTCGATAACCGTGTCATCCGAGCACACCGCCAGGAAGTCGAAGTCCTCGGAAGTGTTCGCTGTCCACTCGCGCAAGGTCTGCGCCAGCAAGGAAAGTGAGGGAACGAGCACGAGCGTCCGCTTCGCTTCCAGGCGCTCTGCGATGAACAGCGCGGTGAGAGTCTTGCCGGTCCCGCAGGCCATGATCAACTGGCCTCGGTTGCTTGCGGCGAATCCCTTGAGCACCGCACGAATCGCGCCTGCCTGATGCTGTCGTGGACGCTTTCGCTTGGGAGCTTTGGGCCGCAGCGCAGCCGGACTCGACGGCCAATCGACCTGGGCGGCTTCCAGGTCGGCGAGCAGCAGCAGCCCCGCCTGCTTCTCCTGCGCCGCGAGCGTGCGCCGGGCGGTCTGGCCGACCCGGTTTGTGGTGGCGATCAGCAGCCGGTATGAGAATTCGGGCCGCGACGACTCCGACAGGAACGTGTCCACATCAGCCTTGGTGACGCTGTAAGCCGGGTCGTACGCCTTGGCCTGAACCGCCCACAGGCGATCCTCGCGATCCTCGACGATTAGGTCGATCCCAGCGTCGGCACCCCACCTGCCCGGCCACTGATCCCACAGCCAAACACGCCGGATCTGGTGCTGGTAGAGCGGGTCGTTGGTCAGAAACCACTTGCAGATCCGCTCGAACTCCCGGAAGCGGACCTCCGGGCGCGGATCGAACGCCCGTAGTAGACGACTGAAGGTTGAGCTGCTCATCTGTTGCCGCGACACGGTACGGCTTGCCGGGTGGACCTGCTAGGCGAGTCCGCTCGTGGCTCCACAGTTCGGCGCCGGCAGCTTGTGGCTCATCGTGTTCGCTCGGGTGCTGGTGGGTTGACGATGCGATTGATGGTGCGGACGATCCCCGGTATCCGGCTGGCACGGCTGGGCGCGATTGGGTGGTGGAAGCCCAGCCCGTAGTCGGGGTCCGGCAGCTCGGGGTGCGCGAGCGATGGTGTCTGGGCGTGGCTTCGGGTCATGTTCTGGGCGAGTCGTTGGATGCGGTTGGTGTCGTGTCCTTCTGTTCCGAGGTCTTCGCGGTTGACGAACCAGCTGGTGCGTTGGCGGGCGCGGGATGCCTCGACGTAGGCGGGCTCCTTGCTGGTCTGCCAGCCGCCAGTGACGACGAGGGTGCGGGTGACGGTTGCGCCTTGGGCGCGGTGGATGTGGTGGGCGTAGCCGAGGCGAACACGGCCGAGATCGTCCCCGGCCAATGTTCGTTGGCGTCCGGTGACGTCGAACTCGATGAGCGCTTCTCCGGAGGGCGTGATGTCGAGGACTTGGCCTTGGCTGCCGTTCTCGATGCGCTCTACGCCTGGCTGGTGGTGCTGCTCGATCATCGATACCCGGTCGCCTTGGCGGATGCCGTAGTGAACGCCGGGCACCTCGGCCTCCAGCTCGCCGAGCTCGCCTCGTTGTGCGCGGTAGTGCTGTGCGCGGGCATTGAGACGATGGATCTCCTGGTTCGAGGCATCAGAGATCAACGCGACCTCGCCGATCGGGTGGTTCTCGGTGAGCTTCGCCCAGCTCTGCACCGCGTGCTCGACAGCCTGATCGCGGGTGTCGGCCATGTGTAGTTGTCCGCGTGAGTGGTAGTGCGCCATCGCCCTGTCGGATCTACCGGCACGCAGGTCTGCCCACGCGCGCTGTTCGTGGGGGTCCAACGTCCGGCGGATGTCCGAGAGCTCCGCGCTGGGCGCGATCTCGGCGAGCCGGTCGAACATGCCGCCCGCGCCGATCGAGGGCAGCTGCGCGGCGTCGCCGATCGCGACGAGCTTTGCCCCGGTTCGCTCGACCATCTCTGTGAGCCGGTTGAGCCGGTTGGTGTCGGCCATCCCGGCCTCGTCGAAGTAGATCGTCGTATCCGCATCGACGCTGAGGTGGCCGTGCTCCACACGCGAGATGAGCGCGTCAACGCTGAGTGTCTGCCCGGAGAGCGCGTGGCTGTCCCGTCCGAGACGCTCGGCGGTCGACCAGGACACGGCGACACCCAGCGTCTGATGCCCCGCGAGCTGCTCCGCACGCGCGGCCGCGTCGATCACGACACCCTTCCCCGTCCCCGCCGGCCCGACGAGGACGGCGCCGCGCTCCGGGCCCGTGATGACCTGAAGCGCGTGGGCCTGCTCGTCGCTCAAATGCCCGCCGATCCGCTCGGCGACCGTGTCGCTTGCGATCTCGCGTGCGACCACGCCGACGTCCCGGTCGGCGCTCTGAGCGAGGCTAGTGAAGCGACGCTCGATCGCCTGCTCACGGGCGCGCACCGCGAGCGTCGTCATCAACCCACCCTCCAGCGGGAGGACGCGGCGCTCGGCGATCATCGCCCGCGAGAACGCGAGCGCCTCGCGGGGTGCGAGCTCGCCGACGGACTGCTCGAGCAGTACGGCTCGGAACTCGCCTGGCTCGAACGTCGCGGCGCGCTCGGTCAGACGCTCCTCGACGCGATCTGAAAGGGCACGCTCCGGCCGCGACCCACGAGCCCCTCCCAGCAGCCGAACGGGCTCATCTCCCGTGAAGCCAAAGCGGGCCGCGGTCTCGTTCCAGACAGCGTGTAGGTCACTGCGGATGACGAGCACCTTCGCCTTGCGGTTCTCCAGCTTCAGCCGGCGCAGCTCCCCACGCTCCGGTGCCCTGCCCCACTTCGCGCGGAAGCGCTCCGCGGCCCTCGCGACCTCGCGGCTACGAGCAGAGAACGCCTCCAACAGCCCCTGGGGAACCCCGGCGATCTCGAAGTAGCGGCCCTGCTTGCCAGTCCCCGCCTCAATCGCATAACCCCGCTCGGAGAGCTGGTGCGCAAGCGCGGAGCGATAGAACGCGCCCACCTCCCGCGCCGCTCGGAACACCGGCCGTGAAGCGACAGCGACGATCCGCCCGTCATCCCGCACCGCGCTCGTGATCACGACATGGCTATGCAACTGCGGGTCCGGCGCGTCCCCTTCAAGGACACCGCGAGCGGTGGTGTGCCGGTACTCCGCCGCCACCACCTCCCGCGCCGGCTCCTCCACCACCTGCCCGCTATAGCGACGCCGCACGGTGGGCACCGTCTCCGTCAGGTGCGCCATCGCCTCACTCACCGCCGCAGCGTGCGCAGCCTCCATGTCCCGACGCTGGGCCTCCCCGCCGAGCGCCCACACCGCCGAGACCGACTTCGGCGCGCTGAACGTCAAGTCAATCCCACCACCCCGACCACCGCCCGCGCCCTCGGGCCGCAGCCACCCACCCGTGCGGGGATGGCGGCCCTCCATCAAAGCGATGAAGTCCCGGCCCTCGACCGCGCTGCCCTCGATACCCAACCGCGCGAGCGTCTCCGGCGACGTGAGCCACCGGCCAGGCGCCTGGCTCATCTCCCCATCCGGGGTCAGGTAGTAATCCCCGCGCTCGGGCACAACCGTCTTTGACTCCAGATAGCGCGCATACCCACCGGCCTTCGCGGCACCAATACTCGCAGCAGTCATCACACCCGGTACTGACCGCCAACCCCCGAAAGCGGCCAACGAACTTGCACAGCGCACGCACAGCCCCCACAGGGGCGTGCATCTAGTCTGTTTTGGCTTTGTGCTGTACGCCGGCAGCGGGAGTCGTGAGCGTCAGCGAGCGGCGAGCGAGCAGCCCGATCGGGCTGCTCGCTGTCGGCAAAGCACAGCTCACAGCGCCAAGAACGTGAAGAGAGCCGACGTAGGAGCCTCGGTCAATGCCGGGCAAGAGCCTGCGTGCTAACCAGCGCTGTTTGTGGAAGAGTTCGCACGGGTGCGGGCGACTGACTGAGCGAAGCGCAGGCGTCAGGGGCTCATGGCCTGCCACGCGGCTTTGCCCTTCGAGGGCTTTTGAGATGCGCGCCCCAGTGTCGCGCCCGCACCTTCGCTCCCCTCCTCCCCTTCCTATCTGGCGGCGGTGAGTTCCGGCTCGGCCGCGACGACCTCCGGAGGCTGTGCCAGCTGATCGTAGGCCGCCCGCAGCACTGATGTGATCGCGTCGGCGCTCTCATCACTCAATGTCTCGTCCGCGCGCAGGAAGCTTCGGATCGACTCGAGCGTCTGCGAGCGGCTGTCGGGCGCAACGACCTCCCCCCGTGTGTATGTTTCGAGCGGCACCCCAAGCCAAGCAGACAGCGTCAGCAGGGTGTCCACATCGGGCGTCTGCCCGCGGGACATGCGCGTGAACACCGTGTGGTCCGGCAGCTCAAGCTCTGCGGCGAGCCCGCGCCAGCTGATGCCCAGCTCGCTCTTCTTGGACTCGAGCGCTCCGAAGAACGCATCAATATTAAGATCGCGCTTCATCGAGACCTCCTTTCCCGGTGTAGTCTACCACCACTGGAGGTTTATACCACCGGCTAAGGTCGCGACGCGAAATATCGGCTGAGCTCGCGCTCAAACGCGTTCTGCGACGCCTGGTCGGCCAGATCGAATACTCCTTCCCAATCGGGGCCGGCAAGCATGATCGCCTTGCCGAGCGCGATCCGATCCGAGACGTCGAGCCCGTTGCGAGCAGCGAGCAACGCGATCCGCTCAGGATCAAAAGTCGTGAACCGATTCGCGGACTCGGCCAGCGCGCGTCGATCCCACTCCTGCGCCAGCTCGTCCGCGGCCCTGCGGCGGTCTGGGTCGCCCCGCCAGCGCGCAAGCTCAGCCTGAACTCCGCCCCACACGTCAACCATGCTCGCCTCGTCCTGTGGCGAGCCGGTACCGAGCTGCGCAAGGCGCCTTGCGGGGGCATCCGGGTCGATCGGCTCGCGACCAAGGCCGGCGAGTGCGAGCGCGCCCCACCCAAGCGCTATCGCACGCTCGATCGGCGTGGCGAAGTCGAAGCCGAGACGCGCCCAATGCCAGCGGCCTGTCTCGAGCGCAGCGTGCAGCGCGACGGCTCTCAAGCCAAGTTGACGATAGATCGGCAACGCCTGGCCGAGCAACACGAGACTGACGCCGCGGCCCCGGTATGCGTCCTGCACCTTGAGGAGCTCGTGACGGACGACACCCCGATCGAGGATCACGTCGCGCTCGATCTCCCCAACCACCTGCCGCTCCGCGTCGTCGGCGATGACCGCTCGCACGAACACCCGATGGTCACCCACATAGACCGCTGAGTCGTCCGGGAACGGCATCAGCCGAAACCCCGACGGCGTGTATGCGGCATACAGCTCCGCGAAGGCGTCGTGTCGCGACGCCGTTGAAAGGGGCATATCGCCCAGCTCATCGATACGTCTCGCCAGCTCAGCGCCGTCGAACGGCGCGCCACTACGCCGCCGCTCGGCGATTCCCCTCAGCGCTTCACGCTCCGGCAGCGGCACGCCAGGCATTGTGCGGACCAAGGCGGTCGTATCGTATGCGGCCTCGCCGCCCGAGCACCGCTCTATAGCAGCGCAGTTGCAAAAGCATCGGCGTCGAGGTGCGCGACGTTGAACTGTGCAGGCTCGACGGACATTGCACCCGAATCTAGCGACGACTCCGGCGGGCCGATGAGCGAGTGCAGGCTCGCCACTTCTCAGCCGTCCGGCGCCGCCGCGATCCGATCGATCAGCTCGGTGAGGGGCCCGGGCAGCGAGAACATCGCCCAGTGGCCGGTCGGCAGCTCGTGGAGCTCCCACGAGGGATCGGCAAAGACATCCGCGCGCGGATCGTGCTGCTCGATCAGGTCGCGCAGGACCGCAAGGCTCATGCCTCCATCGGCGCAGAAGATCGCGACGCGACGCGGGCTGCTGGACGCAGCGCCCGTCAGGCGCAACGGCGTGGTGAAGGTCGCGTATGGCTGTGGCGTTGCCCGCGCCGCGATTAGTTGGAAGTCCGCGGGCTCCAGGCCGCTGGCGCTCCCGTAGGCCCCGGAAACGAGGGTGTCGTGGTCTGGGACCGGCCACAGCCAGCCATCGCCGCCCCGCTCGGTCTCAAGGCGCTGGCGCTCGCGCTGCTCGAGTGTCTGCACGTCGGCGATAGCCATGCCGTCGGGGAGCGGACCGGTGTCGAGGTAGACGACCGCCTCGAGTCGCTCCGGACGCTGATCTGCGACCCCAGTGATGACGACTCCTGCGTAGCTGTGGCCGACCAGGACCACGTTGCTGAGGTTCTCGTAGTCGAGCAGGTTCACGACGTCGGCGACATTCGTCTCCAGGTCTACATCCCGGCTGGCCAAGTGCACGCGCTCGCCGAGACCGGTGAGCGTGACCGAGTAGACCTCGTGACCGAGCTTGCGCAGGCCGGTGGCCACCTCCCGCCAAGCCCAACCGCCGAGGCAGGCGCCAGGAACCAGGACGATCGGGCTCTGCGACGCGCTGTCCATCAAACACCATCCTTCTTCGCTTTGGCACGGGGATCCGTGGACCGCTCCGGGGAAAAGCTCAGGGTATCGAGGGCGATGAGACCGGCCCTCACTAGGGTTGATCGCTAACACAGATCGCCGCCTCGAGGATGCGCATGTCGACTTCGACCCACCCCGCCACCACCACCACGCAACTCCCCACCAGGCCACCGGCTCAGCGCGCGCGTCTGTCGCACCCGATCGCCTTCTGGGCGATCACCGCGATCTTCGTAGTCTTCCTGGCGGCCTCGGGCGCGCCCACACCGCTGTACGTGGTCTATCAGCAGCAGTGGGGCTTCTCAGCCACGATCCTCACGGTCGTCTTCGCCGTCTACGTGCTCGGCCTGCTCGGCTCGTTGCTCGTGCTCGGCGCGCTCTCCGATCACGTCGGCCGGCGCCCCGTGCTCGCAGTGGCGGTGGGCCTGGAGGCGGTCGCGCTCGTGTTGTTCCTCGCGGCGGGCAGTGTCACCGTGCTCGCGATCGCCCGCATCGCCCAGGGGATCGCCACGGGCGCGGCGATGACAACGCTAGGCGCCACGCTGGTCGACCTCAACCCGCCGCATGCACCGGGTCGTGCCGGTGTCGTCAACGGCGTCGCGCCACTCGCCGGTCTGGCGATCGGCGCGCTGGGCGCCGGCGCACTCGTCCAGCTCGCACCGGCCCCGACACGGCTGATCTACGCGCTGCTGCTCGCCGGCATGGCAGGTGCGGCTGTGATCGTCACACGCATGCCTGAGACCTCGACCCGCCGTCCGGGCGTCCGCGCCTCGCTACGACCTCGAGTCGGAATTCCCGCTCGCCTGCGCGGCGAGGTCTACGTGCTCGTGCCAATCCTGATCGCCAGCTGGGCGGTCGGCGGGTTGTACCTCTCGCTCGGACCGTCGGTCGCCGCAAGTCTCTTCGGCCTGGACAGTCACATCGTCGGCGGCCTTGTCGTGACGTTGCTGTGTGGGACCGGTGCCGCCACCGCGTTTGCCCTGCGCGAGCAGCCAACCGCCGGGGTGATACGGGCCGCCGCGATCCTGCTCGCCGGCGGGATGCTCGTGACGTTGCTCGGCGTCGAAGCCGATTCCGCCGCGCTGGCCGCCGTCGGGACGGTGATCGCGGGCGTCGGCTTTGGCGCATCCGCCCTTGGCTGCTTCGGGACGCTCGCGCGGATCGCCGCACCCGACGAGCGCGGCGAGCTGTTCGCCGTCGCCTACGTGATCTCATACCTGGCCTTCAGTCTTCCCGCCGTTCTCGCTGGCTTCGCTAGCACCTCAATCGGCCTGCACACGACCGCGGTGCTCTACGGCCTGGGCGTCACCGTCCTCAGCCTCGCGGCGCTCGCCGCCCAACGTATCCTCGCCACGCGATAGATGAGCCGCGATCAACCGGGGCGCCGCCTTCGTGACCGGGGCCCGTCAGCCGGCGACCGGCGCGTTCGCTCGTCGCGCCAAGATCGCGGCGAGATGCGCGCGATGGCGTCCCGCGCCACCCAGTAGCACTGCGTCGATCTGCGCGCGCTTGAACAGCCAGTGCACATCCGCCTCCCATGTAAAGCCGATGCCGCCGTGCGCCTGGATCGCGCTCGCGGTCACTTCGCGCCCTGCATCTGACGCAGCCGCCTTGGCCATCGCCGCCGCCTCCGCCAGACCGTCAGGGTTGGCGTCGGCGCTCCACGCGGCGAACGCCGTTGTCGAGCGCGCCTTCTCGGTGTCGAGCAGCATCTGCGCGCAGCGGTGCGAGACCGCCTGATAGGCGCCGACAGGCACGCCGAACTGCTTGCGCTCCTTGACGTAAGCCAGCGTCATCTCGAGCGCTCGCTCCGATACGCCCACAAGCTCCGAGCTGACCGCCACGAGCGCGCGCCCCAGGCCGGGGCAGCCGTCCTCGAGCGACTCGCCGGCGCCGTAGGCGGCGCTAACCCGCGCCGCCGAGCGCGTCGGGTCGATCGCCGCGACCTTGCTCACCTCAGCGTCCTGTGGCGTCAGCAGCCGACCGCTGCCGTCCGCTTCGACGAGCACGATCACGTCCGCCTCGGCGCCGCTCACGACCAGCTCAGACGT
>Ga0302181_10000861_pt1 | contig 23980 bp, 22 predicted proteins | sample I_Palsa_E3_3_FD_198786 | JGI IMG/M metagenome (GOLD analysis project Ga0302181, IMG submission 198786) | Peat permafrost microbial communities from Stordalen Mire near Abisko, Sweden - I_Palsa_E3_3 | ecosystem: Environmental > Terrestrial > Soil > Palsa > Peat permafrost | place: Sweden...
AACGCCTTGACCGCGGGGATGCTCTGGATGCCGTAGGTCTGCGCGAGCGTGGGGTTGGCGTCGACATCGAGCTTGGCCAGCTCGATCTTGCCCTCGCGCGCAGCCACGGTCCGCTCGAGCACCGGGCCGAGCTGCCGGCAGGGCCCGCACCACTCGGCCCAGAAGTCGACCACCACGGGCACGGTGTGCGAGCGCTCGATCACTGCGGTCTGGAAGGTGCTCTCTGAAACGTCCATATCCATTCATGCTAGCTCGGTCGCGGCCACGCGCCGCGCATCCGGGCGCCAGATCCGGTAGACAGCGCGGCGTGCCCGAGCAGATCATCCAGCGCGCCGGCGTGCGGTTGGCGGCGGAGGCGGCCGGCGAGGGGGTCCCCGTGGTGCTGCTGCACGGGTTGACCGCGACCCGCCGCTATGTGGTGATGGGCTCACAGTCCCTGCAACGCTCCGGCCACCGCGTGATCAGCTACGACGCGCGTGGGCACGGACGTTCGTCACCGGCCGCGGACGCGAGCGGTTACGCCTATGAGGATCTGGGCCTCGATCTCGAGGCCGTGCTGGACGGATTCGAGATCGAGCGAGCCGTCCTGGCGGGGGCTTCGATGGGCGCGCACACGCTGCTGTGGCTCGCGCTCCAGCGCCCCGAGCGGGTGCGGGGGCTGGCCGTCATCACGCCCGCATACGACCCGGCGATGAACGACGAGCCCAGCCGCCTCGCGCACTGGGATGCCCTGTCGCACGGACTGCGCGCCGGCGGCATCGACGGATTCCTCGCCGCCTACGGGGAGCCCGCGGGTTCGCCGGCGTGGCGAGACACCGTGCTCAAGGTGATCCGCCAGCGCCTGTCGCTCCACGAGCACCCCGAGGCGGTCGCCGACGCGCTGAGGACGGTTCCCCGCTCGCACCCGTTCGCGGAGCTGGACGAGCTCGCGGTGATCTCGGTTCCCACGGTCGTGGTGGCCAGCGCCGACGAGGCCGACCCCGAGCACCCGCAGGCGGTGGGGGAGGCGTACGCGGCCGCGATCCCCGGGGCGCGCCTGGTCACCGACGCGCCCGGGCGCTCACCGATCGCCTGGCAAGGCAGTCAGCTGTCCCGGGTGATCGCCGAGCTGGCGGCAGAGGCAGACTGAGTCAGTCCGGCGCGCGGTGGCGCGGCGGCGGCCCCGACTGAGAGCCGGCGAGCCGCACATGAGCTCGATCGCTTTGGGGGGGCGGACTTGACAGCTGTACGAACATATGTTCGTGACCAGTGACGGCAGCCCGTACGCCCGCTTCCGCAGAGCGCTGCGGACCGGAAACGAGCACCTGGTCATCGCTGCCGCCCTCGAACTCCCGCAGATCGCGCTCGATGACGCATTGCGGATCTGCCTGGTATTGCGCACCGGCGACCCGGGTCGCTACGAGCGTGCGGCGGTGCGCTGGCTGGGCCGGTTTGCGCTCGAGGCTCGCGACGTCACCATCGACGATCTGCGCCTGGCCGCCGACGCGCTCGACGCCCTTCCCGACCGGGCCCAGGAGGCAATGGAGCGCCTGCAGCGTCTGTGCCTGGCCCGCGGCGTCGCTTAGCCTCCCCTCACGCACCTACTTCGATACCGCTGCTCAGCTCAGGGTTCGGTCGGGTATGGGAACTGGTATGGGAACTCGATCAGCGAGATCGATTCCTCGAGCGTCGTGATCGCTTGTGGGGGCCAAGGAATGCTCGAATCGCTGAACACGAACACCCAGTGATCAGTGCTGGAACCTGTGCTTGCGCCCACATACGCATAACAGGTGTCCGGCAGGCCGCCCGTCTCTCCACCCGAACCGGGTGGTCCCGGCTGAGGATCGAAGTAATACTCCTGCTTGCCGATTGTGTCTCCGGGCTGCTGATATACCCCCCGACTCACGTAGTTGTACACAGTCACCCAGTCGGCGCAGAGTTCCTGCGTCTCCGTCGCGTGCACGACGGGGTCTTGGCCCGGCTCGCTAATCGGAGGAAAGTCGTACCAGAAGCCGCATAAATCCGGTGTCACCGGCCCGCCGATCGTGAATATCGGCACGCTGAAGTACCCCAGGCCGGAGTCCAGGCAGGCTACTCCCGGATCCGGGAACGACGGTAGAGCCGGAAGGTTCGACGGCGGCGGGTCGTTCTGATCGACAACTGGGTAGGGCGACACGCCGCTCCGGAGCGGAGGGGCTGGAGCCGTCGCGGGGTTGGTCACGATGGCGGTCTGCGTCGAGTCGACAGTCGTCTTGCCGCCTGGTCCGGTAGCTGTCTCGGCCAGCAGGAGCGAGTGACCGATGTCGCCGGGTTGGACCACATACAGATCGCCCGGGGGCTGGTTGGTGTCGACCGAGCAGTGCGTCCCCTGGGCGTTGCAGTCGTACCACGTCCCGGTCTGGCTCGTGCTATCGGACCAGGTCCCGTAGGTCAGCGTGATCGTGTCGCCGACGATCGGCGTGCCGCGAAGCACGGGCGCTGACAGGTTGACCGGTGGGTGGGAGGCGGTGGGCGGGGTCGGACTGGGGGTCGGGGTCGGCGGAGTCGTCGGCGTGCCCGGACCGGTCGGACCGGTCGGCCCCACGACAGGCACCGTCGGCTCGATGATGACGATCGGCGGAGTCGTGCCCGGCGGCTTGATCACGGTCACGACCGGAGGCTTGGACTTGACCTTCGGCCTGGTGACCGTGAAGCGATAGGTGACTTTCTTCCTACCGTGCCTGACGACAACCGTGAAGTGGCCGAAGTGGCCCTTCTCGGCTTTGAAGGTCAGCTTGCCGGTGTTGTCATTGAGCGTGACCAGACAGCCCTTGGTCTCGCTCACCAGGACGTACTTGGTCGGCTTCGACTGCGCGGTCGTGGTGGCCGGCACCGCCACGAACACAGCGGCAATCGCAAACGGGAGCAGCATAAGCCGCAACCTGGTAGCCCCCTGCATGGTCCCTCCTCCGGGATGACGGAACGTCACGGCTGGCAAAACGGCGTTTCGGCCTTGGCGGGACGAAACGACCCCAGCGAGCGGCATCACCCGTAGGGGGCCTGCCCGCGAGATTCGAGCAGAACGCCACCGCATCGTAATCCCTTTTTCGAAGACAATTGGCACCCCTAGGCTCCCCGCTGGCTTATCTCCCTCAGCCGAGTGGCTTTGCGGCGACGACCGGTGGGGTGCCGGAATGGTGGGATGGGGGCTTCGTGGTTTCCCCGAGCGGTGTGGCGGTGGTGGTGCCAGGTGAGGTGGTAGGGGTGCCAGGCGAGCCGGCGGAGGTGCCAGTCGAGCCGGTGGAGGTGCCAGGCGAGGTCTGGCCTGGGGATTGTGTGCTGACCGTCGGCGAGCTCGTGCTGACTCCGGGCGAGGGCGTGGTGGTCGCGGTCGGTGTTGTGGGCCCTGCCGGTTTGGATGGTGGCGGGGGTGGTAGGCCCGGAAGCTCGAGGGCTCGGAGCGGCGGGGGCGCGAAGCCCAGGTTGATCAGCGCGATCGCAGCGGCCCGCAGGCGACGGCTGGCGGTCACGACCTGCGTGCGCGTAAGACCGTAGGCGGCTCGGTGGTTACCGTGGGCAGCGCTGCCTAGAGATGCGAAACCTGCGGCTTCAGAGCTGAGAGCGTCGGTGAGAGCTGTGACGGCCTGACGGTAGCGCTGAGGTGGTGTCAATCTGCGCAACGCCGTCAGCGCGCCGTGCTCTACATGTGCGACGCGGACGGCGGTCGCGGAGCGCGAGGACAGCGGGCTGGCTCCGAGGTCGGCCAGATGGTCGCGTGCGACGGCGACCGGTTGGAGATTGCTGTCCACCGCCGCGACGACCTTGGCGTCCGGGCCGGGTGGAAGGAGCTGCACGCCCGAGATCGCGACGGCGGAGGCCAAGCTAGTGCACGTGTGAAGGGCAGCTGTGTCTGACGTGGCAGCGGCGCAGATGATCGCGAGATCGGAGCCGGCGGTTGGGATGACATAGGCGACCAGGTCCTCACCGGAGCGATTCCAGCCGTAGCGTCTGGCGGGGTGGCCCGCCACGGGAACCGCCGCGGCGGCGATCGCTGGCCCATAGCGAGCCACGAGTTCCGGCGGGGGACCGCCCGGGACCGGCGCTGAATGAGACAGAACCCCAGCCGCAAGTCTGGCCTGTCCGGAGACGAGCGAGAGGAAAGCCGGGCTCGGCGCGGAGCTGAGCACGAAGCTTCCTGGCGACGATCCGGACGTGGCCCGCCAAGGCGCCTCGTAGCTGATCGTCAATGGTCCGCTTCGAGCGGTGCTGCGACGGCGCGTGGGTGATCCTCCACTCGATGCCAGTGCGACGACCAGCGCGACGAGGGCGATTGCGCCGACGGCCCCCATCAGGGCCACGCGCCGGCGGCCGCGCGCGGGCGGCGACGGGGCCGGATCTGCTGCGGGCTCACGCCGGCGCTCCGCAGTGATCAGAGCTGAAGCATGTCGCGCGGCGCCTCGGTCCGTCAGCGACGTGACCACGGTCCCGTCCTGCACCGGGTGAGGCCTCGCCGTGGTGTCGGCGGTGAGCCCGCGATGCGGTTCGGGTCGGTCCGCGCGCCGCTGCGGAAACGGCTCGTTCCGACGGATGTTCCGCGCGGATCTGTCGAGCGTCAGCGCCCCCGCCGGCTCTGTCACGCCGACGGTCACCGCATCCGTTGATGTCACATGGTCATCGCGCGGATCGATCACGCTGATCGGGCCCGGAAATCGCGGATCGTCGCCGGTCCGGCTTGCCTTGGTCGTCGCCACCCGCTGCCGCGGACTCCAGTGAGGCTGCACGGGCGGACGGTCCGTCGGCGCCGGCATCGTGCGAGCGCCATCCAAGAGTGCTTTCCGCGCGGTTGCGAGCAACTCCGCACACGTCGAGTAGCGGTCCTGGGGGGCCTTCGCCAGCGCTGTAGCCACGACCTGGTCAATCGCCACTGGCAGCTCGGGGCGCCGGTCGGTGGTCCGCGGCGGCGGATCGTGGACATGTGCGTACATCACCGCGACGTCCGAGTCCTTTATAAACGGAGGGAAGCCTGTCAAGCACTCGTGCAGCACGCAGCCCAGGGCGTAGATGTCGGTGCCCGAGCCGATCTCGCGGCCCTGAATCTGCTCGGGCGCGACGTAGTTCACGGTTCCGAGGAACGCTCCGGTCCGTGTGAGCGCTGGTGACAAATCGGTCGCGCTCGCCCGCTTGCTGAGCCCGAAATCGGTCAAGTAGCAACGCCCCGAGGCGATCATCACGTTGGCCGGCTTCACATCCCGGTGGATCAGGCCATGTCCGTGCGCGGCATCGAGCGCCGCACCCACCTGATCGAGCAAAGCCAGGGCCGTCCCGGGCTCGAGCGGCCGCTCCCGCCAGAGGAACTCGGCCAGGTCGATGCCGTCCACGTACCGCATCGCGATGTACAACGTCCCGTCAGAATCACCGGCGTCATAGACCGTGACCACGTTCGGATGGTCGAGCGAAGCGGCCAGCCGCGACTCGCGCAGAAATCGCTCGCGAAATTCGTTACTGCCACTGAGCTCGGGCGCCAGCACCTTCAGCGCCACCTCGCGTCCGAGGTGGATGTGCGTGGCGCGGTACACCACACCCATGCCGCCACGACCGATCGACCTGCCGAGGAGATACGCGCCCACGCGAGTCCCGGTCTGCTCGTCAATGCCCACGCGCACACCCTACTTGCAAAACCCGGATCCGAAAAGCGATTAAACCCGAGCGACACCGAACCGCGCCGCGGCGCCCGATCGCGCGACGGCCCCGATTCCCCGCACCTACGCTGTCGGGTTCGAAGCTCTGATGGGTGATCGTCCCGACCAGGCAGGACGTCGTTTCGTCATATTACGGAACAGTGCGCGGTCAGTAACTTTGTGTGGCTGAGTGCGTACTATGTACTCAAACCGCGGTGTGGGGCTGGGTGCTGAGGGCATGACTAAGGGGGGGGCGTGACGGCACGAGCGATGGTTTTCCGGACAGGCGGGTGGTTGTTGCTGGTGGTGGCGCTGTTGGCGTTTGGGTCGGCTGCGGCGTCGGGCGCGACTCCGGTGGTTCCGGTTCCCACCGTTCAGACTGTGGTGTCGACGACCCGCTTCGAGGGTCGCACGGACGTGTTGCTGAAGTCGATTGGTGTTGACAGCGCTCCGGGCGCGGAGCCGCGCGTGAGCTGCAGTCGATGTCTGCGCTACGACACGAAGATTCAGGTGGCTCATCCAGCGCGCGGAGCGGTTCTCTATCGAGGTGTGAACTGGATCCTCCAGCCAGGCCGTGTCGTCTCGATTCGCATCATCCGAGCCGGCGAAGTGGGACGTTATGTGCTGCTGCGAGCGCAGGTGGGCAAAAGAGGGGGCATCGTGCCCACAAAGACTGGCTGTCTCGCTTCGCTTCGGCGCGTGACGCGGTGCCCGCCGGGCCCCAGTAAGCGGAAGAAGCCCATCTTAAAGGTGGTCGTGACCCCCGTCATTCCCCCAGCGCCGGTCAACCTGACGCCGCCGGCCCTGTTCGGCGCGGCGCAGCAGGGGCAGACGATCACGCTCACATACGGCACGTGGGCCTACGGCAGGAACCAGACCGGCACCTGGTTTGACTGCAGCACGGCCGGCAACCACTGCACGCCGATTGCGGGGCCGACGGGCGCTCACGTTGGCCAGTCGTACGTCATCACGGCTGCTGATGTGGGACATACGATCGTGGTCGTCGAAACCGCGACTGGTCCGGGCGGCAGTACCACGGTCGACTCCGCGCCGACCGCCGTGGTCATTCCCCCAGCGCCGGTCAACCTGACGCCGCCGGCCCTGTTCGGCGCGGCGCAGCAGGGGCAGACGATCACGCTCACATACGGCACGTGGGCCTACAGCACGGCCCAGACTGGCATCTGGTTTGACTGCGACAGCGCCGGTGCGGCTTGCCTGGAGAGCAGCAACCAGCCCCCAGGTGATAGGTACGTCCTCGGGGCCGCTGATGTGGGACACACAATCGTGTTGGCGGAAACCGCGACCGGCCCGGGCGGCAGCACCACGGTCAACTCCGGGCCGACCGCCGTAGTCAGCCCCGCAGTAGCGCCGAAGAACCTGACGCCGCCGAGCCTGCACGGCACGGCACAGCAGGGCCAGACGATCACGCTCACATACGGCACGTGGGCCGGCAGCACGGAGCAGGCCGGCACCTGGCTTGACTGCGACGGCAGCGGCGGGGCTTGCGCGGTGAGCAGCAACCAGCCCCTCGGTGACAAGTACGTCCTCGGGGCCGCTGATGTGGGACACACAATCGTGTTTGCGGAAACGGCGACCGGTCCCGGCGGCAGCACCACGGTTGACTCCGAGCCAACTGCGGTGGTCACGTAGGGCCCGAGGTTCATCGTCGAAACCGACCAATCCGAGACCCCGCTGGTCCGAAAGCTCGGGATCAAGCCCGACGCGCGGGTCGGCCTGGTCGGCGCTCCGCAGGACTTCGAGCGGGCGCTCGGCGAGCTCCCGCCCGGAGTCGTGATCCGGCGCCGGGCGGCGGGATCGCTCGAGGTGATCGTCGCCTTCTGTGTCTGGCGGGCCGAGCTTGAACGGCGCCTGCCGCGGCTGCGCGACGCGCTGGTCCCCGCGGGCGGGCTGTGGATTGCCTGGCCCAAGCGAACCCCGGGTCTGGCCAGCGACCTCAGCGACGGGGTGGTGCGGGAGGTCGGGCTGGGGGCCGGGCTGGTGGACAACAAGGTGTGCGCGATCGACGACACCTGGTCGGGCCTGCGGTTCGTCTTCCGGCTGCGCGACCGCCCGGCTACTGGCGCTTGACCACGTACACGCGGGCGCAGCCGAAGCGATGGACGGCGGTGAGCACGCGGCGCAGATCGCGGGTCAGATTGGTCCGGTGCCGGCAATCGGAGACCAGCAGGGCGGCACCAGTAGCGAGGACGAACGCGCGGGCGCGGGCGGGACGCATCCGGCCGCCGAACAGGGCGTCGGCCGCGCGCGCCCGGGCGAAGTAATCGCGGCTCCAGTACCCATTCCCCACCCATACCGCCCGGCCGGTCTGTGCCGGCACCACGGCCGCGAACGGGGTGGGGGCGAGGACGCCACCGGGCGGTGCCGCGGTGGTCACCCAGTCCAGGGCCCGCGCGTCGGAGCGGGTCAGGTAGTACTGCGGGGCCGAGCTGCTCGCGACGTTGACGAACTTCCGCGCATCGTAGGCGAGCCCCGGCAGTGTCACCGCCGCGATCGCCAGCACGCCGAGGGCGGCGGGGAGGTGCAACCGCCGCCAGCCTCTGACCGCCAGGACGGCGAACGGAAGGCTGAGGCCCTGGAGTGCGTGGGGCGCGAACGAGTCGACCGTGAAGTAGGTGACGAAGCACCCCGCGATCCACAGCAGCAGCGCGCGCTCGATCAGCACACCACCAGGGCGGCGGACCCCGGCGGCGGCGATCAGCGCGAGCGGGCCGAGGCCGGCCAGCAGCACAAGCGGCGGGAGCCGAGCCACAACCTCGTTCTGAGCCGCCACCCGCCACGCCGGATCGCTGCGGGACAGCAGGTGGTAGTAGACCAGGGGGAGGGCCGCGGCGATCGCCGGCAGCACCAGCGTCCGCCACCCGCGCAGCCGCTGCCAGGCGGCCAGGCCCGCGAAGGTCACCAGCAGCGTCACGCCTTGCCAGGGATGAAGCCACGAGGCGAGCAGCGCCGCCAGGCACGCGAGCGCGACCGGGCCGCGAGTGCTGCCGGCGCTCTCCCGTTCCGGCGCGCCGTCCACGGCGAGCCTCGGCGCGAGCGCGCGCTCGGTGGCCAGCAGCGTCACCGGCATCAGCGCCAGCGCGATCGCGCTCGGCGCGTAGCCCCAGAGCTTGTTCGCCGGCAGGAGCTCGTAGCCCAGCAGGTACATCTGGAACCGAAACGGGCCCGCGCCGAGACCGGCCCAGCTGACGAGCGCGGTCAGGGGGGTGTAGAGGAACAGCGACAGCACCACCACGGCCGCTCGGGCCCGCGGCTGATCGCCGAACATGCGCCGCGCCCAGGCCAGCGTGCCGGCGAATAAGGCGATCACCGCGACCGGCTTCCACAACAGATAGGCGAGCGGTAGGGACAGACCGAGGCGCCAGAGCGCGCCGGTGATCTCGAACAGCGGCTGCAGGTAGACGTGACCGCTGGGGGCGAGGCTGAACAGGTCCGAGGCGAGCCCGTGGCTGCCCGCGTCGCGGGCCCAGGCGAGGTACTGCAGTTGGTCGGCGCCGAGCACGCCGTCAGCGCCAATCAGGCCGTCGGCGCCGGTGAAGCGGGCATGCGCGTGCACCGCGTGGGCCAGCAGCAGGACCAGGGGAAACAGGCCCCAGGCCGCCAGCGCGGCCAACAGGACGAGCTCAGTACGCGATGCCCGCGTCCAGGGTCCACGCATCGCGGGCAAGGCTAGCCGGGGTGGGCTCCCGATCCGCTGACCGGGAGCCGACCCGGCGCCGCTAACCGGACCGCGCCACTCGGCTCACGGGCGCGCGCCGCTGTGCCGGCCGCGGCCTAGCCAAGCGCTACGTGGTCGGTGCGGTCCACGGGCGCCAGATACCCGTTACCTCGGAAGTGGATGACCACCTGCAGAGGCGTGGAATTGCGTCCGATCTTGCGCCGGAAGGCGACCTGAGCCGAGAGGGTGCAGTTCGGCTGTACGGCTGCGACGGCGAACCCGACCAGGTGCCTGCCGTTGAAGTAGCGGATTGCCGCGCTGCCGGTACAGCCCAGCGAAGCGGGGATCCAGCCGGGGCCGGTCAGGGTGGCGCGGGTCGTGAACACGTATGGCTTGGACCGCGCCCGACTGGGACTGGTGGTCGCGCGCAAGCGCGGAACCGGCCGCGGCGAGGGCTCGGTCAGGAACGTCTGATCGGCTCCGTACACGACGTTTGCCCCGCGGATCGCGACCAGGCGGTAGTGGAACACCGTCCCCGGTGTGAGACCGCTGAGCACGCTGGCGACCGTTAGCGTTGAGCTCAACGCCGGGAGCGTTTGCCCGAACGTCTGGGCCGTGTAGGACGTCGTCAACCCGTACTGGAACATCCACACCGCGTTGACGCCGTTCGGATCTACGGCTCCGGTCAGCGTGGCGCCGCTCGTCCCGACCTGGACCGCCGGACCCGTGGTGACCCCCGGGAGCGGGTGTCCCGTCGTCCTGAACGTCCGGTCAGCGCCGAGCGTGCCTCCGTCCTTGTTCAGCGCGACCACGCGGTAGTGATAGACGGTTCCCGGGAGCAGCCCGCTGATTGTGCCCGTGAGGGCCTTGGCTGTGCTCCCGCTGCCCGCCGAGTGCGTCACGGTCGACACGCCGTAGGCGTTGGTCAACCCATATTGGAACTGGTACTCCGTGGTGGTGGCGTTGGGATTAACGGTGCCGTGCAGGACAGCGGTTGTGTTCGTGAGGTTGGACGCCGCGCCGGTGGCGACCGTCGGAGAGGAGGCCGCCACCGCGACCCCGGCCATCACGCCTGCGACCGCACCGACCACCACGAGCACCTTCAGCATGCGCCTCATCCAACGCCTCCTCAGAAGTCTTGACAGAAGCTTCTATACCAGCAATCGGCTCGAAGTTGCGCACGACAGCTGTCACTCGCTCCTCGATCGCGTTCGTGCGACGGTGATCCACGCGCTGGTTCTCGGACGGCCTACTGCTGGGTCTCCGCGCCGTCCCCGCTCCAGTCGATGTGAAACGTGCCCTCACGGTCCACCCGGTGGTAGGTGTGAGCGCCAAACAGGTCGCGCAGGCCCTGGATCAGGCTCGCCGGGCCCCGCGCGCGCCGGTAACCGTCGTAGTAGGCCAGCGAGGAGGAGAACGCGGGAGTGGGGATCCCGAGCTCGGCCGCGCGGGCGACCACGCGCCGCCAGGGGTCCTGCGCCTGCGCCAGCGCCTGCTGGAAGAAGTCGGCCAGCATCAGGTTCGACAGCTCCGGCTCCGCGTCGTAGGCCTCGCGGATGCGGTCCAGAAAGCGAGCGCGGATGATGCACCCGCCGCGCCAGATCGTCGCCATCTCGCCGAGCTTGATGTCCCAGCCCTCGTCATCGGCGGCGGCCGCCATCTGTGCGAACCCCTGCGCGTAGGAGACGATCTTGGAGGCATACAGGGCGTGCTCGAGGTCCTCGGCCAGTGCCGCGTCGCCCGGTCCGCCCGTGGGCGTCGGCCCGTCGAGGCGCTCGGAGGCGGCGGTGCGCTCGCGCTTCAGCGCACTGAGGGTGCGGGCGAACACCGCCTCGGTGATTCCGGTCAGGGGAACCCCGAGCTCGAGCGCGTTCTGGGCGGTCCAGCGGCCGGTGCCCTTCTGCTCGGCGGCGTCGAGGATCACGTCGACCAGCGGCTGGCCGGTGGCCGCGTCGGTCGTGCCGAGCACCCGCGCGGAGATCTCGATCAGGAAGGACTCGAGCTCGGACTCGTTCCAGGCCTTGAACCGCTCCGCGATCTCGGGTACCTCGAGGCCGACGCCGTAGCGGAGCAGGTCATAGCTCTCGGCGATGAGCTGCATGTCGGCGTACTCGATGCCGTTATGGACCATCTTCACGTAGTGCCCGGCTCCGTCGGGACCAACGTACGTGCAGCACGGCGTTCCGTCGACGTCGGCGGCGATCGCCTCGAAGATCGGCCTGACGAGCTCGTCGTAGGGCCGTCGACCGCCGCCGGGCATGATGCTGGGACCGTTGAGCGCGCCCTCCTCGCCGCCGGAGACCCCGACGCCGAGGAAGTGGATGCCCTGCTCGGCCAGCGCGGCGTGGCGGCGCTGCGTATCGCGGAAGAGCGAGTTGCCACCATCGATCAGCACGTCGCCGCGATCGAGGTGGGGGACGATCTCGGCGATCACGGCATCGACCGGGTCGCCGGCCTTGACCATCGTCATCAACACTCGCGGCGTCGCCAGTGCGCCGACCCAGTCCTCGACCGACTGATAACCGCTGAGCGGTCCCTCGGACCCGTGTTCGTCCATGAATGTCCGGGTCTTCTCGCCGCTGCGGTTATGCACCGCGACCGGGATCTCGTGGTGAGCGACGTTGCGCGCGAGGTTCGCGCCCATCGTGGCCAGACCGGTGAGACCGAAATGGGGTTCGTTCATTGCCTTTCCTCCGCCTCGCTCACTCGCGTTTGCCTGTCAACGACTAGCAGGGTAGCCGCGGGCAACGATATTTAACGCTCGATAATCAGGCTTATGTAGCCCAAGTAGTGAGGTGACGCGACGACCTCCCGACGATAGACCGAGTACGGGGACGGCCACGCGGCGACTGTGGTGGTGGACCAGTGCTGATCCTTCGGCGTCATTCGGCTGACGACTGCACATTGATGCGTTGAATGTCAGCATCTATGATGTAGTGATGCGGACAACGATCGATCTCGATCCGGACGTCGATGCGCGCTTGCGAGCGCTGGCGCGCGAGCGCGGCGTGCCCCTGCGAACCGTGATCAACGATGCATTGCGTGCCGGTACCCAGCCCGATACCGGCGACGCGCTTTCGTACAGCCTTCCGTCGCGCCGCCTCGGGGTGCGCCCTGGAATCGATCTGGATAAGGCGCTGCGGCTCGCCGGCGAGCTCGAGGACGATGAGATCGTGCGCAAGCTCGATCTACGCAAGTGAAGCTGCTCGATGTCAACCTGCTGATCTACGCCGTCGACGAGGACTCTGCCCGCTTCGCTCGGGCCCATCCTTGGGTCGAAGGTGTTCTCGGCGGCCGCGAGACCGTGGCGCTGCCCTGGGTGGTCCTGCTGGCGTTTGTCCGGCTCACCACCAAGCCGCAGGTCATGACCTCGCCGCTCACGGCGGGTGACGCGCTTGACCTGATCGACGGCTGGCTGGCCCGCCCCAACACCGTCGTCGTCCACCCGACCGAGCGCCACTCGGCGGTGCTCCGCGAGCTGCTGGCCCCGCTCGGGACGGCCGGCAACCTGGTGACGGACGCGCACCTCGCGGCCCTGGCGATCGAGCACGGTGCGGAACTCAACTCGTGCGACGCCGATTTCTCGCGATTCACCGGCCTACGGTGGACCGATCCGCTTCGCACCGCCTGACGCGCCGACGAGCCCGAGCCGGCACGCACGCGGGTTCGCCGACCTCGCACCACTGTCATTGGACCGACGTTCTACAGTGACGCCGCCCGGCGTGAGGCGACCGTTGTTCCCGGTACCGGTTCCCGTAGGGTTCACCGTTGGCTGCCGGCCACCGGTTCTCGGCCCAAGGGTCCTCGGCGCCGACGCCGAACACGATCTCGATGATCGCCCTTGCCCCTCTCAGAGCCCGGCTGACGCCGCTCGCCACCCTGATCGCGGTCGCGGTGGCCTGCGCGGCCGGGTCAGCCCAGGCGGCCGGTGGCGGCGGCACGGGACTCGAGGGAGCCCGCGGCGTGACCAGTGGCGGCGCGGCGCTGGGCGGCTTGGCGCCGACCCGAGCGCCGGCGGGCGCAATTCCCGGGCCCCCAGCGAAGAGCGCGCGCGGAACCTGGTTGCGGGGTGTGACGATCACCGAGTACTGGCCGGCGCCGGAATCGTGGTTCGTGGGCCGGCTCGTGAAGGCGCCGGGGCTGCCCGGCGAGCACCGAATCGACTGGCTCTACTCGGCGATGGGACTCTCGATGGAGGGCGAAGGCATCGGGCTCGACGGGCGCATGTACCACATCAACGCGCTCGGCGACGGCGGCTGGGTCACGGCCGCCGGGGTTGCCACCTCGCCCGCGGACGACTGGTCCTCCGGCTCCCCGTTCTGGCGTGCCGGCGGCTACTGGCGCGACCGCTCTGGCGCTGTGACCTTCCCGCTGCAGGCCGGCGGCTGGTCGGCCGGTCGCGGTCGTGCGTACGTCCCCCTGCCCGGGGTGACATTCGCCGCCGGAGGCGCGCCGCGGCTGCACTTCTACCAGTCGATCGCGGTCGATCCGCGCGTGATCCCGCTCGGCAGTCGGGTGTATGTCCCGGCTTACCGCAACGACGGGCACGGAGGCTGGTTCCTCGCCCAGGACACCGGCGGGGCGATCGATGGCCGCCACATCGACGTCTACCGCTCGCCGCCGGCCAGCCCCAGCGATTCGGGCCATTACATGACCGGGAAACAGATCTTCGTGATCAGGCCGCATGGTTGACCGGGCCCATGGCGGCCGGCCCGTCGCGACGTTCCGGATCCATTCTCTGATCGTCACCTAGACTTCAGCTGACGATGCCCAAGCAGCAGCGGACAATGCGGGTCGAGCAGCGCAGCCAGCTCGCGGCCATGCAGCAGCTCGAAGGTCGTTCTGACGAGGAGCTGGAGGCCGAGACCAAGTTCAAGGCCGCGGCCCAGGCGATTCTCGGTGCGCGGGCGGCTGAGCGCTACGACGCCAAGACCGCTCGGGCGCATTTCCAGCGCGCCCTCGCCGCCTCGCGGCCCCAGGAGCGACTCCAGCTGCGCCGGATGGCCGATGCGTCACTGGCGCTGGCTGAGCGGCGCGCCGACGACCTCAAGAAGGCGACCGAGCGCCTCGGCGTGGAGGCCCCCACCAACCGACAGCTGCGCGGGCTGAAACTGATGGGGTTGGTGGCGCCGCCCAAGAGCGCGGGGATCCTGATGCGAATCCGCGGCATTGTGATCGTGGTCGTGCTGGTCATCCTGATCCTGCTGCTGGGATTCGGGCTGGTCAACCTGGTCGCGCTGCCCTTCGGCGGGATTTCACTCGACCTCGGCATCTTCTACGGCCTCGTGCTCGTCGCGGTCGTGATCGGCGGGCTCGCATTCTTCGGCCGTCGGCGTCAGCGGCGCGCGCAAGCCGAGCGGGCCGAACAAGTCGCCACGCGCGCGCGCTGAGAACCCGAGTCGTTCGTGTGCGGCCGCTACACGCTCGCCACCCCTGATCCGGCGGCGGTGCGCGCACGCTTCGCGGTCGGCGAGTCGGTCGAGATCCGCCGCCGCTACAACGTGGCTCCCGGCGACCACGTGCTCGCGGTGACCACTGACCGTGAAGGCAGGCCGCGAGGCGAGTTGCTGCGCTGGGGGCTGGTGCCGTCGTGGGCCAAGCGGCCCGATACGGGCCTGAGGATGATCAACGCCCGCGTCGAGACGGCGTCACAGCGTCCGGCGTTTCGGCGCTCGTTTGAGCGCTTTCGGTGTCTGATCATCGCCGACGGCTTCTATGAGTGGCAGGCCATGCCGGCCGGACCCAAGCAGCCCTTCCACATCACGCGTGCGGACGGCGAGGTGTTCGCGTTCGCCGGGCTGTGGTCGATCTGGCACGCGCAGGACGGCGCCACGCTGCGGACATGCACGATCCTCACCACCGCCGCCAACTCCACGATTGCGCCCCTGCACGATCGGATGCCGGTGATTCTGGCCCGTGAGGCCGAAACGGCGTGGCTTGACGCCGCGACCGCACCCGAGCAGCTGACCGAGATCCTCGGGGGTCTGGCGTCCGGGCACACGGCGTTGCACGCGGTCGGACGCGCGGTCAACGACGCTCGCTACGACGGACCCGAGTGCCTCGAGCCGGCGATCGAGAGCGCCCAGGCGGCTCTGTTCTAGAACCGATGCCCCTGTCTCCGCTGCTCGCCGCCTATGACCACGTGCTGCTCGACCTCGACGGTTGCGTCTGGGTCGGGAACTCACCCACACCGCGGGCGCCCGAGGCGGTGATGGAGCTGCGGGGCGCCGGCAAGACCGTGTCGTTTCTGACCAACGGCTCGCGCCATTCACCGGAGGAGTACGTGCGCAAGCTGTGGGCGCTGGGGCTTCAGGCGGCGCTCGAGGAGGTCGTCACGGTCGGCTCGGCGATCCAGCATGTGCTCGCCGAGCGCCCGCCTGGGATGCCCACCTACGTGATCGGCTCTCCCGCGATCTTCCGCCACGTCGCCGACGCTGGACAGCGAATCGTCAACGCGACCGATCGCGCGGCGCAGGCGTCCCTGGTCGTAGTGGCCGGCCACGACGATCTGCGCTTCGCCGAGCTGCGCACGGCCACGCGGGCCGTGGTGGCCGGCGCCGAGATGATCGCCGCGGGCCGCGACCGGACGTTCCCCACCGACGGCGGACTGTCGCCCGGAACCGGCGCGATCGTAGCGGCGCTCGAATATGCCACCGGTCGCACCGCCCTCAGCGTGGGCAAGCCCGATCCACAGTTATTCCGCACCGCGCTTGACCGCTTCGACGGTGGCCGAGCGCTGATGATCGGCGATCGCCTCGACTCTGACCTCGGCGGGGCGGCGGCGGCGGGCCTCGACGGGGCGATCGTGCTCACCGGCGTGACGACGCGGGCACAGGCGCAAGCGGCCAGCAACCCGGCACCGGTGGCGGTCGCCGAGGACCTGTACTCGCTGGTGACCCGGTGACGCTGTCGCTGATCGTCAACCCGGCGGCGGGAGGGGGACGAGCGGGACGGGGGCTGGCGGACGTGCAGGCAGCGCTGCGAGCACTCGGACTCGAGCATCACGCCGAGCTCACGAGCGACCTCGACCACGCCCGCGAGCTGGCGCAGGCGGCGACCGCGGCCGGCGAGACGGCGGTCGCGTTCGGTGGCGACGGACTGGTGGCGGCGGTCGCTGACGCGCTCAAGCAGACCGACGGCGTGCTCGGCGTGCTGCCCGGCGGCCGCGGCAACGACTTCGTCCGCACGCTCGGAATCCCGCTGCAACCGGGCCCGGCCTGCGCCGTGCTGGCGACCGGCGTCGTGCAGGCGCTCGACCTCGGCGAGGCCAACGGCCACACGTTCATCGGGATCGCGAGCTGCGGCTTTGACTCTGACGCGAACCGGATCGCGAACCAGACCCGGCTGGTGCGCGGCAACCTGGTCTACGTGTATGGCGCCCTGCGCGCACTCGCCGCCTGGCGTCCGGCCGAGTTCACCGTGCAGTGCGACGCCGCCGCGGGCCGCTCGGTCACCGGCTACACGGTCGCCGCCGCGAACTCGAAGATGTATGGGGGCGGCATGCAGATGGCTCCGAACGCCTCGCTGCAGGACGGCCTGCTCGACGTGGTGATCGTCGGCGACACCCCCAAGCATCGATTCTTGCGCCTACTCCCCACCGTGTTCAAGGGCGAGCACATTCGGCTGGCGAACGTCGAGGTGCTCCGCGGCGCGACCGTCCAGATCAGCGCCTCGAGGCCGTTCACGATGTACGCCGACGGCGATCCGATCGCTGAGCTGCCGGTCACCGTGCGGACGCTGCCCGGCGCGGTCCGCGTGATCGTTCCGCGATGACGGCGGGGCTCGACATGAAGATCCGGGCCGCGCGCGCGGTGGGCGATCTGGCTCGGCGCGCGGGTCGCGGGGGTGGGACGAGTCTGCCCGGAAAGGTGCTGATGCGGATGGAGCCTCACGCGATCGGGCAGCTGGCGGCTCGCCTGCCGCGCGGCTCGGTCGTCATCTCGGCCACGAATGGCAAGACCACGACCGCCGCGATGGCGGCCTCGGTGCTCGAGCAGGCGGGAATCTCTCTCGTCCACAACCGGGCCGGCGCCAACATGGCCGGTGGCGTGGCCTCCACGCTGCTCGCGGCGTCACGGTCTGGCGGCGCGATCGACGGCGAGCTGGGCCTGTTCGAGGTCGATGAGTTCTGGCTCGACCGGATCGGCCCCGAGCTCGATCCTCGGGCGATCCTGCTCGGCAACCTGTTTCGCGACCAGCTCGATCGCTACGGCGAGCTCGAGACGATCGCGGACCGTTGGGCCGCCATGGTCGCGTCGCTGAGCGGGCACGCGCAGCTGGCGCTGAACGCGGATGACCCGCTGATCGCGGACCTCGGTCGAGAGCGTCCGGGAGTGATCTATTTTGGCGTCGAGGACCCCTCGATGGCGATGCCCGAGATGCAACATGCGTCGGACTCGAAACACTGTCGCCGCTGCGGGGCGGCCTATGTCTATGAGGCGATCTACTTTGGCCACCTCGGCCGCTACAGCTGCCCCAGCTGCGGCCAGCAGCGACCACAGCCCTCGGTCGCGGCGGAGCAGATCGAGCTGCACGGGACGAGCAGCGCGAGCTTCCAGCTGCGCACCCCGCCCGGGTCGGTCGCCATATCGCTCCCGCTTCCGGGCCTCTATAACGTCTACAACGCGCTCGGCGCCGCCGCGCTGTGCCTCGCGCTCGGGGTGTCGCTGGACGCCGTGGCGGCCGGCCTGGGGCATGTGACGGCCGCTTTCGGACGGGCCGAGCGGATCCGGATCGGAGACGTGGAGCTGTCGATTCTGCTGGTCAAGAACCCCGCTGGGGCAAATGAGATCCTGCGCACGCTGGTGCTCGAGCGCGCCCAACTCGACGTGTTCGGGATCCTCAACGATCGCACCGCCGACGGCCGGGACGTGTCCTGGATCTGGGACGCCGACTTCGAGATCCTCGCCCCCCGTGTGCGCCGCGTCACCTGCTCGGGCACCCGCGCGGCGGAGCTGGCCCTGCGGTTGAAGTACGCCGGCGTTCCGGTGGAACGCCTGCACGTCGTACCCGGCGTGGCCAGCGCGCTCGACCAGGCACTCGCCGCGGCCACCGACGGGCGGTTGTTCGCGCTGCCCACCTATACGGCACTACTGCAGCTGCGCGACGAACTCGCCGACCGGGGCCACGTGGCCCAATTCTGGGTGCCGGATGGCCGGATCAGATCATGAGCGTGATCTGGCACGACCTCGAATGCGGCGGGTACGTCGAAGACCTGCCGCTGTGGCGCGCGCTCGCAGATCGGTACGGCGATCCGATCCTCGACATCGGCGCGGGCACCGGCCGGACGGCGCTGGACCTGGCGGGCCGCGGTCACGCCGTCACGGCGCTGGACCGCGACCCGAAGCTGGTCGCCGAACTGCGACGTCGAGCCAGCGCGATCGAGCTGGCGACGGTCCTCGCCGACGCCCGCGAGTTCGATCTCGGGCGGCGGTTTGCGCTCTGCCTGGTGCCGATGCAGACGATCCAGCTCCTCGGCGGCGCCACGGGGCGGGCGGATTTCTTGCGCTGTGCCCACCGTCACCTGCAGGACGGAGGCGTGCTGGCGGTCGCGCTCACCGATACGCTCGAGCTCTACGAGGTGCCCGCGGGGTCACCGGTTCCCCTGCCGGATATCTGCGAGCGCGACGGCGTCGTGTACTCGAGCCAGCCCACCGCGGTGCGGGCCGATTGGGGTGGGTTCGTGTTGGAGCGCCGCCGGGAGACGGTGAGCGCCGACGGTCAGCTGTCGGTCAGCCACGACATGATCCGGCTCGATCGTCTTGGTCCGGTGCAGCTGGAGCGGGAGGCGGCCGAGGTCGGGTTCACGCCAGCCGGTCGGGCGAGCGTCGCGTCCACCGACGCCTATGTGGGTAGCGTGGTGGTGATGCTGAGTGGCTGAGCCCAGCCCGCGGTTGCGGGTCTGCGCGCTGTACCCGGACCTGATGAATATCTACGCCGACCGCGGCAACCTGCTGCTGCTCGAGTACCGCTGCCGGTGGCGGGGGCTCGGGTTTACGTTGCAGGCCAGTGGCCTGGGCGAGAGGCTCGATCCGGACGCCGCCGACATCTACTACATCGGGGGCGGCCAGGACCGCGATCAGAAGCTGTGCGCGTACGACCTCGTCGAGGTCAAGCGCGACGCGCTGCAGGCGGCCGCCGCCCGGGGCGCCGTGATCCTGGCCGTCTGCGGCGGGTATCAGCTGCTGGGCCACTCCTACCAGCTCGGGCAGGAAACGCTGCCCGGTGTGGGCCTTCTCGACCTGGAGACCGTCCGTGCCGACGGACCACGCCTGATCGGCAATGTCGCGATCGAGGTCGAGCTCGAGGCGGGGACGCGGCGGGTCCTGGCCGGATTCGAGAACCATGGCGGCCGCACGATCCTCGGGCCAGCCGCCACCCCTCTGGGCCACGTACTCAAGGGGCACGGAAACAACGGCCGGGACGGACGCGAGGGCGTCCGCGAGCACAACGTGATCGGCACCTACCTGCACGGCCCGCTGCTGCCCAAGAACGCCTGGTTCGCAGACTGGTTGATCGCGACCGCGTTGGGGCTCGATGACCCGCTGGCCGACCTGGACGACCGACTCGAAGCCGCGGCCCACTTGGAGGCCAGACGCGCCGCCGGGGTGTAGTTACGATGACATCGCGTCCATCTCCAACCGTGTCCGCTCGCAGTCACACGACCATCGTCCGCTCGTTGGCGGCCGTCTTCTGCGCCGTACTGGCGCTCGCCTGCGCGGCGTGTGGCTCGAGCGTCGGCCAGACCGCGACGCACGATCCGCCGGTGGTCCCCACGGCCAGCACGGCAAGTACCACCAGTACGACCGCGACGGCGACCGCGAGCACGACCACCTCCACGAGCACCACGAGCACCACGAGCACGGTGTCACTGCCCGGAACCGGCAAGCCCGTGATCACGATTGGCGACAAGAACTTCACCGAGCAGTTCGTGCTCGGGCAGCTGTATCTGCAGGCGCTGCAGGCGGTTGGCTTCACGGTCAATGTCAACGCCAACATCGGGCCCACGGAGGTCACGCTGCAGGCGTTGGCGAGCGGCTCGCTCGCGATGTACCCGGAATATCTGGACACCTGGAACAGCACCGTGGTCGGCGACCCGCGCCGTTTCCGGACCGAGTTCGCGGCCTATGAGACCGCCCAGCGATACGCGCTGGCGCACGGGCTCGAGCTCCTGGACCCAACCCCGTTCAGCGACACCAGCGCGATCGGCGTCACGGTCGGCTACGCCGCCGCGAACCATCTGAGCTCGATTCACGACCTGCGCCGGGTGGCCAGCACCCTGACCCTCGGTGGGCCGCCGCAATTTCAGCCCAGCCCGACCGGTCTGCCGGCCATCGAGCAGTCCTACGGGGTGACGCCGGCGGCGTTCAAGCCGCTGGCGGTCGGCGACCAGTATCCGGCCCTCGACGACGGATCCGTGCAGGCGGCCGACGTCAACACCACCGACGGGGAGCTCGCGAGCGGCGACTACACGCTGCTCAGAGATCCGCGCAACGTGTTTGGCTGGGGCAACGTGGTGCCGGTCGTGTCAGCCTCGGCGCTGACCGTCGAGGGCCCGGCCTTCGCGAGCACGATCAACCGCGTCGACGCTCTGCTGAGCACCTCGGTGATGCGCCAGCTCAACGCCGACGTCGATGTCTCACACCAGGATCCGGCGGCCGTGGCCAAGCAATTCCTGGAGACACACGGGCTGGTGCCGATCACCCAATCCTGAGCCGAGCCCGGCTAGCCGCCGCTCGAGCCGAACCCGCCCATCCCCCGTTCAGTGCCGGCCAGCGCGTCCACCTCCACCGCAGTGGGCGTCTCGATCCGCACCAGGACCAGTTGCGCGATCCGATCGCCGGGGGCAAGCGCGAAGGCGCGGCGCAGATCGGTGTTGAGCAGGAGCACTTTCAGCTCACCGCGGTAGCCGGAGTCGATCAGTCCGGGGGCGTTGACGAGCGCCAGTCCGTGTCGCGCCGCGAGGCCCGAGCGCGGCAGCACCAGTCCCGCTTGACCGGGCGGAATCTCGACGGCGATACCGGTGCGGATGGTGGCCCGCCGGCCCGGCTCCAGCACGGCTGCCTCGAGCGCGTACAGGTCGAGTCCAGCGTCGCCGGGATACGCCCGGGTAGGCAGCACCGCCCGCGGGTGCAGCCGCGCGACCCGCAGACTCATGCCGGTCGGTGGCCGAGCGTGAACGACGCGTAGCGGGCGGCGATGTTGGCGGGCAGCCGTACCAGCACCCGGACGCCGTCGGGCGTGTCTTCGCGTTCGAGGTCCCCGGCCAGCTCGTGCAGCTCGGCCAGACGCGAACCCTCGCCGTAGGGGACCAGCAACTCGACCTCGGACAGGGTCCGGGCAAACTCCGACTCGATCCGTCCGATCAGCTCCTCCACGCCCTCGCCGGTCTGGGCCGAGACCAGGACAGCGTCCGGATGTCGGTGGGCCAGCTCCAGCCGGCGCTCGCTGTCGATCTGATCGCCCTTGGCCAGGACCAGCACCCGGGGGGCCTCGTTGGCGCCGATCTCGAGCAGCACGTCATCCACCGCCTTGGTCATCGCGACCAGCTCCTCCTCAGCCACCGAGGCGTCGACGACGTGCAGGATCAGGTCGGCGCGCAACGTCTCCTCGAGCGTGGCGCCGAACGAATCGACCAGCTGGTGCGGAAGCTTGCGGATGAAGCCGACCGTGTCGGTGACCAGATAGTCGCGGCCGCCGGCGCGCAGGACGCGGGTGGTCGGATCGAGCGTGTGGAAGAGGCGGTCGCGCACCGGAGCGTCGGCGCCGGTGAGCGCGTTGAGCAGCGTCGATTTGCCCGCGTTCGTGTAGCCCGCGAGCGCGACCGCCGGCAGGTGTGCGCGCTCGCGCTCGGCGCGCATCACCGACCGCGTGGAACGCACGTGGGCCAGGCGCCGCTTCAGGGCCGAGATCCGGTCGCGGGCGAGGCGGCGGTCGGTCTCGATCTGAGTCTCGCCGGGACCTCGGGTGCCGATCCCGCCGCCCAAGCGCTCGAGGTGGGACCACAGGCCGCGCATCCGGGCCAGGTTGTATTCGAGCTGGGCGAGCTCGACCTGCAGCTTGCCCTCGGCCGTGTGAGCATGCGCGGCGAAGATGTCGAGGATGACTGCGGTGCGGTCGATCACCGGTACGCCGAGCGCCGCCTCCAGATTGCGCTCTTGACGCGGCGAGAGCTCGTCGTCACAGGCCACGAGGTTCGCGTCCGCGTGGCGAAGCTCGATCTTCAGCTCCTCGATCTTCCCGGGGCCCAGATAGGAATTGGGATGGGGACGCTCGCGCCGCTGGACGAGCTCCCCGACGGTGGCCACGCCGACCGTGCGCAGCAACTCGCCGAGCTCGGCCAGCTGCTCCTCGTCTCCGGCCGGCAGCGCAGCCACCATGTAGGCGCGCTGCCGGGCCCGCCCCGCGGGGCGCTGCCCGTCCCTGGCCGGGACGCCTCCGTTGGCGTGCCCGTTGCCGCTTGCCTGCACGTTCTGGATGGTAGCCGCGAATCGATCGGCGGATGTCGGGAGCCGGCGACCACGCCTGGTGTGACTACACCTCGCGGAGCCGCTGCAGCGCCTCGAGCAGGCGGTCCTCGGGGGTGGTCAGGGAGATGCGGAAGAACCCTTCGCCATTGGGTCCATAGGCGCCCCCGGGCGAGATCACGACCCCGGCCCGCTCGAGCACGTGCTCGCAGTACTCAGCGGCGCCATCAAAGCCCTCGGGCACTGGTGCCCAGATGTAGATCGTCCCCTTGGGCGGGGTGACCCGGACTCCCGCCGCCGCCAGCGCGTCACAGACCAGGTCGCGCCGGCGCTGGTAGACGGCGTTCATGGCTCTGACGTCGGCGTCGAGCTCAGGGCCCAGGGCGGCCGCTCCGGCGAGCTGCACCGCCTCGAACAGCCCCGAGTCGATATTCGATTTCAGCCGCCAGTATGCGGCGATCGCCTCCGCGTTGCCGACGATCGCGGCGCACCGCCAGCCGGTCATGTTGTAGCCCTTCGACAACGAGAACACCTCGACGCCAACCTCCTTCGCGCGCGGGGTGGCCAGGAACGATGGGGCGACGTAGCCGTCGTAGGTTGTCTCGCTGTAGGCGTTGTCGTGCACGACGAGGATGTCGGCCGCAGCGGCCAGCTCAACCGCCGCCTCGAACAGGCCCGGCGGGACGACGGCTCCGGTCGGGTTGTTGGGGTAGTTCAGGAACATGAGCTTGGCGCGCGCCAGCGCGGCTGAGGGGATCGCTTCGAGGTCCGGCGCGAAGCCGAGCTCGGGGCGCAGCGGCATCAGCACCGGCTCGCCGCCGGTCAGCAGCGGTCCGCCGGTGTAGACGGGGTAGCCGGGGTCGGCGGCCAGCGCGACGTCGCCGGGATCGAGGAACGCGAGGTTGAGGTTGAAGATGCATTCCTTGGCCCCGATCGCGGCCATCACCTCGGTGTCAGGATCGAGCCCGACCCCGAACCGTCGCTGGTAGAACGCCGCCACCGCCTGGCGGAATTCCGCCCGGCCGCGGTTGGACGGGTAGGTGTGGGTGCTCGGGTCGGCGACGGCGCGCTGTGCGGCGGCCACGATCGCCGGGTATGTGGGTGTGTCAGGGTCCCCGATGCCGAGGCTGATCACATCGACGCCGGCGGCGCGCTTGGCCGCGATCTTCCGTTCGAGCTCGGCGAACAGGTACGGCGGGATC
>Ga0302181_10000863_pt1 | contig 23962 bp, 23 predicted proteins | sample I_Palsa_E3_3_FD_198786 | JGI IMG/M metagenome (GOLD analysis project Ga0302181, IMG submission 198786) | Peat permafrost microbial communities from Stordalen Mire near Abisko, Sweden - I_Palsa_E3_3 | ecosystem: Environmental > Terrestrial > Soil > Palsa > Peat permafrost | place: Sweden...
CCGAGGGAACGCAGCCGGGCGATGAAGTACACGGTTCCGGTGGCGGCGCCGAGGCTGGCCACCGCCTCGACGATCAGGAACAGCGACATGGCCGTGAAGAAGGCGCCCGCGGCGGCCTCGCTGAAGCGTCTAGTGATAATCAGCGTCAGCGCGACCGTGCCCAGGCCGGCCACGGCAGCCCCGACGAGGTTGAGCAGGCCGCCCCTGGCCACCTCGGCCAGCCGCCCGTCGGTACCCGGACGTCCCGCTGCGGCCGCCGCCGCAGGACGGCTCACCGACTGCGTCATGGTCGCCTGGCCAGCAGGTCCACCCGGCGCGACCCAGCGGGTAGACCCACCTGGCGGGACCCGGCCATCGGGTCCGGGCCGCGCCGCCACTGATCGTTACGCCACAGCAGGGCCACGGCGAGCATGGTGAATTCAAGCGGCGCGGTCACGGACACGTACGCGAACATGTAGAGGAACGACAGCAAGATGACCAGCAGGCCCGCCATCCCGTACGGTGACTTGTCCCGCCGGTAGCGCCAGGCCAGGTACGCGAAGAAGGCGAGAAAAAAGGCCGTCCCGACCCAGCCGGTGCAGACCAGGAGCAGGTACAGCTGGCCGTTGCTGCCTACTGGGAACTGGCCGCAGGACGGGCAGGCGGCAGTCGGGCCGACCGTGATCGAACTCGCGCTGCCCTGCTGGTGCCGGGTGTCCCCGTATCCGATGATCGGGGCCGAGTTCGCGTCCTGGATGGCGGTGTCCGACAGCGATCCGCGGATGGCATTGCTCTGCTGATGCTGCAGCCGCGACGTGATCAGGCCCTGCAACGGGGTCGCCACGACCGCCACCGCGACCACCGCCAGCCCGGCGCAGAGAAGGCCGAGAATGGCGATCTTGCCCCGGGCCGCCAGCCGCACCGCGAGGTAGACCACGGCCAGCCCGGCACCGACCCAAACCCCCCGGTTCAGCGAGTAGACCAGCGGTATCAGGGCGACGCCCGCCGTGACGAGCACGAGCCTGCGCTGCCTTCTGCTGCCGTAGGACCACCAGGCCACCAGCAGCCACGGCAGCAGGATGGTCAGGCAGTCACCCCAGGTGTTGGTGTACTCGAAGGGCGCCTTTGGGCGTCCCTCGGTCACCCCGAGAACGTTAGTGACCTGCGAGAAACTCGGATAGATGGACGCTTGGACCAGGCTGTTGTTCTGAATGCTGTGCGGCAGCACGTAGGCCAGCGGGGAGGTGAACTGGAAACTGGGCGCGACCACGCCGCCCAGGCCGCCGATAACCGTGTAGAGCCCGACCAGGCCGAGCAGCCAAGCCAGCCGGCGGCGAGGCAGCTCGGCTTCGGTCAGGTTGCCCGCGTACAGCAGGATGACGGTGAGGCCCAGGTACGTCAGCCCCCGGTCCGTGAAAGACAGGATCCGATTGGACAGCGCGCTGACCACGGTGTCCGGTGCCGACAGGCCGAGGGTCGCGATCCCCGCGGCCGCGCACACCAGGAACAGCAGCCACAGGCCGAACGCGGGGGGAGCCTTGATGGAGCGGCCGCTTCTGTGCCAGGAACGCATCCGCAGCAGCATCGGGATGGCCAGGATGATGACCGACTCGTCGGCGAGGCCGAGAGCCCACCAGATCGGGTAGCCGGCCAGCAACGCGGTGACCGGCCAGGCCGGGTGGCTGGCGAACCATCGCCGCCGGCGGCTTTGCCTAGGTCTACCGCGCAGCGGCAGTACGCCCGCCGTCGCGGTCAGGGCGCCGGCCGGCGTCGGCGAGGTGGTGAACGTCATGCCCGATTCACCCCCCGGCCAGGCTGGTCCGCGTGCCCGCGGGCGCCAGCACGATCCACGTAGGTCCCGGCTCGAAGCTCATGGGCTGGCCGGCCGCGTCGAAGTAGTTGGTGACCGCCGCGACGCCCGGCTTGGCCCAGCTGCCCGCGGCCCCGGTCCCGCCGCTCTCGCCGGGTGCCGTACCGGAGAAGGCGGTCGCCGCCCCCTTGCCGATAAACAGGGCGCTCTGCGCGGTCTGGCCGAATTTGCGGCTGAGATAGACGGTCTTGAACGAGACGATCTGCACCACCAGGTTGGCCACGCTGACCGGGGGGCCGCCTGCCGTCTGCACCCAGCGGTCGGTGCGGGCGTCGAAGTTCCACTGCTCGGCCGGCTCTCCGGGCGCTTCCACCCGCACCGACGTCGGGTGGGTCTCGTCCGCCGTGGCGAGCGAATCGCCCGGCAGTCGGTAGCCGAACAGCTCAGGTGGCGGCCCATCGGACCGTCCGGCGGCGGCCAGCGCCGCCGTCGAGACCGTCGGGCCGCCCGATCCGCCGGAATACAGGGACGCATGCCGGGCGTAGCCGTAGTCAACGATCTTGGTGGCGTCCAGGACCGAGATGAATGCGGTGGTGCCCCCGTCGTAGCTGGTCAGCGGGTGCAGCACCGACAGCGCCTGGCCGTCCGTCGGCCTGGTGCTGGTCACCGGGCCCACGGCGCTCGCCTCGGCTGACTGGAAGACGGCCAGGTACCTGACCGGTCCGGCCATCTCCTGAAGGACAAGGTCGGCGAAGCCGAGGCCGACCGGATCTGAGCCCGACACGGCAACGGCGACGGCCGGCCGCTGCGCGATGGCGGCCGTCACGCTGAGCCCGGTCAGCGGCGCCACCGACCCGGGGACCGCAGCGGACCCCGCAGGTCCCGCCGTGGTGGCCACGGCGCCCGCCCCGTCACCGGATGAGGCGGTCGCCGAAGGGGTCCTGGTCTGAGCCGACGCCGGTGCGGCATCAGTGGCCGCGGAACACCCGACCAGGGCCGTGATCACTCCGCACGAGGACCCGGCGACCACACATCGCGCCCAGATCCCCCATCTGGTCATGTGCTCAGCGACCAGGCAAGGAGCGGGACGCCTCTTCGCCGGCGGACCGATCGCTGGCCCCGGTCTCCGGATCGGTTTCCGGGGCGGTATCGCCCGCCGTCAGCGCGGTCGCCGACCGGTGTCCCAGCTGGACCCTGCCTTTCGCGGCGACGATCGATGCGGGTCCCTGGCCGGTCGATCGCGGCGTGGGCAGCAGCACGGCGCCGAGCACGGTCGCGCCCATCTTGCCCAGGTGCTCGACGCTGTCCAGCACCTGGTTACTGTGTGTCCCGGGGGTCTCGGCCACCAGGATGGCGGCGTCAGCGGCGAGCGCCAGGGTGTAGACGTCGGGGCCCGAGGTGACCGGAGCCGCTTCGATGATGACCCACCGGTCTTCGCCCCGCAGGCCGTTCAGCAGCTCTTCTACGGCATCTTGCCGGAGATCTTCGGCCTCGGTCCCGGCCGTGCCCGGTGTGATCACGGTCAGCCGCGGCGCCGCGGCCGGGTGCCACCCGACCGCCTCGGCCGGCACATCGCCGGCCAGCACGTCGGTGAGGCCCCGTCCGGACCGCACGCCGGCCATCAGGGCGACAACGGATCCCTCCAGGTCGCCGCACACGAGCATGACGTCGGGCTGGTGGCGGGACAGAGCGGCGGCGAGGTTAGCCGCCACCATGCTGGCCCCGTGGCCGGGCGCCGAACCGGTGACGAGGATGACGTGGCTTCCGGTCCCGAGCGAGCCGGTGAGCGTGTGGGCCAATTCGGCGAAGCTCCGGCCCGTCGGTGAACGGTGGTTGGCGATCGCCAGCTCGGGCGTGAACTTCCGCAGCGGCAGGCTCATCAGCACGGGCACGTTGAGCCTGGTGACATCACCCGGCTCGCGGATCCGCCGGTCCCTGCGGTCGACGAGATAGGCGAGAACGAGGCCGATCAGCAGCCCGCCCAGCAGTCCGCTCGGGATGATGAGCAGGGCCTTCGGGCTCGTCGCGGTCAGCGGAGGCGTGGCGTTGCTGATGATCGACCCGCCCGAAGGATCGGCCAGGTTGGCGGTCAGCGTCGCGATCTGGCCGTTCAGTGAGCCCAGCTGGCTGTGCTCGGACGTGAGATCTTCGTTGTCACTGGCCCGCTGAGGTGAGTTGGTGGGCAGGTTGGCGATGGCAACCTTCAGCTTCGCCGAGCCTGACTCCAGCGTGCTGATATTGGACTGCAAGGTCGTGATCTGGCTCTTGATCGAGGCCGCGGTGCTGTTGCTGCTGTAGTTCAGGTACGCCTGCGCGAATGCCTGCGCACAGCTCGCGGCGGCATCGGGGGTCGAGGCTTCGCAGCTGATGGACAGCACCTGTGAGTTCGCCGGGACCGTCACGTTCACCCGGCTGAGGAGCCGCTGCACGTTGTCGGTACTGCGCATCAGTTTGTCCGCGGCCTGCGCGACCGTCGCCGACTGCACGACCTGAGCTTCGGTGTCGAGGTTGACCGTGCTCGTGGTGCGGCTGTTGGCCACTTGGCCGGCGGTGCCGCTGCTCGATGCGGTCACGTACACCACCGCGGTCGCGGTATAGACCTTGGGTGCGGTCTTGAAGTAGCCGACGGCACCCAGCGTCACGATGACGGTAACCGCGACGATCAGCCACCAGCGGCGCCTGAGCGCACCGGTGTAATCGGCCAGTCGCATGTCCTGCGGCGCTGATGTTTGAACCACCGCTGGCACGTCCCCCCTCGATCGGTCTATTGCGACCGCACCGCCCCCGCAGTGCGAAACGTCAGGTCGCGTAACGTGCTCGTTTCCGTAAGTTCTGTTTCAGCACATCATATCACTATTTGCATACGTCCTGTAACAGTGTGAACAATTTAACCGGAAGAGCCTCTGATCAACAGGGTCCACACGAGTTGTCCGCTGTCTCGTGCCTGACCACTCGGGTGAAGACGCGCAACAGAAAGGCGGGGAATCGCCGCGGAGGCGCGAGGTCGGCCAGCCAGGGTCGTGGTGGAGATGAGAGCAAGATCCCGCGCTCAGAAAGGCCGACGGGCAGGGGCCAGCCGGACGCTAACCGGCGGCATCGCGCGCTCCGGCCCGGCCCGGGACGGCCGGGGACCTACGGTAGCTTTCGGCCACGGTGAAGGCGAGGTCGAGTGACTGGCTGCGGTTGAGCCGCGGATCACAGGCGGTCTCGTACCGCTGGTACAGGTCGCCTTCGGCGATCTGGTGGCTGCCGCCCACGCACTCGGTCACGTTGTCGCCGGTGAACTCGATGTGGATGCCGCCGGGATGGGTGCCGAGCATCCGGTGCACGTCGAAGAACCCGTGGACCTCCGCCAGGACGTCGTCGAACCGCCGCGTCTTGTGACCGCTGGGAGCCTCGAAGGTGTTGCCGTGCATCGGATCGCAGACCCAGGCGACCGGCGTCCCGGCCCGGGAGACGGCCTGGATCAGCGGCGGAAGCAGATCGCGGACCCGGTCGGCGCCCATCCGGCTGATGAACGTGAGCCGCCCAGGCTCCCTGGCCGGGTTGAGCGCGGCCGCGAGCGCGAGGACTTCTCCGGGGGTGGCGGAAGGACCCAGCTTGACGCCGATGGGGTTGCGGATGCTCCGGGCGAATTCTAGGTGCGCACCGCTCAGGTCGCGGGTGCGCTCGCCGATCCACAGGAAGTGCGCGGACGCGTCATAACGTCGCCGGGTGTCAGGATCGGACCTGGTCAGTGGCTGCTCATAGTCGAGCAGCAGGGCCTCGTGGCTGGTGTAGAGCTCCACCGAACGAAGCTCGGCCGGATTGGCACCGCAGGCGCGCATGAACGCCAGGGCGCGGTCGATCTCGTCGGCCAGTCGTTCGTAATGCTGCCCAGAGGGGCTTTCCCGAACGAAGTCCTGGTTCCATCCGTGCGCCTGGTTCAGATCCGCGTAGCCGCCGGTGGTGAAGGCGCGGCACAGGTTGAGCGTGGCCGCGGAGCAGTGGTAAGCGCGGAGCAACCGACCTGGATCGGGCGTCCTGGCCGCCGGAGTGAACTCGAAGCCGTTGACCGCGTCGCCGCGGTAGGCGGGCAGTGCAATGCCGTCGCGCGTCTCGGTCGGGCGGGACCGGGGCTTGGCGAACTGGCCGGCCATCCGCGCGATCTTGACGACGGGCACGCTCGCCCCGTAGGTGAGCACCAGCGCCATTTGCAGCAGGGTCTGCAGCTTGGCGCGGACCGCCTCGGCGGTCGCACCGTCGAAGGTCTCCGCGCAGTCGCCGCCCTGCAGCACGAAGGCCTCTCCCCGCGTCACCGCGGCCAGCCGTTCGGTCAGCAGCTCGCACTCCCCGGCGAAGACGAGCGGCGGCAGCTTAGCCAGCTCGCTGGTCACCGCGGTAAGGCGGCCGCGGTCGGGCCAGTCGGGCTGCTGGCCCGCGGGCGTCGCGGGTCCGGCCCCCGGCAATGGGGCGGCGCCCGTCGTTGCGGCGGTCATCGCCTGGCGGCCGGCACGGAAAGGCAGGGCTTGCTCACAGTCTCACCGTACCGGGCACCGGGCGGCTCAGTCTGCGCAGCCGACGACCCGCAGCGCGAACTCGCCATACTCGCTGGCCACGTAGGTGTCCGGGAAGCGGCCGCTGGGCCTGAACCAGGACTTGGCGCCGTTGCCCATCTCGAGCACGGCGAACGCCGCGATCTGCGGCGTCCGGGCGCGGAACCGGCCGGCCCGGCAGCCCTGCTCGATGATGTGACGCACCCGGGCCGCGTACCGGTCCCGCTTGGCCACGATCGCGAGCCGGTGGCCGGCATCAAGGCTGCGGACCTCATTATTGCAGACGGTCACCTCGGCCGGATAGCGCAGGAAGTCCAGCACGAGTGACTCGGTGGCCCGGCGCAGCTGCTCGGCAACATCGTCGACGCCAGCCAGGGCCTGCTCGAGGGCGGCGATGGCACGGTCCATCGCCTTGTCCATGATCTCGTACAGGATGTCCTGCTTGGACGCGACGTGGTTGTACAGGCTCGGCGCCTGGACCCCGAGCTCGGTAGCGATGTCCTTCATCGAGGTGCCGCGATAGCCGTGAGCGGCGAACAGCAGGCAGGCCGCGTCGAGCACGGTGCCGCGGGTCGTCGTGGTTGACCTCTCCACGGGCAGCAGCTTACGGTACTAATGAATGTTCATTAGCATACTGAGCGCGGACTGGTTACCACCGCCGCCTCACCCGAGGAGTCCATGGATGGCCGCTGCTAACAGCTGGGAACTTGACGATGAGCACGAGGAGTTCCGGGCCAGCGTGCGGGCCTTCGTCGACCGTCATGTACGCCCGGTAGTCGAGGAGTCCGAGGCGGCGGGCCGTCCTCCCGCGGCGCTGCTGAAGGAGATGGGCAGCGCCGGGCTGCTCGGGCTGGCGGTCGACGAAGCGGACGGAGGCGGCGGGGGTGACTCGCTCGCCATCGTCGTGCTCGCCGAGGAGCTGGCCAGGGCCAGCGGCGGCATCGCCGTCACCGCACTGGTGACCGGCTATATGTCGACGCCGCACATCGCGCATTTCGGCACCGCCGGGCAGCGCGCACGCTACCTGCCGGGCCTGATTTCCGGCGAGAAGATCGCCGCGATCGCGGTGACCGAGCCAGGCACCGGGTCCAACGTGGGCGGCATCATCACCCGCGCCACCCCGGTGCCGGGAAGTGGGGGATTCCGCCTCGACGGCACCAAGATGTTCATCACCAACGCCGGGATCGCCGACGTGTTCGTGGTCGCGGCCCGCACCTCGTCCGACGGGCCCCGCGGCATCACCACGTTCATCGTCGAGGCCGGCCACCCCGGCCTGTCCCTGGGCCAGCCGCTGCGCAAGATGGGCTGGCACGCCTCCGACACCCGCGAGGTGATCCTGGCGGATTGCCAGGTCGCGGCCGACGCCGTGCTCGGCGAGCAGAACCGCGGCTTCCACCAGATCATGTCGGCCTTCCAGCTGGAACGGCTGACCCTGGCCGCGATGGGTGTGGGCCACGCGGAAGAGTGCCTGCAGGCCGCGACCACCTATGCCCGCGACCGCGAGGTGTTCGGCGTCCCGCTGATCAGCTTGCAGGCGACCCGGCACCGGCTCGCCGCCATGTCGGTCGAGCTGGAAGCGGCTCGCGTGCTCACCTACCGGGCCGCGGCCCGGCTGGACGCCGGTCACCCGGAGGCGGACCGGTCGGTCGCGATGGCCAAATACCACGCCGCGATCGCCGCCAACCACATCGTGGACGAGTGCGTCCAGCTCTTCGGCGGCAGCGGGTTCCTTGAGGAGACCCCCGTCGCGCGCCACTTCCGGGACGCCCGGGTGCTGCGCATCGGCGGCGGGACGGACGAGATCCAGCTCGAGATCCTGGCCAAGGGACTGCCTACGTGACGGCGCCGGACACCGGGACGCCCGGGGCGTCACCGCCGCCCGCGGTCGGCCCCGAAGCGGCCGGCCCCGAAGGCACCGTCGGCGCCGGCGCGGTCCGGGGCGCGATCGTGGCCGCCCGCCGGGGTAATGACCCGGCCCGCTGGCCGGACAAGCTCCCCGTCGCCGAACGCCTGGCCGTGCTCCTGGACCCGGGCAGCTGGCGTGAGGACGGCCTGCTCGGCAACGCCGAGGCCGTCGGCCTGCCGGCCGACGGCGTGCGGACCGGGGTCGGCCGCATCGCGGGCCGGACGGTGGCCGTCATCGCGCACGACTTCGCGGTCAAGGCCGGCTCGTGGGGCAAGCTGACCTGCGAGAAGCAGGTCCGGATCCTGGAACGGGCGGACCGCGACCTGCTCCCGGTGATCTACCTCGTCGACTCTGCGGGCGGCCGCCTCACCGACCAGCTCGGCTTCTTCTCCGACCGCCGCGGCGCCTCGCGTATTTTCCAGCTACAGGTGGCCCTGTCCGGGCGGGTGCCGCAGATCTGCTGCCTGCTCGGCCCGTCCGCCGCGGGTGGCGCGTACATGCCCGCCTTCACCGACTGGGTCGGCATGGTCGAGGGCAACGCCTCGATGTACCTAGCCTCGCCCCGAGTGGCGGAGAAGGTCACCGGCGAGCTGACCACGCTGGAGGAGATGGGGGGCGCAATGATGCACGCCACCGTGTCCGGCTGCGCCGATGAGGTGTTCGGCTCGGACTGGGAGGCCATCGCCGCGGCCCGGCTGCTGTTGTCCTACCTGCCCGACAGCTGGGAGCACCGGCCTCCCGCCGGGGTCCCGGCGGACCCGGCCCGCCCGGACTGGGCCGACGTGATACCGGCCAGCGAATCCGCCGGGTACGACATCGGCGAGGTCATCGAGGGCCTGGTCGACGAGGGTTCGTTCTTCGAGATCAAGGCGCGCTGGGCGGAGGAGATGGTGGTCGGGCTGGCCCGCCTTGACGGGGCGGTGGTGGGCCTGGTGGGCAATCAGCCCCAGGTCCGCAGCGGGGCGATTTTCGTGGACTCGGCCGACAAGGCGGCCCGCTTCATCACCATGTGCGACGCCTTCAACATCCCGCTGATATTCCTGCACGACGTGCCCGGCTTCATGGTGGGCGCGGCCGTCGAGCGGCAGGGCATCATCCGCCACGGCGCCAAGATGATCACGGCCATGGCCAGCGCCGAGGTGCCGAAGTTCTCGGTCATCTTGCGCAAGAGCTACGCGGCGGGCTACTACGCGATGTGCGCCCCGGGCTTCGAGCCGCGCGCGTCGATCGCGCTGCCGACCGCGTCCATCGGGCCGATGGCCGCGGAAGCCTCGGTCAACGCGATGTACGCCAAGAAGATCGCCGAGATCGACGACCCGGGCCAGCGTGCCGCCTTCATCGCCGCCCGTACCGCCGAACAGCGCGCCGACATCAACCTGCTGCACCTGGCCAGCGAGCTCGTCGTCGACGCCATCGTCGAACCAGCCGACCTGCGGGCCGAGCTCATCGCACGCCTGGCCGATGCGCAAGGATGGACCCGCGGCCCACGGCGACGACATCATCACATCAGCCCGGTCTGACGCACCAGGCCCCGCGAACTTCCGCCGCCCGCATGATCGGAGAGGGAATGTCTATGGCAGACAATCTGAGCCAGCTGCTGGCTACGCCGCTGCAGCCGCTGGCCGAGCAATGGCGCTCGCCGGCCCAGGCCGAGCTGCTGGCAGCAGCGCGGGCCCGGCAGGACGAGAGTCCCGACGCCTACTGGACCTGGGTCGCCGAGCAGCAGCGCTGGATGCGCCCGTGGGACACCGTGCGGACCGGCGAGCTCGGCGACTTCACCTACTTCGGCGGCGGCCAGATGAACGTCGCGGACAATTGCGTGGACCGCTGGGCGGAAGACCCGGCGACCGCGCACCGGACGGCCGTCATCTGGGAAGGCGAACCGGGCGACGTCCGCACGGTTAGCTACGCCGAGCTCGCGGACGAGGTCAGCCGGCTGGCCGGTGCCCTGGCCTCGCTCGGCGTGGCCAAGGGCGACGTGGTCGCGATCTACCTGCCCAACGCGATCGAGGCGTTCACCGCGGTGCACGCGTGCAACCGGATCGGCGCCATCTACACGATCTTGTTCTCCGGGTTCGGCTCGGACGCCGTGCGGTCCCGGCTGGAGGCGTCCCGGGCCAAGGCGGTCATCGTCCTGGACGCGTCCTACCGGCGGGGCAAGCTCACCCCGCTGCTCGATACGCTGCGCGCCGCCCGCGGCCGGGTCGCCACGGTGCAGCAGACGATCGTGGTAGACCGCACCGGACGCGGCCTGCCGTTGGAAGACGGCGAGATGTCCTACGCCGACGCGCTCAACCTCGCCCCCGAACCGATCCCGGCGATCCCGCTTGAGGCGAACGACCCGGCCTTCCTGATCTTCACCAGTGGCACCGAGGCCAGGCCGAAGGGGGTCGTGCACAGCGTGGCGGGGTTCTTGATCGGGACCTGGGCCAACGTCCGCTGGCAGGTCGGCCCGGAGGACGGCGACGTCTACTGGGTGGCGGCCGATGTCGGCTGGCTCACGTTCCCGATCCAGGCGGTCGTCGGCGGGCTGGCCAACGCCATGACCATCGTCTGCTTCGAGGGGGCCATGGACACCCCCACCAATGCGCGCTTCTACGAGATCTGCGAGAAGCACCACGTCACCAAGGTGCTCGGCGCGCCGACGCTGCTGCGGATGCTGCGCAAGTACGGCGACGACCTCGCCGCCGCCCACCCGCTGCCCGACCTGAAGCTGGTCACGGTCCAGGGAGAACCCCTGGACGGCGACACGTTCACCTGGGCGAGTTCGCACATCGGCCGCGGCGTCCCGGTGGTCAACGCCTACGGCCAGACCGAGACCGGCTCGACCTGGACCTACCCGGTGGCCGGGGTGGAGGCGCTGAAGCCCGGTTCGACCGGCACCGCGGTGCCCGGCCACGTGTACGACATCGTCGACGACAACGGCAAAACCGTGCCACCGGGGCGCAAGGGGAACCTGGTGCTGACCCAGCCCTTCCCGACCCTGGCCCGCACGGTCTGGGACGACCCGGAGCGCTACCAGCACGCCTACTTCTCCCGGTTCCCCGGCTGCTACGGCACCAACGACGAGGCCGTGCTCGACGACGACGGCCACCTGTGGGTGCTCGGCCGGGCCGACGACGTGATCAACGTGGCCGCGCATCGCATCTCGACCCTGGAGATCGAGGCCGTCGCGACCGCGCACCCGCAGGTCGCGGAGGCCGCGGTGGTGGGCGTGTCCGACGCCACCAAGGGCACCGTGCCGGTCGGCTTCCTCACTCTGCTCGACGGCGCGGACCCGGGCCGGGTCAAGCAGGAGGTGTCGGCCCGGATCGCCTCCCAGCTGGGCGGCTACGCCCGGCTCGGCGCGGTCTACCTGACCTCGGCCCTGCCCAAGACCCGGACCGGCAAGATCATGCGCAGGCTGCTGCGCGACGTGGTCGAGCACGGCGAGCCGCAGGGCGACATCAGCGCGATGGAGGATGTGTCCGGCCTGCAGGCGGTCCAGCAGGCGGTCCAGCAGGCGGGGCGGTCGGCGGCCGTACCCGGCGCGTGATTCCGGTGTCCGGACTGTGGTTCGAGCAGCTTGAGGTCGGCCTGCGGGTCCAGCACGCGACCACCCGCACCGTCACCGAGACCGACAACGTGCTGTTCACCACCATGACCATGAACCCGCAGCCGCTGCACCTGGACGCCGAGTTCGCGGCCCGGTCGCAGTACGGCCAGGTCCTGGTGAACAGCATGTTCACCGTGGCCCTGGTGGTCGGCCTGGCGGTACCCGAGCTCACGCTGGGCACGACCGTGGCCAACCTGGGCTTCTCCCGGGTGGATTTCCCGGCCCCGGTCTTCATCGGCGACACCATCCACGTGGTCACCGACGTCATCGAGGCGCGCCGGTCCCGGTCGCGGCCGGGCACCGGCATCGTGACCTTCGAGCACCGCGGCATCAACCAGCGAGATGAGACGGTCTGCCTAGCCGTCCGGGCCGCCATGATGCAGTGCCGCCCAGATCCGGACCGCTCAGATCCGGACCGCGCAAATCCGGACCGTCCAGATCCGGCCCGCTCGGGGCCGGAACGGAGTTGACCGCCCTATGCCGCCGCTGACCCGCGCCCGCAGCCTGCTGTTCATGCCAGCCAGCCAGGCCGGCATGATCGCGAAGATCCCCCGGATCGCCCCCGACGTGGCGGTGGCCGACCTGGAGGACGCGGTCGCGGCCGGTGACAAGGAACGGGCCAGGGACATCGCCGTCGCCGCCATCGACGCCCTGGAGAGGCCGGCCCCGACCACGGTGCTGATCCGCGTGAACCCGGTCGGCACGCCCTGGTTCGACGGCGACGTCGCGGCCGCGGCCGACTGCGCGGCGGCCGGGATCGTGGTGCCGAAGCTGGCCACCCCGCACGAACTGAGCCAGGTGCGGCAGGTGCTGGCCGAGCACTCCTGGTCCGACGCGCTGCTCATCGCGGGGCTGGAAACCGCGCTCGGCGTGGCCGACGCCCGGAGCCTGCTTGCCCACGGCGTCAGCGCGGTGTACTTCGGCGCCGAGGACTACATCGCCGACATCGGCGGCCGCCGCACCCGGGCCGGTGCCGAGGTCCTGTACGCGCGGAGCCGCGTCGCGCTGGCCGCGCACCTGGCCGGACTGCCGGCCCTGGACCAAGTCGTCACCGACCTGGCCGACGACGAGCACTTCCTGGCCGACGCGGCCAGCGGCCGGGACCTGGGCTATCAGGGCAAGATGTGCATCCATCCGCGCCAGGTCCCGCTGGCCCACCAGGTATTCACCCCCACCCCGGCCGAGCTTTCCCACGCCCGCGAGATCGTCGCGGCAGGCCAGGCGGGCGTGGCGGTGCTCGACGGCCAGATGGTCGACGACGTGCACGTCCGGATGGCCCGCGCCGTGCTGGCCCGCGCCCCGGAACAGCCAGAACAGCCGGAAAAGCCAGAACAGCCATGACCGGACCGCGCCCGGCGGAGTTCAAGCGAGTCCTGATCGCCAACCGCGGCGAGATCGCCCTCCGGATCGTCCGGGCCTGCCGCGACGCCGGCCTGACCAGTATCGCCGTCTATGCCGACCCCGATGCCGACGCGCCCTTCGCCCGGCTGGCCGACGAGGCGCTCCCCCTAGACGGAACGACCCCGGCCGCCACCTACCTGGACATGACCAAGCTGCTGGCCGCAGCCGAACACACCGGGGCGGGCGCCGTCCACCCCGGCTACGGCTTCCTGGCCGAGAACGCGGGCTTCGCCCAGGCCGTCATCGACGCCGGCCTGACCTGGATCGGCCCGCCGCCGGAGGTCATCCGCGCGCTCGGTGACAAGCTGGCCGCCCGCGCCATCGCGGCCCGGGTCGGCGCCCCGCTGCTGCCTGGCACGCCCCATCCGGTCGCCGACGCGGCCCAGGCGGTGGCGTTCGCCCGGGCCCGCGGCCTGCCGATCGCGATCAAGGCGGCGCACGGCGGCGGCGGCCGTGGCCTGCGGATCGCCCGCGACCTCGACGAGGTGCCTGGCCTGTTCGAGGCCGCGGTCCGCGAGGCGAAGGCCGCCTTCGGCCGCGGCGAGTGCTTCCTCGAGGCCTATGTCGAGCGCGGACGGCACGTCGAGGCCCAGATCCTGGCGGACGCCTATGGCGACGTCCTGGTCGTGGGGACCCGCGACTGCACGCTGCAGCGCCGCTATCAGAAGCTGGTCGAGGAGGCGCCGGCCCCGTTCCTGTCCGCCGCCCAGCAGACCACCCTGGAGCGCAGCGCCGCCGCCATCTGCCGGGAGGCCGGCTACGTCAGCGCCGGAACGGTCGAGTTCCTGCTCTCAGCCGACGGTCAGCTGTCCTTCCTTGAAGTCAACACCCGACTGCAGGTCGAGCACTGCGTGACCGAGGAGACCACCGACGTAGACCTGGTCCGGGCCCAGCTGCTGATCGCGGCCGGCCGCCCGCTGGCCGAGGCGGCCGGCCGGCCGACCGACCTCACGGCACGCCGGCACGCCATCGAGTTCCGGGTCAACGCCGAGGACCCGGACCGCGGATTCGCCCCGTCCACCGGAACGATCACCCGGTTCCGCCCGCCCGGCGGCCCCGGGGTCCGGGTGGACTCCGGCGTCGAAGCCGGCAGCGTGATCGGGGCGCAGTTCGACTCGCTGCTGGCCAAGGTGATCGTCACCGGGCGGGACCGCCCGCAGGCCCTCGAGCGGGCCCGCCGCGCGCTCGCCGAGTTCGACCTCGCGGGCGTGCAAACCACGCTGCCTTTCCTGCGCCAGGTGCTGACCGAGCCCGCGTACACGGCCGCCGGCCCGGACGGCTTCGCCGTCCACACCCGCTGGATCGAGCAGGACTACCTGCCCGCCGCGGCCGCCGGACCGACCGGACCCGCTGGACCCGCCGGACCGACCGGACCCGCCGGACCGACTGGACCCGACGACCGGGCCGGGGACCGGGTGGCGGTCCGCGTCGGCCGCCGCTGGCTCAGCGTCGACGTACCGGGCCTGGCCCGGGCCCGCGAAGGCCCCCTGGTGCTCGCCCGCGAGCAGGCTCGCGAACGGCTGGAGCGGGCCGCCCAGGCGGCCGGGGACGCGGTCCGCGCGCCGATGCAGGGCACCGTGATCCGGATCGAGGTCGCGGACGGCGACGAGGTGGCCGCCGGCCAGCTGCTCGCGGTCGTCGAGGCGATGAAGATGGAAAACCCGCTGCGCGCACCCCACCCGGGCCGGGTCACCGGCCTGCACGTCGCGGCCGGCGACACCGTGGCCCAGGGCGCGACGCTGTGCCAGGTGATCTCGGGCTGATCCCAGGCCCCGTTCTGATCAAAATATTTTCAGAACGGGCCCGGCCACAAGCCCACGGCCACCCGGTGACGGGCTACGGGGGGGCGAAATCGGCCAGCTTCTGCAGGCGGCCGAGGATTTCCGCGTGCACGGCATCCGGCGGCTGGGCCCCGTCCACGGTGAACATCCATTCCCGGCCCGCGTAGTACTCCAGCAACGGCACGGTCTTGTCCAGGTACACCTGCAGGCGGTGCTCGATGACGGCCTCGGTATCGTCCGATCCTCGGTGCCGGGCGAGCAGCCGGCGCACGAGCTCCTCGCGGGGGACGTCGAGGTGGATCGCGGCCTGCACCTCGACGCCGAGGGCGAGGGCGGTGGGGAAGACCGCCTCGGCCTGCTCGACGGTACGCGGGAAACCGTCGAGCACGTAGCCGCCACTCTCGGTCGCGGCGACGGTGGGTTTGCGCAGCATGTCCATCACCACGGCGTCCGGAACCAGGTCGCCCGCCTCGACGTAGGACTTGATCGTCCGCCCGAGCGCGGTACCGTCCTTCACGTGCTGCCGCAGCAGGTCGCCACTGGAGATGTGGGTAATGCCGAACCGCTCGGCCAGTCGCTGCGCCTGCGTTCCCTTGCCGGAGCCGGGCGCGCCGATCAGCAGAAGACGCATCTGAGCACTCGCGGGTAGCTAGCGGGCCGGGGGTGCGCCAGTGCTGAACTCGGTCTGCGGCGGAGCGTCCTCATGCCGAGATCGTCCTATAGTTTGTCCTGTTCAGCAACAGGACACTCCGTTTCGGGCCGGTGGCCACCGGCGAGCTGGCCGCCGTCTATCTTCCCATTGCCGAGTTCGTCCAGCACCGCGGGCAGGCCCACGCTGAGCATCTTCCGCCGGACGCGGCCGAGCAGCGTGGCCATGAAGACCCCGCCGAGGCCGGTGAATCCGGTGTGCTCGTAGCGGAAGCGAGTGCCCCCGTCGTGAGGTTCCAGCCGGTAGACGACCTGCGTCAGGTCGCCGCCTGCGTCGCCGGTCCACGAGTAGCGCAGCAGCGACGGCTCGTTCACCTCGAGCACCTCGCAGTCGACGACGCCACTCCAGCCGGGTTTGGGCTTCGCGACGAACCGGAACTTCGTGCCGACGACGGTGGCGAATCCTTCCGGTCGCCCGCCCGCGCCGGTCGCGGTCCACCGCGGGATCAGCGCCGGGTCGGTCAGGGCCCGCCAGACCTTCGCCGGCGGCTGGGGGTAGTCGCGCACGATGCGGATGTCGCTCATGAAAGCTCCTCGGGCGGTCAGGGGATGAAACAGCCAAGTTCTAGCGGCTAAAAAGTTATAGTAACAGAAAAATTATTGACACTGAATTATGCTGAGGTCCATGACTACCCAGCCGGCCGAGCGGACCGCCTCGCGCCCCCCGGCGTCCGGGGCGCGCCAGGCCGAGGGGCTGCGGGAGCGCAAGAAGCGCCTGATGCGGCAGCAGCTGTCCGACACGGCGACCCAGATGTTCCTGGAGCGGGGCTTCGACGCCGTTCGCGTGGCGGAGATCGCCGGGGCGTGCGGGGTGTCGGAGAAGACGGTCTTCAACTACTTCCCCACCAAGGAGTCGCTGATCCTGGACCGCCTGGAGGCCACCGTGGCCTCGCTGCGGACCGGCCTGGCCGAGCCCGGGGTCTCCCCGGTCGAGGCGGCGCTGCGGATCCTGGACGGCGAACTAGGCGCGATGACATCCTGGCTGGCCGATCAGGACGACCCGGTCCAGGCCAGCGCCGCGATCCGGCGCTTCGGCGCCCTGATCCAGGCCACCCCCTCGTTGCGGGCCCACCAGAGCGACATGATGGACCAGTTCACCACCGTGGCCGCCGCGATCCTGGCGGAACGGGCCGGGCTGAGCGCGGCTGACCCGGAGCCGCTGATCGCGGCCACCGCCCTGCTCGGCCTGTGGCGGATCCAGTTCCAGAGCCTCACGAACTACCTGGACGGCACCCGGACGCCCGCCCGGGTCCGCCAGGCCGTGACGGCCGATGTGCGCCGCGCCGCCCGGCTCATCGACACCGGGCTGAGCTCATTCCCGGCCTTCGCGCCGGGTATATTTGGCCACGCGCCGACAGTGCAAGGGGAAGCATGAAAGCCGTGGTAGACGGGACCGTCGTGGCCGAGGCGACTGCGGCCGAGGTCATCAGCATCGAGGGCAACAGCTACTTTCCGCCCGGCAGCCTCGCCGAGGGCGTGCTGACGCCGAGCGCTACGCCGTACACCTGCCCGTGGAAGGGCCCGGCGCAGTACTGGGACCTGCGCACTCCGGGGGCGACTGTATCCGACGGCGCCTGGAGCTACCCCGACCTGAAGCCCTCCGCCGTCGAGCGCGTCGGACGCGATTTCGCCGGCTACGTCGCCTTCGACCGCCGATCGGTGACGGTCAGCAAGTAGCCGCCGGGCGTTCTAGGCGCCCGTTACCGCGGCTCCGAATTCCAGCGGCTCCAGGCCCCGCCGTTCCGGGTAGACGGGCCGGGTGTCGCGCGGGTGGACGGGTTCGCCGCACGCCTCGCAGACCAGCCGGGCCGCGAGCTCGTGACCGCACCTGTGCTGGACAGCCATCGGCGGGCCGTCGCCGCCGGCCAGGTACTTGTCGCCCCAGGTGCGCAGGGTCGTGATGACCGGGTAGAGATCCAGGCCCGCCTCGGTCAGGAAGTACTCGAACCGGGCCGGGTGCTCGGAGTACGGCCGCCGCTCCAGGACTCCCGCGTTCACCAGGGTGCGGAGCCGCGCGGCGAGGGTGTCGCGGGGCGCTCCGGTGCGCTTGACCATCTCGTCGAACCGCCGGTCGCCGAGGAAGACCTCGCGCACGGCGAGCAGCGCCCACTTCTCCCCGACGATGTCGAGGGTGCGGGCGATGGAGCATATCCGGGGCTCCGCGAGTGCTGCTGTCATAAGTCCAGCATACCTCTTAAGTTTGATTTCTGGACGCACTCGGCAAAGTGCGATATGGTGAATCCAGATTTCGGACTAACTGGTTCGAGCGCCCGCCGCATGATGTTGATCGCCGCATCGAGGCTGACCCGGAGGATGCCGCATGAGCTCCGCCCCGCTGACCGCCGGCGGCCCGCCCGTCGAGGTGCCCACCGCCCGCCGGCTGAACGCCATCGTCGGGGTGCTGTCCCTGGCCGTGTTCATGTCCAGCCTCGACCTGTTCATCGTCAACCTGGCCTTCCCGTACATCGGCCGGGAATACGCGGGCACGAGCCTGAGCAACCTGTCCTGGGTGCTCAACGGTTACACGATCGTCTTCGCCGCGGTGCTGGTCCCGGCCGGCCGGTGGGCCGACCGGGTCGGCCGGCGGCGGCTGTTCGTGGCCGGCATGATCGCCTTCAGCCTCGGTTCGCTGCTCTGCGGGCTCGCCCCCGGCGTGGCGGCGCTGATCGCGGCCCGGGTCATCCAGGCCGCGGGGGCCGGCCTGATGGTCCCGGCCTCGCTGTCGCTGCTGCTGGCCGCGGTTCCGCCGCCCGCCCGTGCCCGGGCCATCGGGACCTGGTCGGCGCTGGCCGCGCTCGGCGCCGCGCTCGGCCCGGTCATCGGCGGGAGCCTGGTGCAGATCAGCTGGCGCTGGGTGTTCTGGATCAACCTGCCGGTCGGCCTGGCCGCGGTCCTGCTGGCCGCCCGGGTCGTCCCGGAAAGCAAGGATGAGCACGTCCGGGGCCGGCCGGACCTGCTCGGCGCCGCGCTGCTCGCGGCCGCCGTGGGCCTGGTCGCCCTGGCCCTGGTCAAGGCGCCGAACTGGGGCTGGGGCTCGGCCGGCTTCATCGCCCTGCTGATCGCCTCGCTGGCTTGCGGCGCGGCCATGGTCGCGCGCTCGAGGCGGCACCATTCACCGGTGATCGAGCTCGGGCTGCTCCGGTCCCGCACCTTCAGCGGCGCGTTCGCCGTGTCGATCCTGTACTACGCCGGGTTCGGCGCGTTCGTGCTGAACTCGGTGGAGTTCCTCACCGGGGAATGGCACTACTCAGCCGTCCGGGCAGGCCTGGCCATCGGGCCCGGGCCGCTCATGGTGCTGCCGTTCGCGCGGCTGGTCGCCCCGCGGCTGGCCGCCCGGCTCGGCGGGCCGGGCCGGGTCGCGGTGCTCGGATGCCTGGTCAACGCGGCGGCGATGCTGCTGTGGCTGAGCCGGCTGCAGGCCCATCCGGCGTACCTGACGCACCTGCTGCCGGCCCAGCTGCTGGGCGGAGCGGGCGTGGGCCTGACGATCCCGTCGCTGCTCGCGGCGGGCAGTGCGTCGCTGCCGCCGGACCGTTTCGGCACCGGCAGCGGGATCTTGAACATGGGTCGCCAGGTCGGCACGGTCCTCGGCGTGGCCGGGCTGGTCGCCATCCTGGCCCACGTGGACCGGTCAGACCCGATAGCGACCTACCAGCATGGGCTGGTGCTCATCATCGCCTTCTTCGCCAGCGCCGCGGTCGTGGCCGCGATCCTGCTCACCACCCGCACCATCCGCCGCCCGGCTCCGTCCGCCAGCCCAGCCGGCTCCGTAAGCCCGGCCAGCCCAGCTCGGTCCGCCAGCCCGGCTAGCTCCGGCAGCCCACCTCGCCCTGTCAGCGAGGTGCCTACGGTCGAGGTGGTCGGCGGGTAGCACTACCTACGTATGGTTGTGACAGCCTGCACACTCCTCTGTGTAGGTTGTCACAACCATGCACAGACCGGCTTGCTCTCGTGCGCAGGCAGGGGCGCTGGTCGTGCCGTAATGGTGCGGATGAGGAGAGAGGGGCGCAAGTGGCCGGAGCCTTCGCGACCTCCGGTAGCACTAGTAGGTGGCGCGGCCGCCGCTGATGTCGTAGACGGCGCCGGTGGAAAAGCTCACCCGGTCCGAACTCAGAAACGCGACAAGCTCGGCGACCTCCTCCGGCCGGCCGACGCGCTTCATCGGGATCAGGCTGGTGATGTAGGCGAGCACGTCCGGTGCCGTGCTGTCGTTCATCGGGGTGGCGATGACGGCCGGGGCGATGGCGTTGACCAGTACCCCGGTCATGGCCAGTTCCTTGCCCGCCGACTTGGTCAGGGCGATCACGGCGGCCTTGGACGCCGAGTAGGGCGACTGGTTCGGGTTGCCGTCCTTGCCGGCCATGCTGGCGAAGTTCACCACCCGTCCCCAGCCCCGTTCGCGCATGCCGGGCACGAAGGTCCGCATGGTGTTCACCGTGCCCAGTACGTTCACGTCGAGGACGCGGCGCCACTCTTCCCCGGTCGTCTCCAGCAGCGGCTTGTTCGCGCCCACGATGCCGGCCGAGTTGATGAGCACGTCGACGGGGCCGATCTGGGCGGCCACCAGGCGCAGCGTCGCCTCGTCGGTCACGTCGGCGACGACGTCGGCCCGATCGCTGACGTCCAGCGTGGTCACGGCGAGGCCTTCGGCGCGCAGCCGGGCGGCGCACGCCGCGCCGAGCCCGCTCGCGCCCCCGGTCACCAGGGCGGTATGTGTCATGACCGTTCTGAGCGTAGCGGAGATTGGCGAGGGATTACCGGGCCGGAGATTTCCGGGGCCGCCGCCGCATTCGCAGGACACCCAGGAGAAGGGCACCGAGGAACACGACAATGCCGATGATCAGCAGGTACAGCAGGCCCTTGACGACGACACCCAGGATGCCGAGCACCATCGCCACGATCACGAGGAGGAGGAACAAGGCAAGCATCTGATGCTCCGCTCAGTCGCAGGTATCAGCGGCGGGCCAGTTGCCGCTCACCGCTGGCGCCTGGCTGATAGGTCAGGCCGTAGTGCTGGAAGACGGCCGCTTCGTCGGCCGCCGGCAGCTCGCCGTCGGTGCCGATCGAGGGAGCATCCTTCACTTGCTTCCGGTCGTAAGCGACCTTGAGGTATCCCGGACCGACGGTCGCCTGAGCCAGGGGAACGAACACGAGCCGATGCCGGGTAGGTATCCCGACCCTGACGGTGCCGAACGCCGGCAGGTCTGTGCTCGTGTCGACGTAGACGGCCTCTAGCTCCCCGATCTTGTGATCGTCAGGGTCAACAACGTCGTGGCCCCGCCATTCTCGGATATCGCCTGCCTCGAACATGCCCGCCTACCTTTCCGCGGCATTGCAGGTGCGCACAGTCATTCCCGGATGGGATGCCCTAGAGCACAAGCGTAGTCCTGCCCTGGCGTGCCGTCGTTCCGCGCCAACGGGATCGTCAGTCGCCCTCGGGAAGATGATGGGTGGCGAGCCGCGTTCCGCCGCGCTGGCGGCGGCCGGCGCTGGCCCGCATGGCGGGGACGGTCTCGCTGGTGACGAGCCCGCGTTCACTGGTGAGCTCGTCGATCACGGAAAACGCCGCGGAAATGCGGTCCGGGGTGTCGATGACGATCGTGACGGCGGGGACGTGGCGGCCCAGTTGGAGCAGCCGGTCGCCGTGCGGCGCGTGGTCGCCGTGGAAGCCCCAGATGCCGCGCTGGGTGGTGGCGCCGCTGAGCCCGGCCGAGCGCAGCCGGCGGACGATGGCCCGGTGGACCGGCTGGCCCTGGTGCTGGGCCGCCTCGGAGGTGTACACCATGAGCTTGTGCCACAGCGCCATGCCATGGTCATCGGCGCTCGGCAGGGCCGCGGGAGTGGCCAGGAGCCGGCCGTCCCGTTTGCAGATGCGGACCCGTTCGAGGGTCAGCAGCGGGCGCTGCAGCAGCGGGCCGAGCTCGGGCAGGACGCCGCGGATCCGGTCCCCGGTGCCGACGGCGATGACCATCATCGGCACCTCGGCGTTCCGGCCGAAGAAGGCGGCCCGTTCCCGGCGGCCGTGCGCGGTGCCGTCGACGCCGAGCAGCGCGGTGGCGCCGTCGAGGCCGCGGCGATGCAGCAGGTCGCAGACCGCGACGAAGGCCGGGACCCGGCCGGCGCGTTCCTGGCGGCCGAGGTAGATGGTCAGCTTGGTCGCCTCGTACAGGTCCTCGGGCGACCAGCTGGGGCGGGTGACACTGGTCAGCAGCCGGGCTCGCTCCAAGGTGACCAGTCCGGTGCGGTTGAGCTGGACGGTCTGCGGGAGAACGGCCTCGATCCGGGACCGGGTGTCGACGGCGATCGCGATCAGCGGAAGGTCCTCGGACAGGGTCAGGGAGCGGTCGGTGCGCAGGTGGTGCTTGAGCCCGAAGCCCTCGGTACCGCGCAGCAGGATGCTGACCGCGATCTCGTGCCGCCCGTACAACTCGATCAGGGCGTCCGCGGTGAAGGCGCCCTCGCTTCGGTGCCGTTCGCCGAAGTAGCTGGTGAGCTTGAGGCAGTCGGCCGTCACAGCTGTCCTCCGAGCAGGCGGCCCAGCGCCGCGGCGGCGATGCCGAGCGCGAGGCTGGCGATCACGTTGACCGCCGCCATCCGGTACTGGCGTTCCTCGGTCAGCCGCTGGGTTTCCAGCATCCAGGTCGAGAACGTCGTGTACGAGCCTACGGCGGCGGTGCCGGCCAGCAGCGCCTGCTCATGGCCGAGGGCCAGCCCGGTGATCAGACCCAGGATCACCGCGCCGGACACGTTGACGGCCAGGGTGCCGAACGGGAAATCACGGTCCGCGGCGGAGCCCACCAGGCCGTCGGCCAGAAACCGGACCACCGAGCCCGTCCCGCCGATCAGCATGACACCCACCCAGATCAAAACGTTCATCACCGCACCCGGACCCGGACCCGAACCCGCCGGACCATCGCGCTAGCCACCTGAATCGCCGCGAAACCGGCGGCCACGCTGGCCGCCGCGTAGCCGGCCGCCAGGCCCCAGGCGTGGGCGTCGAGCATGTTGAGGATCTCCACCTGCATCGTGGAGAAGGTGGAAAGTCCCCCGCACAGCCCGGTGCCAAGCAGCGGCCGCCGGTAGCTGGACAGCGGCAGGCGTTCGGCGAGCCGAGTGACGAAGTAGCCGAGCAGGAACGCGGCCGCGATGTTGACCCCGAACGTGGGCCACGGCCAGGCCGTAGCCGGCTGCGGGAAAGACTCGGCCAGCCCCGCCCGCGCCAGCGTGCCGAGCGCGCCGCCAGCGAAGATCGCGGCGACTTCCCGCCGGTCGACCTGCGGCAGCCGCCGCGCACGGACGCCGTCCCGGCCTGTCCCGGCCGTCCCGGCGGCCGCGGCCGCGCCGGCGCCAGGCAGCCCGGCACTGTCCGGTGACGGCTTCGGCACGCGCAAGACTCCATTTCCGTTCGGAAGCTGAGAAGGAGCCATCAGCCACGGCGCACGTCGGTCCGGGAAGCATGGCTTCCGCGCCAGGACGTCATCTGGCCACCGCGAGTTTATTCGACGCCCACCGACCCGTGTAATGCCCGAGGAGGTGAGCCAGGTGAGCGCCGCAGCGTCTCCACGACCACAACCGGAGCGCTGGGGATGCTGACCTCCATGATGAGCTACCTGGCTACTACCAATCCAAATCCTTTACATTCGTGAACTACGCCTTCATTGAAAGGTGTAGTTCATTCTTCCCGAAATCTGGCGGAACATCTCAGCCCATCCCTATAAAGCCATGCCCATGGTCTTTCCCCGCCCCCGACTGATAAGTTCTCGCGATGTGAAACGAGCCGGGCGCGCAAATGCTGACCTGGGTCCCGATCGCTACGCTAGCCTTGCTAGCCGCGACCCATATTTGCGGGCTGGGTCGTGGCCTGCCGTATTCACATGCGATGGGCCATCTTATTCCAATGTACGGGGTAGGTAGGATTAGGGGGGAACGTGAAGAAAATCATCCTGGCCGCATTGGGCGCGCTCGCGGTCACGGTGGCTATGGCCATGCCTGTCAGCGCCGGTGCGGCGGCCGCGGCAGTTATCCCGCATACTGCGGCACTTCACAGCGCTCCTAGCGTTTCTAAGCAGACTGGAACGTGCAGCGAGCTGGATGGCGCTTCGGCTACTGTGAGCGTCGGTCCGCCAGGTGCGAGTGCGAGCGGTACGTGGAATAAGAAAGAGTCGAAACTGGAATTCGCGCTCAGCGCGGCACCGAGCTTCGGCCTGAGCCTGGCTTTCGCGGGAGCCGCGACATGCCAGGCGGACC
>Ga0302181_10000865_pt1 | contig 23925 bp, 21 predicted proteins | sample I_Palsa_E3_3_FD_198786 | JGI IMG/M metagenome (GOLD analysis project Ga0302181, IMG submission 198786) | Peat permafrost microbial communities from Stordalen Mire near Abisko, Sweden - I_Palsa_E3_3 | ecosystem: Environmental > Terrestrial > Soil > Palsa > Peat permafrost | place: Sweden...
CCCTGGCGTGATCCGCGATCTCGGCCGCGTGCAGCAGCGCCTTGGTCGGGATGCAGCCGCGGTGCAGGCAGGTCCCCCCCACCCGGTCCTTCTCGATCAGCGCCACGCGCTTGCCGAGTTCAGCCGCACGCAGCGCGCAGGCGTACCCGCCGCTGCCACCGCCGAGCACGACGATGTCATAGCTGCCGATGCCCTCTGCCACCCCTCAAGCCTCCTTAGTGAGCCTTAGTCGGCTTACCCAATTTCCATCATTTCACTTGCCGTCAGCCGGGCCGGACCCAAGTGCCGCAAGCTTGCCTTCGGCTACGTCCGTCGCGATCTGCACCAGGGTCCTCACGGCGGCCCCGGTGCCGCCCTTGGCGGTATAGCCGTACGAGGCGCCGTCATTGTAAGCGGGGCCGGCGATGTCCAGATGGACCCAGCGGACCCCGGCGGGCACGAACTCGCGCAAGAACAGCCCGGCCACGAGCATGCCGCCGCTACGGTCACTGGACACGTTGGCTATATCCGCGACCGTTGACTCGAGCCCCTTGCGGAGATCCTCGGGCAGCGGCATCGGCCACATAGCCTCACCTGCCCGTTTCGCCGAGTCCGCGACCGCCGCGGCCAGCGCATCGTCACTGGCCATTACCCCGGCCGTGCGGTTTCCGAGCGCAACGGTCTGCGCCCCTGTCAGTGTAGCCACGTCGACGAGCAGGCTGGGCCCGTCGGCTCCGGAGCGGGCCAGGGCGTCGGCGAGCACCAGGCGGCCCTCGGCGTCGGTGTTCAGCACCTCCACGGTCTTGCCGCCGTAGATGGTGATGACATCGGATGGCCGCTGCGCGGCGCCGCCCGGCATGTTCTCGGCGAGCGGAAGGTACCCGATCACGTTCACCGCGGCACCGAGCTCGGCGATGGCCTGCACTGCGGCCAGTACGGCCGCGGCACCGCTCATATCGGCCTTCATCGTTTCCATCGCCTTCGGCGGCTTGAGCGACAGCCCGCCCGAGTCGAACGTAATGCCCTTGCCCGCGAACACTACGGTGCGGATAGCGTCCGGGTGGGTGTACTCGAGCCGGACCAGCCGAGGCGGGTGAACCGAGCCCATGCCCACCGCGACGATGCCGCCGAAGCCCTCCTTGGCGAGCCCGTTCTCATCGAGCACCTGCACGCCCAGGTTGTGCTCGGCCGCCACCTGCTCGGCCGCCGCGGCCAGATCGGCGGGCACCATGTCGGCGGGGGCTGTGTTGACCAGGTCCCGGACCAGCGTCATCGCCTCGGCCAGGACCCTGGCCCGGTTCACGGCGTCATCGTGCGTGGTGTGCACGATCAGCTCGACGTCACCCGCCGCGTTCGCGGTCGTCCGGTACTTACGGAAGGCATAGCCGCCGAGCAGCGAGCCGAGCGCCACCGCCTCGGCCTCGTCGGCCTGCTCGTCGGGGAGAGCGATGGAAGCGCGCTTGGCCCGGCTAGACGTGAGCTCGCGCGCCGCGACCCCGGCGGCGCGACGGAGCCTTTCGGTGTAAGCCTGGCGCTCGGCCTGGTCCTGGCCGGGGACCTTCGGCTCAGGGCCGAGGCCCACGGCGAGGATGACCCGGGCCGTCAGGCGCCCGCCCGTGTGAACCTTGGTGAGTTCCTCGGGCTTGCCCGTCGCGCCGAGCGCGGTCAGGGCCGCGGTCAGGTCGATTTCATCGGTACCCAGCGTGGGAACAGGGCCATCCGTGCCCTGGAACACTCCGATGACGAGGGTATCGGCGTCGGTCGTCGTCGGCGCTGACTGGCTGGTAAGCAGTGTGACCGTCATCCTGCTGATCGTAGGGCATGAGCCGACTTGCCGACCTTACGCCCGGAGGGAGTCAGCGTGCGGGCGGTGCGGGGCCGGGGGTCAGTGGCCTTCGGCTTCCTCGGCGTACACCCGGGCGGCGTAGGCTTCCAGCGACTGCTCGCACTCGTCAAGCGCCTTCTCGGCCGCCTGCCGGCCGTCGGCGTCGAAGGCATCGCGCTCTCGCACCTTGGCGAACCAGGCGCGCAGCTTGACCAGGTCGACCTCGTTCTCCTCAAGCTCCGCGTAGGTGAAGTGGTTCTCGGTGTACTCCTTCTTCACCTGGTTGAGGAAATCCTCGCAGCGGTCCACGATCTCCTCGTACTCGTCGTTCCTGGCCGCCTGGAACGCGCTGCGCACGTCCGACTCGCCGGCCAGCACCGAGCAAGACAGCAGCACCGCGGTCCCGGACATCTCGATGATCTCTCGCCTGAGCTTGCGCAGCGCCCGTTCGGTGACCGGGGTCTCGGGCAGCGCGGCGGCCGAGTTCTGCAGGTAGATGGCGCCCAGGCTCTTGATCCGCCGCCATACGGTGGAGCGCAGCCTGGTCGGCTCGGGCGGTACCCGGTAGATGAGCACCAGCCACCTCGTGCCGTCATCTTTCCCGGCGTTCTTCTCGACGGTGTTGTCGGTCACCCGAACATTGTCCCCGACCCGCTGACGCCCCCATGCTCAAGGAGGCAGCGCCTAAGAAAGGTCTGAGGGGGTCTTCGGCGCGCTCGGATGGTCTCTGCACCGCGCCACCGGCGGCCCCAAGCCCTAGGCGGTGCCGAGGAACCGGGTTTCGAGCTGGGTCTCGCTGATTCCCGATGCCAGCCCTTCGACCCGGTATGCGCTGGCGCCGGGCCGGTCGGCGATCAGCTCGGTGAGCGTGTCGTCGGTGAAGTGCGCCGCTGCGCCGTCGTCGCAGGCGATGCCGGAGGACAACGTGCCGTCCGCGATCAGCTGGTGGTACAGCGGCCTGCGGCGCGGTTCGGAGTCGTAGTGCGGGCAGTAGCTGCCGGCCAGCAGCCCGAGCCCGTCCGTGAACGCGCACAGCTCGCGCCCGAACGAATCCGTAGTCCCTCCCTCGAACCAGCAGATTCCCCCGGCGCTGGAACCGGCCAGCACGATGCCCGCCTGCCAGGCCTTGCGCATGATCACGTCGAGCCCGTGCACCCGCCAGACGGCCAGCATGTTCGCCACGCTGCCGCCTCCGACGAAGATCACGTCCTGCGACAGCAGCAGGTCCTCGGGGTCGGCGACGTTGGGCATGGGAAACAAGGCCAGGTGGCTGACCCGGGCCGGGTGCCCGGCGAATCGGTCGTACATCAGCAGTGTCCACCGCGGGTCGTCGCCGCCCGCCGTATTCAGCACGCAGATCCGGGGGTCGGGCCGTCCGGTAAGCCGCAGGGCGTAGTCAATGTGCCGGGGCACCTTGCGGTCGGAAACGAGCATGCCGCCGCCGATCGCGATTACGTGCCGCCGCCCGTCCGCTGCCATGCTGGCACGCTAGCGGCGTTACTGCCTGCAAGCAAGGCAGCGCCTGCCCCGCACGTACGGTAATTACCTGGCCGCATCCCGCAGTATTTTTGGACCAGAACGGGCCCCGGCGCGAGCCACCGGAACCAGTGCGACCCGCCCGTGCTCGAGTTGGGAACGCGCTCAGCTCCCGTACTGCAGCAGGACCGCGACGACATTGGTGCCGGGCTCGTCGGAGGCGTGGATGTCCCCTCCGGCGAGCAGATCGGTGGTGCCTGGGATCAGCGCCACGGCCTCGATGCTGATCCCGCTCGGCCCGTCCGGCAGCAACGCCTCGGCCAGCGGGTGCCCGGGAATGTAGTGCAGCACGTAGGACTTCTGGCCGTCCACGCCCGGCATGGGGAGCCACAGGCCGCCATGACCGTCGGAACTGGCCTGCTGAAGCGGCTGGGTACCGAATCCGAAGTTGCCTCCGGCCACCTTGAACCACTGGTGACCGTTCCAGTGCAGGATGACCAGCGGGCCGCCTTCGTCCTCTAGACCGCCGTTGCCGATGGCGTAGACGCTGTCCGCGGACTGCGCGAAGATGCCGGTGAGCATCGGGCCGTTGAGCTCCTGCCTGGGGGGAAGCAGGTGCGACACCGAGGTGCGGGACCAGGCGGATCCGTTCCAGTGGGCGATGTCTGAGCCGTCGACCGCCCAGATGTTGTTCGCCGACAGCGCGCTGCCGCCCTGCAGCCCGCCGCCGGAGGCCACAGCGGACCAGGTGTGGCCGTTGTAATGCCAGGCGCCGAGGCCGGCGCCGGGGAAGTACGGCTGGCCGAAGACCCAGATGTCGCTGGGGCTGATGACCACGGCCCCGCCGATCTGCTCGGCGAAGGATCGTTGCACGGTCCAGGTGCGACCGTTCCACCGCAGCGCCCGCGATTGCGCTCCTGCGGCGGTGAACGCCCAGACGTCGGCGGGCGCTGCGGCCCCGGCCGCGACCACGACCTCATTGGGTTCGCCGGGGAACGGCACCTGCGTCCAGGTCGATCCGCTGCGTCGCCAGGCGGTGGGGACCGTGCCCTGGTTGAAGGCCCAGCCGCCGGTCCGGCCGACCGCGATGACCGCGGTAAAGCCGCCCAACGGTCCGTTGTGCACCTGCTTGACGATGTCCCAGGCCGGAGTAGCCGGATGCGTGGTCGCCGGTGCGGGACCAGCCAGGGCGGATGAGGCAGCGGTGGAGGAGGCCGCGGTGGAGGAGGCCGCGGCGCTGGCGAGTGGGAGGCCGGTGAGCGCGAGGCCGGTGAGCGCGAGAGCTGCGGTGATGAGGGTCCCCGCCCGGCGGACGCCACGCCCGGCGGGGCCCCGCGCCGCATGCACGCCGGTGCGGGCGCGCGGCTGAGGTCCTCGCACCGACCCGGGCTGATACGCGGAAGCGTTCCGGTCTGGACGGCTGCTCGGCATGTGCTCTCCCCACCAACGACGACTTCAGGCCACTACGACGTGCGGCGCGGCTCAAAAAACATGCTCCCCTGGTTAAAGACCGCCGCGCGGCTCGTAAGGCCGCCTTCTGACCGGTCACAGCTTCGTAACTTTCGGATGGCCCCTAGTGGTTCGGGGCGGTCGCCGGCCTACAGCGTGACGGCCCGCCCGGGCTTGCTCATCGTCCCGGGCGGGCAGTACCAGGTCATGATCTCGACGGCGAGCCGCCCGGCCCGGACCGCGGGGTCGGCCTCGGCGAGTTCACGGGAGCGTTCCAGGGAGCCGGTCCGGTAGAAGGTCAGCCCGCGCAGGGCTGGATCTGGTTGGTCGCGGACGGGGCCGTTGGTCACCACCTGACCGGTGGCGCGCAACGTGGCGTGGTGCGCTAGGTGCTCCTTCTGGATGCGCTCGAGTTCGGCGTCATCATAGGCCGGGGCGTTATCCGGGGTGCGCAACAGCACCAGCTCGAAAGCCTCAAGGTCCATAGGTCATTGTGACACCGGCCCGTGAGGTCCGCGCCCGTATGCTGGCCGTCGCTGGCCCTGCCATAGCGGCGGATGCCTCGGTTAAAGGCCGTCGTCCTCCTGCGGGGCGCCGGTGCCGAAGAACTTGCGGTCCTTCTCGAGCTCGGCGACGTCCGCGGCGGCGTCCCGCCTGATCTCCTCGAGATCCGGGTCGTCTTCTGGGTTCCGGAGCACCAGGCTGTGCTCCTCCGGAGGGTCCGCCCGCCAGCGCGAAAGCCAGGAAAAGATGCCCATAATCGACTCCCCGGTTAGTGCGGAGCAGCGCTCGCGGCCGCCAGACCTCACGGCCGTACACCGAGCTTACGCGGCCGCGCCCGGGCCCGGCAGAGGGCGCGGGCGGCCAGCTAGCTTCGCGGACCGTCGGTAGCAGGGCATACTGGGGCGTGGCCCTCCTGCCTCGTTTTGTCGTGCAGCTGCACGACGCGACGACGCTGCATTTCGACTTCCGCCTGCAATCGGGCGACGTCCTCCGTTCGTGGGCGGTACCCAAGGGGCCCTCGCTCGACCCGCGGGTCCGGCGGCTCGCCGTCCCGGTGGAGGACCACTCCCTGTCGGCAGGCGAGTTCGAGGGCGTTCACACCGATCACCGGCGGGGCAGCGGTGTGGTAATCATCTGGGACGAGGGCACCGCCGAGATCGTCCGGGATGAGCCCGGGCATCTCTCCTTCATCCTGCACGGCCGCAAACTATCGGGCGGCTTTGCCCTGACCCGGACCGGTGCGGAACGCTGGATTCTGGTGAAGGTCCGCGATGCCGACGCGCGCCCGGGGTCAGATATCGTGGCCGAGCGGCCGGAGAGTATTCGCAGCGGCCAGACCTGGCAGGAGCTGCGGGATCGGCCTTCAGACAGCTCAGCTGCCGGCGATCATCCGTCGCGTGAACCCCCGGGGCGGTGACGTCGGGCCCGACGTCACCGCGGTCAGCTGATCCGAGCGCGAGGATGAGTCCGCGGATAAACCTTGCTAAAAAGGGCTTGTCCGCGGACCAGTGCCGATCGCTCGAAAACGTGACCGGCAAAGCGCGGCGCCGGGCTGGTAGCCGCTATCGGAGTTCTCGGATCGTTACCGGAGCGGAAAGCACATGGCTAGCCAGTCACTGGCGAACAGTAGAGGGACATGGCTCGGCAGCGGTTCACCGAGCACGGGACGGGAATTTCGCGCTGGCCGGTGATCTGTTCGGTGAGACCGCCAGAGCCAATGGAACCCTTGTTGGCGTAGCCGGGCCGAAACACAAGGATACAAGAGCGACTGACGGGCTTCCCTGATCTCACAGCAGGTATCAAGGACGCGTTCTCAGCAGACGATAAGTCGTCACGCGACGTGTATGAGGTGGAACGCATACCGGCTCATGCGGGTGCCGAGCCTCCTGGCCGCCGGCCGAAGTACGAGACTTTGCCGTCTGGCGCTGCAAAGACGGCAAGGTAGTCGAAATCCTAGTGAGGCAGAATCAGTTATCCTCCCTTAACCAGATTAGTCATCTTCCCGAAGAGGTCTACGCGGCCTGGCGCATGATCGCTGCCTGCGGACCAAAGAGAGCTCTGGAGGGGATCTGACCTGCCCAAAGAAGTTGCCGTCCCGAGGTGTTCGGCGCTCATCACGTGTCGCCAGGTCGGCTCCGCGGCGGCTACGGCGGCGCCTATGCACCGCGGCCACGGCGGGAAAGAACCAGCAGAAGGCCTTGGGCTGGGATCGTTCTGAACGTTCGGCTCAGCAAAATTCCAAGTGACAAGACGCATGTCGGATACTCCGCAATCGCGTGCGCAGTTGCTGCGGGCCGCATACCGGGCTGGCGCCGGGGCCTTAAGTTCGCCCCGGTTACCGGGCAATACGACGCCGGTCAAGCGGTGGTCAGTTTCTGGCATGAGGGCAAAGACGGTGGCGTCGTAAGGTAGCCCAAGTGCAGCCTGAACCGTACTACGCCTGCGGCTTAAGGTGTGCGGTCGCGCACTGTTGGTTACTTCGCACGCAGTCGCCCGCTTCATCGCGGGAAGTGACAGGCGACGTTCAGCGAACGGCGCGCAATGTAAATGAGGGGCTGCTGCCACCTGATAATGAGTTGATCGTCTACGCTTATACATTATTCAACGAGTGGAACGGAGTACACGTGGCTCAGAAGATACAAACCTTGTTCATCGATGACATCGATGGCAGCGAGGCCGAGGGGACCGTCCGCTTTGCACTGGATGGTGCGGAGTACGAGATCGACCTGAACGCGAAGCATGCTGAGGCGCTGCGCAAGGCGCTGGCCCGATATGTTGACGCCGCACGGCGGAGCAGTGGCGGCACGGCCCGGCGGCCAGCCCGGAGCGGGCGCAGGGCAGCAGCCAGCGGTCTTAACACCACGGAGGTTCGTGAGTGGGCTAAGGCGCAGGGTATCGAGGTCAAGGATCGCGGTCGCGTACCAGCTGAATTGGTCGTCAGGTTCCGGGCGGCTACGGGTAACTAGTCCGACGTACGGTCGGTCTTGGCGGGTAACCGGATGGGAGGCTCATGTTCTCTGGGCACCGAACCAGGGTCTCTCCGCAGACTTTCCTGCTCGTGACTTCGTACTTTTCACCCTGCTGTGCCCTTCTCTGACCGCAAGACCATAGAAGGGCACAGCAGCCACGCCTGAGCCATTGGGCTCAGGTGCGCCTTACAGAAGGCGGGCCTTCCCAGGCCCGCCTTCAGTCTTGCTGGCCAGTGTTCAGGCTCGCCCGGTGAGGGCAGTTCAGATGTCCGGAGTGGCGCGCCTGATGATAGCGGCCGTGTCGGTGCCGGAGGGGAGCGTGCCGTAGGCGTGCCCCCATCCCCTGAACTCCCCGGAGCCGTCGGCCAGGCGGGACGCGACGAACGCGTCAGCTACCGCGGTGGCGCCGTGCCGCACGAGCAGGGCACCCTGCAAGGCCAGCGCCATGCCTTCGGCGAGATAGCGGGCACGGGCCTCGCCAGGGTCGCTGAGTTCCTTGCGCAGGCGGCCGACCGCCTGATCCAGCCGGCTGTCCGCTCCGGCGGCCAGCTCGAGTTCGGCGAAGAAGGCCTCGGCCGACTCGGGCTGCCGGGTCAGGGCGCGAAGCGCGTCGAGCGCGGCGACGTTACCCGAACCCTCCCAGATGGAGGCCAGCGGTGCCTCACGGTACAGCCGCGGCATCCCCGATTCCTCTACGTAACCGTTGCCGCCCAGGCACTCGAGGGCCTCGGCCGCGTGCCCGGGGGCGCGCTTGCACACCCAGTACTTGGTCGCCGCCAGCGCCAGACGCCGGAACGCGGCTTCCGCCTCATCGCCTCCCGCCGCGCGGTCGGTCGCCCCGGCCAGCCGGAACGCCGCCATCGTCGTCGCCTCCGACTCGATCGCGAGGTCAGCCAGCACGCTGGCCATCAGCGGCTGGTCGGCCAGCTTGCGGCCAAAGGCCGTCCGGTGCGCGGCGTGGTGCGCGGCCAGCGTGAGCCCGGACCGCATCCCGGTCGCCGTGCCAAGCACGCAATCGAGCCTGGTCATGTTCACCATCTCGATGATGGTGCGGACGCCGCGGCCCTCCTCGCCGACCAGCCAGGCGAGGGCCTGGTCGTACTCGACCTCGGCCGATGCGTTCGACCGGTTGCCGAGCTTGTCCTTCAGCCGCTGCAGGTGCATGCCGTTCCGGCTGCCGTCGGGCCGGACCCGGGGCAGCAGGAAGCAGGACAACCCGGCGGGCGCCTGCGCGAGCACCATGAACAGGTCGCTCATCGGCGCCGAGGTGAACCACTTGTGCCCGGTCAGCAGGTAGCTTGTTCCTCCGCTTGCGTCCCCGTCACCCTTCACCGGGACGGCCCGGGTGGTGTTCGCCCGGATATCGGAGCCACCCTGCTTCTCGGTCATGGACATGCCCGCGAGCAGGCCTCGCTTGGTGTCCGGTGGCCGCAGCCCGGCGTCGTACTCCTGACCTGCGAGCAGCGGTTCGAAGCGCTGGGCTAGATCGGGTGCGTGCCGGAGCGCGGGGACGATGGCATAGGTCATGGAGATCGGGCAGCAATGCCCCGCGTCAGCCGCACCCCAGACATAAAAGCCCGCCGCTCGGGCTACGTGCGCTCCGGGACGCTCATCGGTCCATGGCGCTGCGTGCAAGCCGTGCCGCACGGCCACGGTCATCAGCTCATGCCAGGCCGGATGGAACTCCACTTCGTCGATGCGATGGCCGAAGCGGTCATGCGTGCGCAGGACCGGCGGGTTCTCGTTTGCCTGACGACCCTGTGCCTGCACCTGGGCCGATCCGGCCAGGCGGCCGAGGTCCCGGACGGCTTCCTGCGCCCAGGCCGCGCCCTCGCGGCGGAGCGCGCTCAGCATGGCCGGATCGTCGGAGACGTCGTATCCGGTCAGCGCGGGCGGCTGGTTGAAAACCTCGTGCGTCGGCGGCATCAGCGATCTGCCTCCCTGGTTTTCTCGCAATTCAAACACGCTTGTGTAGGCGTTCATGACGTGCGGCTGATAAACCGGAATCACACCGGCGCTGGTGCCAGGCCGCCGTAAGCCTCGTCGCAAGGAGAGTAGCGGGTTGACTGCTTACCTGACCCGGCGCCTGGGGACGTCGGTTGTGATCCTGATCGGCATCTCGATCTTCATCTTCGCCCTGCTCCATGCCGTCTTCCCGTCGCCCGCCATCATCGTCCTCGGACCCAAAGCGACACCGGCCGCGGTCGCGGCGTGGAACCAGGCCAACGGCTTCAGCGCGCCGGTGATCGTGCAGTACTGGCACTACCTGATCGGCGTGCTCCACGGCAACCTCGGCTATTCCTACAAGCTGAACCAGAGCGTGGCGGCGCTGTTCGGCGAGCGGTGGGAACGCAGCTTGTATTTGTCCGGCGTCGCGCTGGTACTCTCCGTCCTGATCGCGATCCCGCTGGGGATCTTCCAGGCGGTCAAGCGGAACACCGTCGGCGACCAGGTGGTAACCGCGGTGGCGTTCACGACCTACGCCATGCCGGACTTCCTGCTCTACCTGATTGCGATCCAGGTGTTCGCGCTGACCTTCCCTATCTTCGGCTTCGAGGCCAGCCAGTCCAACTCGCTCATCTCGATCATCGGTGACTGGCACGATATGACGTTGCCGATCGTCTGCCTGACCCTGCTGATCCTGGCCGGCTACTCGAGGTACATGCGATCGTCGTCGATGGATATCCTGGCCCAGGATTACATCAAGACCGCCCGGGCGAAGGGGCTGCCCGAGCGGCTCGTGCTGTTCCGGCACCTCGTGCGGAACGCCTGCCTGCCGATGATCACGCTGATCGGCCTGTCGATCCCGGCGCTGCTTGCGGGCAATCTCATCGCCGAGAGCGTTTTCAACTACGACGGCCTCGGGCTGCTGTTCTACAGCAGCCTCCAGAACGAGGATTACCCGGTGCTCCTCGCCTACACTCTGGTCGGTGCGGTGCTGACGGTGCTGGGCAACCTTCTGGCCGACGTCGCGCTGACCATCGCCGATCCGCGGGTCAGGCTGAGCTGACTCAGCGCGCGGCCGGGTTCAGGCCGGAGGGCCCATCGTGGCCACCACCAGGGTGACGGTAGCCGCCACCTCGGCTAGCGCGCCCAGGACGTCACCCGTGATGCCGCCGAGCCGGCGCACGGCGTGCCGTTCCAGGACGAAAGCGGCGCCCAGGCCCGCGATGACCGCCAGCGGGAGAGTCCAGCCGAGCGGCTCGCCGGTAACCGTGGCGGAGACCACCACCGCCGCGATCGCCGCCGTCAGCACGGCCAGGGTGGTCACGGCCGGGATCGCCGGGCTTACCGATCCGGCTACCAGAGCGCCGAGCCCGTCCGGCCGGGCCGCGGTCACGCCCCGTCGGCAGGCCCAGGTCAGCGCGAGCCTGCCGGTGACCGCCGCGGCGATCAGCGCGGCGGCTCCCCGGCCGTGACCGGCCGATTCCGCGTGGCCGAGCGCCGCCACCTGAAGGAGCAGCGTCAGGACGACGGTGACCGTGCCGAACGGCCCGATGTCGGAGCGACGCATGATGTCGAGCGCGGCCGGGGCGGGTTTGCCGCTGCCCAGGCCGTCAGCCAGGTCGGCGAGACCGTCGAGATGAAGCCCCCGGCTCAGCAGCGCGAGCGTCGCCACCGCGAGCACCGCGCTGGTCAGCGAGCCGGTCCCGAGCGGATGGTCCGCTGTGACCAGGACGCCGGCCGCGATGATGCCGAGCAGCAACCCCACCGCCGGCGCCCAGGCCATCGCCGCGGCCACGGTGGCCGGCGCCAACGGCGATGGAACCGAGGTCGCTGGTGTCCCGGTGGCCCGCGGCGACGCTGTGTCGCCATTGGTCCCAGCAGCGGTCTCGCCACGCAGCGGGATCACGGTGAGCAGCGTCACCGACAGCCGCAGGCCTTTCCATCTCATGCCGGAGGAGCCTATCGGTAGACCCGGGAAAGACGTACTATCTTGAATAGGGGACCAGGACGCAACCAGACGGCGGTGGAACAAGCGTGTCCGAGTGGTGGTCGATCGAGGTTTTCGACGCGGCTGAGCTGCCCGCTCGCCGCTGGAAGGACTCTTACCAGGACAAGCGCACCGAGGCTGCTGTCACGTTCGGGGCCATGTCCTGGGAGTGGCACGAGCATCGCTACGGCGTGGTGTTCGAGGTCCTCTTCGAGTCCGACCAGCAGTGGGAGGCGTTCCGTGCCCTTCCGGCGGTGCGTTCGGCCCTCGACGGCGCGCCCGACCCGCTGAACGGCCTGATCATCTACCGCGGTCGCGGCGGCGGGGCCGGGCCGAGGAAGCCGCGCAAGCCCAAGCCCGCCCCGAGCGCGAGCGCCATGGCCATGCCGGAGCCGACCGAAGAGCGCGTTCTGCGACTCACCGTGGTCACTGCGCCGGAAGCGCCGGAAGCGCCGGAAGCGCCTGAGCCCGCCTTCGCGGCGGGATAGATTCGGTCCCGTGGGTGAAGTACCCGGCGGGACGGTGCAGGATGGGGGGATGAGGGAAACGCGAGTCATGACCGATGGCCTGCGGGCCGCGATCGAGCACAGCGGCTATTACCCCGGTCTGGTGTCCGATGCGGTTGCCTCGGCGCTCGGATCGGAGCCGGTTACGGCCTACGTCGTCCATCACGACGCGATCTTCGATCCGGGTATGGAGGTGCGCCGTCACATGACCGTGCTGGCGCTCACCCCCACCCGGCTGGTGTACTCGCACACCGACGAGCATCCGGCCGAGGATCCAGATACCCGGCCGCGGGCGGAGACAAGTACGGAGGCGATCCGGTTCGCCAAGATCTCATCCGTGGCCCTGAGCCGGGTCGTTCCGGACCCTGAGGTCTACGTGCCGGGCGTCACCATACCGTCGGAAGTCATGCTGACCATCGGCTGGAATGTCCTGTCCCACCTGGAACTCGAGCCGGCGCATTGCGGAGATGAGAGCTGCGAGGCTGATCACGGCTATCTCGGGACCATTACCGCTGATGACTTCGCGCTGCGGGTGAGCCGCGCCGCCGACGGTGAAGATGCCGTCCGGCAACTGCTCGGGTTCGCGCGCGAGCTCTCCGACGCCACGGCGGTCAGCGGCAGCTGACGACTCGATGGGGTGTTAGCCGAGGGCCCGTTTTGTCACCGTTACCCGCCGAGTGGCAGCATGTTCCGGCAAGATGCTGGTGCCGGGCAAGATGCTGAGGCAAGAACGCTGAGTGGCACCCACGAGTAGCAGATGAGGATTCCCGTATGACGCTCGAGCCGAGACATTCGCCGATCGTGCCGTCCTATGGGGTGGCGACCCTGGCTGACTTGTCTTCGTCGATCCTCGCATCCCTTGATCCGGGATCGCCGGAGTCGCAGAACGTTCTCGGCCTGACGCCCACCCAACGCGCGTGCCTGCTGATCGTGGACGGGCTTGGCTGGGAGTTGCTTCGCGCTCACCCCGCCGCCGCGCCGTTCCTTTCCGAACTGGCGCGCAACTCCAAGCCGATCACGGCGGGGTTCCCCTCCACGACCGTCACGAGCCTCGGCTCGATATGCACCGGGCAGCCGCCCGGCCAGCACGGGCTACTCGGCTACCAGGTCATAATTCCCGGCGAGAACCGCTTGCTCAACGGGCTGCGCTGGGATTCTCGAGTCGATCCGCTGCGGTGGCAGCCGCTGCCAACGATCTACGAGCGGGCAACCGAGGCCGGTATCGCAGCCGTGCACGTGGCTCAGGGCTCGTTCCGCGGCACCGGGCTGACCGTCGCCATTATGCGCGGCGCGGACTTCCGCCCGGCCGGCAGCATGGGCGCTCTGGCCGCTCAGGCCGCTACGGCGCTATACGAGAACGGGCGCGCCTACGTGAGCGTGTACCACGGTGATCTGGACGGAACCGGACACGTGTTCGGTGTCGCCTCGGACGCCTGGTACAACCACCTGGCGCACGTGGACAAGCTGGCCGAACAGCTCGCCAGCTCGCTTCCCTCCGGGGCCTGTCTGTACGTGACGGCGGACCACGGCATGGTGGACATCGGCCCCGAGGACAAGATCGACATAGACGCGATGCCAGAGCTGCGGGCCGGGCTGGCCCTGCTCGGCGGCGAGCCGCGAGCGAGGCATCTGTACGCGCGGCCCGGTGCCGCCCCGGAGGTGCTGGCCGCCTGGCGCGAGGTGCTCGGCGAGCGCGCGTGGGTGCTGTCCAGGGAAGAGGCCATCAAGGAAGGATGGTTCGGCCCGGTGGACGAGCGCATGGCCGCCCGGATCGGCGATGTCGTGGCCGCTCCGGCGGGCTCCGTCGCCCTGGTAGCCACGAAGGCGGAGCCTCGGGAGTCCGCCCTGCTCGGCATGCACGGCTCGCTCACCGCCGCCGAGCAGTTCGTGCCGGCGCTCATGTTCCGAGCGGCATGACAGGCTCCGGCGATCTTCTCGTCAGCGTTGAATCACTCGCCGCCGACCTAGCCCATGAGCCGGGCCCCGTCGTGCTGGACGTGCGGTGGCAGCTCGGTGGCCCGCCGGGCATCGACAGCTATCGCCGCGGGCACCTCCCGGCGGCGGTCTTCACCGATCTGGATCGTGACCTAGCCGGCCCGCCCGGTCCCGGCGGACGGCATCCGCTGCCGGAGTTGGCGGCCTTCCAGGCGGCGATGCGCGCCGCCGGGGTACGTCAGGACCGTGCCGTGGTGGTGTATGACGACGGGGACGCCACGATCGCGGCGCGCGGCTGGTGGACGCTGCGCTACTACGGACACCAGAACGTACGGGTTCTCGACGGTGGTTACCGGGCCTGGGTCAGCGCCGGGCTCGCGGTGACCACCGCCGAGCCTGCGCCCGCGACCGGCGACTTTACCGCACGGCCGGGCCACATGCCGGTCCTCGACGCACCGGGTGCCCAGCTGGTGGCGCGGACCGGGCTCCTGCTCGACGCGCGGGCGGGGGAGCGCTACCGGGGCGAGACGGAGCCAGTCGACCCGGTCGCCGGGCACATTCCCGGCGCGGTCAACGCGCCCACCGCCGGCAACGTGAACGCGGACGGCACCTTCAAAGACGCCGCCGAACTCGCGGCCAGGTTCACCGGGCTGGGTGTCACGGAGCACCCGGCCGAAGCGGGCGGCAGAACGGTCGGAGCCTACTGCGGCTCGGGTGTGACCGCGGCCCATGAGGTCCTTGCCCTCGCCCTGGCCGGCGTTCCTGCTGCTCTCTACGTCGGTTCCTGGTCCAACTGGGTCGCCGATCCCGCCCGCCCCGTCGCCACGGGCCCTTGAGTCCCCTAAGCCCTAAGGCCCAGCTGGCGCGAGACAGCGAAGGGAGCGGGAATCAGGTTTCGGCCTGACCCGGTGGCGCTTTCACGAGCAGTACCGGACACTGGGCGGCCGCGGCGCATTGCGAACTGACCGAGCCGAGCAGGAACCCTGCCAACCGCGATCGGCCGCGGGTGCCGAGTACCAGCAGGTTGGCGTCTTTCGCCGCGGCGAGCAGCGACTCCGCGGGGTCGCCCTCGGCTACCAGCGGCAGCAGCGGGACGTTCGGCGAGGGCGCGATCGCGCTGACCCTCTCGATGAGGAAACTCTTGCCAGCCTGTTCAAGTTCTTCCCGGTCATACAGGCCGGGAAAGGACGAGAAGGGCACCTGCCAGGCGAACACGGCGGTCACCTCGCCGCCGTGCTCTTCCGCCTCGATGAGGGCCGCGCGCAGCGCGGCATCACCGAATTCTGAACCGTCTACTCCGACCACGATCTTGTACGTCATCAGCTTCACGGCGGGCCTGCCGCATGACGGCGGGCTGGCGCGCCGCTTCACCTCCTCAACGGTGTCAGTCGGCCAAGGCCGCGGGCGGATTCGGGGATCTGTCTACCTAGGCCAGGCGCAGGGCGTCGCTCCGGCCTGGCCTAGCGGTCAGGCGGGCTGCACGCCGAGACCTGCCTTCGCGGGCGTCTCGGCGTACGCGTCCTCCTCCAGCTGTTCAAGGCTCTTCCCCTTGGTCTCCGGCAGCGCCGCCAGGGTCAGCAGCAAGCCGAGAACCGCCACCACCCCGGCGATCGTCATCGCGCGGTTAATGCCATGCGTGACGGCCAGGAAGTCGGGGAACAGGAAGGCGCCGGCGAACGCGCCCATCTTGCCGGCTCCGGCGGATATGCCGTGGGCGGTAGTTCGGACGTCGGTGGGGAACAACTCAGCCGGGTAGATGAACGTCGTCATATTCGGCCCGAACTCGGTGAAGAAGTAACTGATGCCGTACAGGATGAGGAACGGCCAGGCGTGCTTCACGATTGATGGGACGAGGCCGATGATGCCGAACATCAGCGCCATCATGAAGAAGCCGAACATCTGGATGCTCTTCCGCCCGGTCTTGTCCATGAACATGACGGCCACGATGTACCCGGGCACCGCGAAGACGCAGACGATGGCCAGCTGGACCAAGACGTTGTGCAGCAGGCTGGCGTGCGGGGACAGCAGCTTGAGGATCTCCGGCTGGGAGATGCTGTTGCCGTAGTAGCAGAAGTCCAGCAGCGCCCAGGCGCCCGCGGTACCGATCAGCCAGGTCAGCATGCGCCTGTTGCGGAGCAGCTTCAGGTAGCCCTCGGCGACGCTCTGCTGGTGCCTCGCGGTCGATTCGCCCTTAGAGGGCTTCCCTGCCCCCTGCCCGGTGGCGTCCGCGATGGCCGCCGCTGCTTCGTCGGCGGCGCCGCCGGCCATGGCGAACCGCGGCGTCTCGTGGATCTGGCGGCGCAGGTAGAAGACCGCCAGGCCGGGTATCGCGCCGAAGCCGAGCAGAAGGCGCCAGGTGAGGTTGTCGGACGCGCCCGAAGATAGCAGGATCGCGGCGATCAGGGGGCCGACGACCAGGCCCGCGCCCTGCATGGAGAACACCAGTCCGACCATCTTGCCGCGGGTCGCCTTGCTGGAGTACTCGCTCATGATCGTCGCCGAGACCGGGTAGTCGCCACCGATGCCGATTCCGAGGATGATCCGGCTGACGAGCAAGAACGTGTAGTTCGGCGAGAACGCCGAGGCGATGGCGCCAGCCGCGAGGATCAGTACCTCGTAGCCGTAAATCTTCTTGCGCCCGAGGATGTCGGCGATCCGGCCGAACACGATCGCGCCCACGGCCGAAGCCAGCAGGGTCGCTGAGTTCAGCCACGATACCTGGGAGGTCGACAGCTTCCACTGAGTTTCGATCAGTACCACGACGATGCCGATGACGAACAAGTCGTAGGCGTCGGTGAAGAAGCCCATGCCCGAGACGAACATGATCTTGTACTGGAACCGGCTGATCTTGGAGTCGTCGATCGCCGCAAAGGGATCGGGACTGGCCGCAGCTTCCGCTGAAGTACTCATAGAGGGAGGATCGCAAAATAACCTGTCCACCGAGCAAGCGAAAAGTAACGAAAAGATATACCTATACCGTTATTTTCATGACATAAAGGTAAACACAAGACAGCTCCAGCACGTCCGGGTGGGTCATAGCGCGCGAGACCAGTTCTGGCCGGTCAGGTCCTTTCCGAAGCTGTGGTGACGGTTCTCGTCGTCCAGGGTGAAACCTGCCCGCTGGTATATCCGCCTCGCGTCCGCGAGCACGTCGTTGGTCCACAGGGTGAGCTGCGAGTACCCGGTCTGGCGGGCGAAACGGAGCACTTCGGTAACCAGCCGGGAGCCGATCCCCAGCCCCCGGGCCCATGGCTCTACGAGCAGCAGCCGCAGCCGCGCGGTCGTGGCGTTCTCGCGCACGCAAAATACGCAGCCGGCCGGCGTGCCATCGACCTCGGCGATCCAGGCCGCTTCGGCATCCGGGTCCCTGTGGTCCACGTAATCCGCGACGATCCGGGCGACGAGGGCCTCGTACGAGCTGTCCCAGCCGAACTCCTCCGCGTATACCGCCGCGTTCCGCTGCACCACCCAGCCCATGTCGCCCGGATGGGGCGGGTGGAGCAGGAAGCCGCGCGGCTGCGGCGATCCGGTGAGGGTCTCGGTGATCACCCGCATGGCCTCCAGCAGCCTGCGCCGGTCATGGTCGTGGACGGCGGCCAGCATGTCCCGGGTCTGTTCTGCCGATCGGGCATCCAGGCCGGCCACGACGGAACGGCCGGCGCCGGTCAGCTGTATGACCTGACGGCGCCCGTCCGCGGCCGAGCGTTGCCTGGTGATGAGCCCGTCGGCCTCGAACCTGGCCAGGACGCGGCTCAGGTAGCCGGCGTCGATGTCGACGACGCGGCGCAGGTCGCTGACCTCGCTGGCGTCGCGCTGCGCCAGCTCGAAGAGCAGCCGCGCCTCGGTAAGCGAATACGGCGTCTCCAGGTACTTTCCGCGCAGCAGCCCGATCACGTTGGTGTAGAACCGGTTAAACCCCCGCACCGCCGCCACCGCGGCGTCGTCCGCCGCCGTGAGCTCGGCGTCGGCGCCGCCAGCAGTCAGTTCGCTCATACCATCCCCTGACGATCGATTGCCTAAGTCAACCATATACATGCTCTTAGCAAATATGGGATGCTTTTGCTGGCGGGTCGGAAGACAGAGCCCGGCCAGGCGAAACGGAAGGCGGCAGGCATGCGGATGCGGACGCTCGGCGGTACCGGGATCAAGGTGAGCTCCTACTGCCTCGGGGCGATGATGTTCGGCGCGTGGGGCAACCCCGATCACGACGAGAGCATCCGGATCATCCACGCCGCGCTGGATGGCGGCATCAACTTCGTCGACACCGCGGACGTCTACTCGGCGGGGGAGTCGGAGGAGATCGTCGGGCAGGCGCTGCTCGGCCGCCGGGACGACGTGGTGCTGGCCACCAAGGCGCACTCCGCGATGGGTGCGGACCCCAACATGCGCGGCAACTCACGCCGCTGGATCGTCCGCGAGGTGGAGAACAGCCTGCGCCGGCTGCAGACGGACTACATCGACCTGTACCAGATGCACCGCCCTGACCCGGACACCGACATCGACGAGACCCTGTCCGCGCTTTCGGACCTGATTCACAGCGGCAAGGTCCGCGCGATCGGCTCCTCGACGTTCCCGGCGGAGCAGATCGTCGAGGCGCAGTGGGTCGCGCAGAGCCGCGGCCACGTGCGGTTCCGCTGCGAGCAGCCGCCCTACTCGATCTTCGTCCGCGGCATCGAGGGATCGGTCCTGCCCGCCTGCCAGAAGTACGGCATGGGCGTCATCGTCTGGAGCCCGCTGGCCGGCGGCTGGCTGACCGGCCGCTACCGGCAGCACGCCGACGTCGACATGAGCATCGGGCGGGCGCAGCGGATACCGCAGCGTTTTGACCCGTCGCTGCCCGGGAACGCGGCCAAGCTCGCCGCCGTCGAAGAGCTCATCAAGATCTCCGCCGACGCGGGCTGCTCGCTGACTCACCTGGCGCTGGCCTTCGTGACCGGGCATCCGGCCGTGACCTCGGCGATCATCGGCCCGCGCACGATGGACCAGCTCACCGACCTGCTGGCGGGCGCGGACGTGGTGCTGGACGACGACATTCTCGACCGGATCGACCAGATCGTCCCGCCGGGCGCCACGCTGAACACCGCCGACGCGGGCTGGCAGCCGCCCGTGCTTACCGACCCGGCCGCCCGCCGCCGCCCGCTGGCCACCCGCGCCGCCGGCTAGCCCGGGCCGCCCGCATGCGGTGGCGGGGGAATACTGGTGATGTCAGGCGCAGGCTCCGGCCAGACCAGCAGAACGGGGCAGGCGGCGTGATCTACGACGAACCGTCCGACCTTGCCCAGGCTCTTCGGCCCGAGCCGGGACCGGTCGCCGTCTCGCGCCATGACCAGCAGATCCGCTTGGGCTGACGCTGCCACCACAGCTCGTTCCGTAGGTCCGTGAATTTCGACTTTTTCACAGCTGCGCCCGAGCCTCTCCGCCGCTCTGGCGAGCAGGTCACCCGCCGATGCGGTGGCCAGCTCGTCGAGCCTGTCCCCGGGATCGCGTCCCACCCCACGTCCTCGCCCGAACAGCCCCAGGTAGGCGCCGTGGGCGGCGTCAGCCACTTCGGCCGACGTGACGTGCAGCAGGGTAAATCTGGCTCCGGCGGGGGCCAGGCTGAGGCCCGCGTCCACACTGGCCCGCCACGTTCCCTCACTCACCCATATCAAGACGGAACGATCCTTGGTATCACTTCCAGCCAACGTTCATCCTCCTACGCGTGAATGCCGTGCAGCGAGACCCACAGCGCCAGTACCGCGACGAGCAGTCCCGCGGGTACGGTGAGCAGCCCTAGCCTGGTGAACTCGCCGAGATCTGGCGCCGACCCGTGGCGCCGCAGGATGCGCCGCCACAGCAGTGTGGCCAGCGACCCGGTGTAGCTGAGGTTCGGGCCGATGTTGACTCCGAGCAGCACGGCGAGGACGGCGCCAGCGCCTGACGGCGCGGCCAGCGGCAGCAGCACCAGGACGGCGGGCAGGTTGTTGCACAAATTGGCCAGGACGGCGGCCAGCGCCGCCGTGGCCAGCAGCGCGGGCAACGATGTCCCGCCGGGCAGCAGCGGTGCGAGTGCGGCGCCGAGCCCGTTGCTCACCACCGCCTTGACCACGATGCCCAGGCCCAGCACGAAGACCAGGAAGGGCACATCAGCGGCACGCACCAGGGCCACCGGAGCTACCCGGTGCCTGGCCAGCGCGCGTGCCGCCAGGACCGCGGCCCCGGCCAGGGCCGCCCAGGCGGGGTTGACCCCGGCCGCCGACGCTCCGGCGAACCCGGCCAGCGTGAGGGCGACCACGGCGAGGGTGAACACCGGCAGGCCGGCGTCATTGTCGCGTTGGCCAGGGCCGGGACGCGGCCGGATGGACAGGTCGGCCGCGAAGAACCGGCTGAACACCGCGTACTCGGTGCCGATGACGGCCAGCCAGGGCAGCGCCATCAGTGCGGCGAACCGGCCGAAGGCCAGCCCGGTGGCGGCGAACGCCAGCAGGTTGGTGAGGTTGGACACGGGCAGCAGCAGGGACGCGGAGTTCGCCAGGTGCGTGCACGCATACACCTGCGGCCTGGCCCGCACGTCCAGCCGGGACGCGGTGGCGAAGACCACCGGGGTGAGCAGTACCACCGTGGCGTCCAGGCTGAGGACGGCCGTGGTCACCGACGCGATCACGAATACCTGCACGAGCAGTCGCCGCGCCCCTGTCGCCGTCGAACGGCTGGCTCCGGTCCGCGCCATCCACGCGCCACAGGCCTGGAACAACCCGTCGTCATCACACAGGTGCGCCAGCACCAAGATGGCGGCCAGGAAGCCGATGACCGGTCCCAGCTGCCTGGCCTCGGTGATCGCGCTGCTGGCGCCGATCGCCCCGGCCGCGATCAGGATGAGCGCGGCCGGGACCGCCACCACCGCCTCCGGCCACCCACGCGGCCTGATCACCGCCCACGCCAGGACGGCGGCCAGGGCGAGCAAGGCCATCGTCTCGCCGACCGCGGCGTTCAACGCGTCCCCTCCTCGCCACCTGGTATCAAAGCACCATCCCGGCTCGAGGCGCTTCGGAACGGCCCCGGGAGGCTACCGGTGGCTGGCGGCCTGCGGAGATGGCAGTCCAGGCCCGGGGTCTGCGGGGTCTGCGGGGTCTGCGGGGCCGGCCGGGCCGCTGTGCGCGTAGCGCTGGACGAACTGGCGCAGGATAACCGGCGGCCAGGTGACGTTGCTGCGGGCGGCCCGCGCCATGATGTCGTCGGCCTCCGCGGGGTCGAAGTAGCCGGCGTGCTTATAGACCCCGATCCGGGTGGCCATGCCGGCCATGTCCAGCTCGGCGTGGAACTGGGTGGCGTAGACGCAGCTGCCGATCCGGAAGACCTGCACCGGGCAGGCCGCCGAAGTGGCCAGCAGGACCGCGTGGCCGGGCAGCCGGCTGATCGCCTCCTTGTGGCCGGTAAAGGCGTCGAAGGTGGCGGGCAGCCCGCGCAGCAGCGGGTCGCGCTGGCCCTCCGCGGTGAGGGTGACCTGGACGCTTCCGACCGGTTCGGCGAAGCGGCGGTCCACTACCGCACCCTGATGGCGGCCGAGCGCGCCGATGCCGTAACAGGCACCCAGGAACGGGAAGTCCGCGGCGACCACCGTGTCGAGCAGGCGGTGCAGGTCCGCCTCGACCCGGCGCTGCACCGGCGATTTAAGTTCCTCGGGGTCGGTGACGTTGAACGGGCCGCCGCCGACGAAGATCCCGGACCAGTCCCGCAGGTCGACGTCCCCCAGCGGGCCCTGCTCAAGCCGGACCCGCCGCAGCTCGCCCTCCTTGAGCCCGGCCAGGGTCAGGAACGACGCGTACTCGTTATCGGCCGCGGCGTCGTCGGCGCGGATGGCCAGCAGCAGGAACGGTTTCACCAGTTCACTGTAGTGAACTCAGGTCCTTGACTCAGCCAGCAGCCCGGGCGCTGAGCAGCCGGACCGCGACCGCGGTGATAGCCGCCAGCGGAATGCTGACCGCGACGCGCTGCAGGATGCCCGCGTCCGGTCCGGAGGTATCGGCACCGAACGCGATCAGCGCCGCGGCGGTGGCCGCGGCGCTGCCAAGCAGCCACGGCCGCCACTGCCCCCACTGCCCCCACTGCCCCCAGCTCACTGGTCCCGGCCGGGCCGGCCGTCGCTGGCTCTCCCTATCACGGCCGAACCGTGCCGCCAGCATCAGCTGGGCCAGGACAAGATCCACGTAGATCACCGCGCTGATCACATCGTGGGCATGGTTATGCCACGAGACGCTCCCCGAAGTGAGCAGCAGGTGATCGCGGCGGAGCAGTCCGGCCGCGATCGTCAAGATGCCCGCGCCCTGGATGAGCCCCGGCCCCGGCCCCGGCCCCGCCCGGCCGGGAGCCGCGTCCGGGGGGTGATGCCCGCCGAGAGCAGCATGCAGGGCCGCACCGAACGCGACGCTGCATCCCCCGAGCACCAAGAATCCCGCGATCATGATCCACGGGTCCCTGGCGTCAGGCGCCGCCAGCCCGCTGATCTGCAGATCGGCGGCCGGATGCCCGGTCTGGCTGAGCGAGCTGATGACCCACGCGGCGGTAAACACCGCAGGTCCGATGACTCCAGCCGCCGCGCCAGCCCTGATCCGGGCCGCCGCGCCCGCCTTCATCCCCCCGGTAGGGTCACCCGGCCGGTGAGGTACAGGCAGGGGTGCATTCCGCATGAATTGAACGTTACTCATGGTCAGCCGACCCGCCCCGGCCAGAGCCTTGGCCGGACCGGCTTTCGCCGAACTGGCCCGCCAAGGTGTAGTTTCGCTGGCGGGGCTCCTCGCGGGCCGACGGTTGTGGAGGGTAACAAATACATGAGCATCCTGGGCACTCGGGTAATACGGACAGAGGACCCGCGGCTGCTGACCAGCGGCGGAGTCTACGTGGACGACCTGCGGACGCCGGAGCTGAACGGGGCGGCCCGGCTGACCTTTGTGCGCAGCCCGCTGGCTCACGCGCGCATCACCGGCATCGACACCACCGAAGCCAGCCACGAGCCAGGCGTCATCGCCGTGTTCACCGCCCGCGACATGGACGACCTGGCGCCGCCGCCGCCGGACAGCGGCGACGGCGTGAGCGAAGGACCGATGCCGCTCGGCGGCCCGTGGTCTGAGCCCCTGCTCGCCATCGACACGGTTCGGTTCGTCGGCGAACCGGTCGCGGTCGTGATCACCGATGATAGGTACCAGGGCGAGGACGCCGCCGACCTGGTCAGCGTGGACTACGAGGCGCTACCCGCCGTGGTGGGCCCGGCCGCCGCTCTGGTGGGCGAGTCCCTGCTGTTCCCCGCGGCCGGCACCAACATCCCCTTCACGAGCCCGGTATCGGAGGACGACGCCCCGTTCGACGTCTGTGACGTCGTCGTCGAGCAGGACATCGTCAACCAGCGGGTGGCCTGCCTGCCGATGGAGGGCCGCGCCACCGCCGCCTCCATTTCCCGCGGCAAGCTCACCGTCTGGCACAGCTCGCAGAACGCGCAGCTGTGCCGGCTGATCCTGTGCGGCGCTCTGGGCATGAGCCCGGACCAGATCCGGGTAATCGTGCCGGACGTCGGCGGCGGGTTCGGGGCCAAGGTCGGCATCGACCGGGATGCGATCATCGTGGTCTGGGCGGCCAGGAAAACGGGGCGCGCGCTGCGCTGGGCCGAAACCCGCAGCGAGAACCTCGTCGGCATGACCCAGGGCCGGGCCCAGCTGCACCACATCAAGATCGGCGGCACCCATGACGGCAAGATCCTGGCCTACCGCATCGACGTCATCCAGGACAGCGGCGCCTACGGGCGGATGGGCAAGTTCCTGCCCGGCCTGACCTGCCTGATGGCACAAGGGGTGTACGACATCCCGGAGGTCCAGGCCG
>Ga0302181_10000866_pt1 | contig 23923 bp, 30 predicted proteins | sample I_Palsa_E3_3_FD_198786 | JGI IMG/M metagenome (GOLD analysis project Ga0302181, IMG submission 198786) | Peat permafrost microbial communities from Stordalen Mire near Abisko, Sweden - I_Palsa_E3_3 | ecosystem: Environmental > Terrestrial > Soil > Palsa > Peat permafrost | place: Sweden...
ACGTCCGCTCCGTCTCGGGTGACGTGGCGGTCGGCGTGGCCAAGGGCGTCGACCTGCACGTCGACGTGGAGACGGCGTCGGGCATCGTGCACTCCGACATCCCCCTCAACGATGCACCGGCCCGCGGCCCGCGACCCCAGACCCGAGTGGACCTGAGCGTCCGTAGCGTCTCGGGCAACGTCGAGATCGAGCGGGCGCTCGAGCACGTGGCCTGACGCCCGGTCACGTGGCCTGACGCCCGGTCACGTGGCCTGACGCCCGGCCCTCCGCTTACCCGAAGACGATCGGGAAGGAGTCCAGGTTCGCCATCATGTCGGCCATCGGCGTGGTGGGGCAGACCTCGACGGTGTTCCACTGGGACATGCCCGTGGCGTATATGAGCTCGGTCACCGCCTCGATGCTCGGCGCATCGACCACGGACACCGTGCGGTGCCCGGGGTCGAGGTGGAGCGGTCCGCTGAGGAACGTGATGCCGGCCTCGGCGGACAGCTTGGGCAGGTCCTGGCCCAGACCCTGAATGGCGCGGTTGCGGCTCCGGCTGTTCGAGGACGGGCAGATGTCGGGCGAGTGGTCGGCGAGGATGACGTACTGGGGCATGGGACGATCTTCGTCGCCGGCCTTCGTGCTGTCCACCGTGACCTGCTCACTGGCTGTCGCGGTCGTGATGGCAGACGGCCTCGAGCATGATGCCGAACGGATCGAGCCAGAACGTGGCGAAATATGGCGGCGGGTACTGCGGCCACTCCTGGGGCGGGTGCAAAACGGTGCTGCCCGCTTGCTGCACATGAGTATGGACGTCGTGCACCGCACCACGCGTCGGGACGACGAACGCGAGGTGTTGCAACCCCGTGGCCTCGCGGCTGTAGTTACGGGCTTCCGTGGCTTCGTAGAGGAAGAGATAGGCGCCCCGCTTGTTACCGGCCGGCATGAACGCAACGGCATCTTCGGCGGTCGGGAAGGGCTCGTACTGGAGGAACGGCATGAGCGGGCCGTAGTAGTCCTTGGCCATTCCCAGGTCAGGGACGTTGACGCCGAGATGGCCGAGCACAGGCCATTTTCTCACCCCGGGGCGCGCCTTTCCGGCGGGGCTCGGCGGTCAGACTATTCGCCGTGCACCGTCGGTCCGTGACGTCATCGGCCCTGGTCATGGTGCTCCTGGCACTTTCTGGCGCAACGCTGCTGGGGCCAGGCACGGGCTCGGCGACGCCGGTGGCCGGGTCACTCATGCCCACCTTGTCCTCGCCGACATTCACGGCGGCCAACGACAGCGACGGCGATGGTGACGGCGGAACGGTCTCGGGTCGGATCTCGGCGCCCGGCGGGCCGTACCTCTATGACAGGAAGGGACGGGTCGTCTTCTTCCACGGCGTCGACGCCGTGTACAAGTACGCGCCATATGAGCTCTACCCCGACCAGGGCAAGCCCTGGAACTTTTCGGCCGCCGACGCCTCGCTCATGGCCCGGTTGGGCTTCAACGTGGTGCGCCTGGGCATGACCTGGAAAGGGCTCGAGCCGGGCAAGGCCCCCGTCAACGACCCCGCCATCTGCGCGCACGGACGTCCCGGTAACCCGGACCAGTTCAACCAGGCGGTCCTGAACCGGTACGTCGCGCGTCTGCGCACCACGGTCGACCTCCTGGCCCGCTTCCACATCTACACCATCCTCGACATGCACCAGGACGTCTACAACGAATACTTCGAGGGAGAGGGCGAGCCCAACTGGGCTGTCTGCACCAACGGGGTGCCCAGCGTGGATCCGCCAGGCCGCTGGTCGCTGGAATACGGGACCCGGGCGGCGGGCATCGCCTTCGGCCACTTCTGGAAGAACAACGTGCAGGGCAACCTGCAGGGGCAATACGACAAGGTCTGGGGCGACGTGGCGCACGCCTTCCGCGGCGACCCCTGGGTACTCGGGTTCGATCCCTTCAACGAGCCGTTCTCCACCGCCCTGGTGCACTTCCACGGCGAGCACTTCGACGCCCAGCTGGAGTGCTTCTACACGGGAACGGCCCACGTGGGGACACCGCTGCACGGCGCCCCTCCCCTGCAATGCCCGAAAGACGACCCGGCCCAGGGCGTCATCCCCTCCATCGAGGCCAATGACCCCCATGGGCTCGTGTTCGACGAGCCGGACAACTTCGCCAGCCGTGGCTACCCGACGTACCTCGGGCCGATGGACCTACCCGACCTGGTCTTCAACGTGCACATCTACTGCGGGGCCCGCAGTCCCGTCACGGGGAACCCCACCAACTTGCTGGCCTGCGCCGAGCAGGAAGTGCACTCGCTCGGGGTGCGCGCCGCTGACCGGCCGGAGATGACCTCACCGGCCCAGCCGGGTGGACCTGCGTGGCTGGTCACCGAGTTCGGGGCGACGAGCTCCTCGGCGCTGCTCGGCGTCCTCACGGCGGAGATGGATGCCCGGCAGGTGGGGTGGATCTACTGGTCCTGGAAGTACTACGGGGACCCGACGGGCAGCGCGGCCGAGTCGCTCGTCATGGCCGACGGGCATCTGCGCACGACGGCTGTGGAGCTGAGCCGGGCCTATCCCGAGGCGGTGGCGGGTACGCCGCTGCGGTTCTCCTTCTCGCCGCAGACCGACGTCTTCACAATGAAGTACGTGCCCAACCACCGCGTGCACGCCCCGACGCTCGTCTTCGTGCCGACGCAGATCCACTACCGGCACGGCTACTGCGCCCGCACGACCGGCGCCCGGGTGACGTCGGCCCGGGGGAGCGACCTGCTCCAGGTGGAGAACGCCCGGATCGGGCGGCGCGTGATGGTGAAGATCACCCCCGGGCGTTGCAGCGCCCGTCCGCCCGGCTCGACCCAGGCCTAGGCCCCTAGGGTGGCGGCATGTGCCGCAATATCACCACCCTGCGCGGGCTCGAGCCCGTGGCCACACCCGAGGAAATGGAGGCGGCGGCCCGCCAATACGTCCGCAAGGTCAGTGGCGTCCAGTCGACGTCGCCGGCCACGGAGGAGGCGTTCGAGCGGGCTGTGACGCAGGTGACCGAGGCGACGAAGTCGCTCCTCGCCACCCTGCCGCCGCGCAAGCAGCCGCCACCCACCCTGCCGCCGCTGCGCCGGATCTCGGCCAAGGCCGCCTCGACCTGACCTCGACCTGACCTGACCTCGACCTGACGCGGCCCGACGTTCCCCAAAGCCCCGGGTCGCCGGCCAGGGGGCCAACCCGTCGCACCAGCGGCTAAGACGTTCAGCACGGTCACGGTCCCTCTCCAGACTGGATGTCCCCATGAGCATGCAAGGCAAGGTCGTCGTCATCACTGGGGCAAACACGGGCGTCGGGCTCGAGACGGCAGTGGGGGTGGCGGCGCAGGGGGCCACCACCGTGCTCGCCTGTCGCAACCAGGCCAAGGCGGCGGCTGCCGCGAGCGAGGTCATACGGCGGACCTGGAACGACGACGTCCACACCGTGTCGCTCGACCTGGCCGACCTGGCCTCGGTGCGCAAGGCGGCGGACGAGATCCTGACCCGCTGGGACCGCCTCGACGTCCTCGACAACAACGCTGGGGGCACGTGGACGGAGCGCCAGGAGACGGCACAAGGCCTCGAATACACGATGGGCGTCTGCCACATCGGGCACTTCTACCTGACCCGCCTGGTGCTCGAGCGCCTGGAGGCCACCGCTCCGTCCCGCGTCATCAACGTCACCTCGGTGGGCCACCACGCCGCATTCAAGGGCATGCGCTTCGACGACCTGCAGAGCGAGAGGAAATACGACGGGATGGAGGTCTACTGCCGCGCCAAGTTGGCCAACGTCTTGTTCACCCGCGAGCTGGCGCGACGCGTGGCGGACACCGGCCTGACGGCCAACACGGCCCATCCCGGCTGGGTGCGCAGCCGCTTCGGCATGGACGGCGACACCATGGGCAAGAGCGCCTTCGGGTTCCGGGCCGTGCGGCCCTTCCAGATCAGCCCGCGCCGCGGCGCCAGGACTTCCGTCTATCTGGCCACCTCGCCCGAGGTGGCGACGCGCACCGGTGAGTACTGGGTCCGCTCCAAGCGAGGTCATATGGGCAAGCAGGCCCGCAACGACGAGGCGGCGGCCCGGCTGTGGGACGACAGCGAGCAGATCCTCGCCGCCGCCGGCTTCCCTCTCGGTTGAACCGATCGGGCGTCGGAGTCGTCAGGCGTCCCGCGTCTTCATACGCCACGCCCCGATCGCCGTCCAGAACACCAGCCAGCCCGCAATCACCAGCGACGACACCAAGGTCGACTCGGGGATCAACGGGTGGACGTTCCCGCCGCCCGAACCACCACCGCTGAAGGGTGTCGGCAACCCACCTGGCTCGATATGCGCCATGGCCACTCCCACGATCCCCCGCTGGACGTTGAGCATGTAGGTGAGGACGTGGCGGCTGAAGATCGGCACCATGATGAGCTCGAGGATGATGAGCAAGATGACGGGAACCGTCCGCTGTCCCATCAACGAAGCGAGCCCAAGGCCCACGATGAACCCGATGGTCGCCTCGAGGGCGATCCACAGTCCGACGTCGACCATCAGCGACGTCGACGGCGACAAGAAGTTGGACGAGTAGTCCGCATAATCCTGGTTGGCGACCGTGACCGCGAAGGCCCGGATCTGTGCCTGCGACTCCGCGGCCGGCACGGTGAACGTGCCGCCCCCCTTGGTCCGGATGACGGTCCCCGGTGGCGGACCGATCGATTGGCCGCCGCAGGTCACGTTCGGCGGCGGTTGGCTCAGACCGGGGCCCCCGTGGAAGTTGAAGTTGCAGATGACCTGATCGGCGTGGTCTGCCGCCCAGGTGTCCAGGGCAGGCCGTGAAAGGCCGGCGGGGACGTTGACGCCGTCGTAGCTGAGTTGCGTCGGCGCGGCGAACACACACACGGCGCAGACGATGGTGTAGCCGACCGCCACGATGGCGATGACGATGGCCAGCCCGGCCGGGATCCGGGCGAGGTACAGCGCCAACCGGGACCGGCCGGTGATCACCAGGTGGCGGAACATCCCCTCCGTCAGGTCGATCGACCCCGCCGTGCACCCGACGACGGCTGCCACGACGAACCCGAAGACGTACATGAAGCCCGTCACCAGCGTGGTGAAGATGCTGTAACCGCCGGCGGGTCCGAAGGACTTGGGATCGACGGCGTGCGAAATGAGGCGCACGCTGAGGAAGACGACCGGGATGCCGATGTTGACGGCGATCAGCGCGATCATCAGCCCCCGCCGTTTGCGCAGCTCCATGAGGCGCGTCGTGATCATGCCCCAGGTGGGGATCCACGAGCCCCGGTGATCGCTCCGCGTTGCCACCGGGCTCGGAGCGGGAGCCGGACCCGGTGCCGGTGCGGCTACGTCGGAGACGGTCGTCATTCGGATTCCCCGAGTCGGCTCGTGACCTCGAGGAACCACGACTCGAGCGAGGCCTGCACGTGCTGGAGCCGGTATACGGACAGTCCGTTCTCGACCAGCAACCGATTGATCTCGGCGATGGCGTCGCGCTCGGTGCCCTCGGGCAGCGTGATGTCCAGCCCGTCGGAACTCACGGCGACGTGCGCGTCGAACGCCGTCCCGCGGAGCACGCCGCGCGCCCGCTCGGGCTCGGAGCACTCGACCTGCACCTCGAACGAGGACCCGGCCAGCAGCTGGGAGATCGGCCCTTGCCGAATGACCTTGCCCTTGTCCACGATGGCCACCGCGTCACAGGTGCGCTCCACCTCGTCGAGCAAGTGCGACGACAGCACCACGGTGCGTCCCTCGGCGACGAGCGAGTGGATCATGTCGCGCATCTCGAGCATGCCGCCGGGATCGAGGCCGTTCATCGGTTCGTCGAGGATCAGCAATTGGGGGTCGCCGAGGAGGCAGGCCGCCACGCCCAGCCGTTGGCGCATCCCCATGGAGTACTTCGACACGTTGTCGTCGGCGCGGTGAAGGATGCCGACGCGTTCGAGCGCCGGTTCGATGCGGGTCTTGGCCGCCGGCTCGCGCGCCGCCGCGAGGATCTGCAGGTTCTGCCGGCCGGTCAGGTGGCCGTGAAAGCGGGGCTCGTCGACGATGGCACCGACCCGGGCCAGCGCGAGGTCGCGGTGGCGAGGGACGGCGTGGCCGAGCAGCGACATAGTCCCTGCGTCGGCGTGGGTCAGCCCGAGCAGGACCCGGATCAGGGTCGTCTTGCCGGCGCCGTTCGGCCCGAGATATCCGAACGCACAGCCCCGGGGGACCAGGAGCTCCACGCCGTCGACGGCGACATTGTCCCCGAAACGCTTCGTCAGGCCGTGCGTCTCGACGGCCCACTGCCCGCCGTCACCACCACCGTCGCCTCCCCGCCGCTTCGTGGCCGCGTCCACGGTGACCGCCGTCATGCCTGGCCTTTATACCGGGTATGCATCATACATACCGAGTATGCACAATCGGGCGGGGCGATGCCAGCCGGGCACCCCCATTCAATTTCGACCGGCCAGCACCAATTGACACGCGAAGGACCCACCATCAGGCCATCGCGTCGTCAGACCGTGAGGCTCAGGCGAGTGCCCCCACCACGTGGGTGATGCAGGCGCACAGCGATGCGATGTCGTCGGGCTCGATCGCCGGGAACATGGCGATCCTGAGCTGGTTGCGCCCGAGCTTGCGATACGGCTCGGTGTCCACGATCCCGTTCGCCCGCAACACGGCGGCGACCTTCGCCGCGTCCACCGCGTCCACGAAGTCGATGGTGCCGACCACGTGGCTGCGGTCGGCCGGGTTCTCGACGAAGGGCCGGGCGAAGCCGGACCGCTCCGCCCAGGTGTAGAGGATCTCGGCCGAGCGGTCGCAGCGCGCGGAGGTCCATTCGAGGCCGCCGTTCTCGTTCATCCAGTCGAGCTGCTCGGCCAGCAGGAAGATGGTGGCCAAAGCCGGCGTGTTGTACGTCTGGTTCAGCGCCGAGTTGTCGACCGCCGTCTTGAGGTCGAGGGACATCGGGATCCACCGGCCCGAGGCGGCGATGCGCTCCACCCGGTCGAGGCCGGCGGGCGAAAGCAGGGCGATCCACAACCCGCCGTCGCCGGCGAAGCACTTCTGCGGGGCGAGGTAGTAGGCGTCGAACTCGGCCGGGTCGACCCGGAGTCCGCCGGCGCCCGAGGTGGCGTCCACCGCGACCAGTCCGCCTCCATCGATGGGGGCGGCCGCACCCTGGGGCCGCCGGATGGGCATCGACACCCCGGTGGAGGTCTCGTTGTGGGTCAGGGCGTAGAGGTCGACGCTCGGATCGGCCACCGGCGTGGGGTGGGTGCCGACCTCGGATTCGATGACCTGGGGGTCCTTGAGGTGCGGCGCGGCCTGGGCGCAGGCGGCGAACTTCGAGGAGAACTCACCGAAGCTGAGGTGCTGGCTCTGCTCCTGAATCAGCCCGAAAGTGGCGGCGTCCCAGAAGCAGGTCGTCCCCCCGTTGCCGAGGACGACCTCGTAGCCCTCGGGGAGCGAGAAGAGCTGGCGCATGCCGTCGCGCACTCGGCCCACCTGTGCTTTGACCGTTTTCTGGCGGTGGCTGGTGCCCATGTAGGTGGTGGCGACGCCGGCGAGCGCGTCCATCTGGGCCGGCCGCACCTTGGAAGGGCCGGACCCGAAACGCCCGTCGGAGGGCAGCAATTCGGAGGGGATGGTGATGTCGGGGGCGTCTGGCACGTATGAGATCATTGCATCCGTGACGACCACTCCCCCCGCGACCGAGCTCCGCCGGATTTCGCGCCGGGCCGCCGCCGTGGCGCCCTCGGCCACCCTCGCCGTGGATGCCAAGGCCAAGGCGTTGCAGGCGGCAGGGGAGCACGTCATCGGCTTCGGTGCCGGTGAACCCGACTTCCCGACACCGGCGCATATCGTCGAGGCCGCCGTGATCGCCTGCCGCGAACCGGCCAACCACCGCTACACCCCGACGGGTGGGATCCCGGCGCTGCGCGAGGCCATCGCGGCCAAGACCCGGCGCGACTCGGGCTACGAGGTGGCGGCCAACCAGGTGCTCGTGACCAACGGGGGCAAGCAGGCCGTGGCCAACGCGTTCGCCGTGCTGTGCGACCCGGGCGACGAGGTGCTGGTGCTCGCCCCCTACTGGACGACCTACCCCGAATCGATCGCGTTGGCCGGGGGCACGCCCGTCATCGTGTCCTCCGACGAGACCACCGGCTTCCGCTCCTCGGTCGAGGACCTCGAGCGGGCCTGGACGCCGCGCACCAAGGCGCTGCTCTTCGTCTCGCCGTCCAACCCGACCGGCGCCGTCTACCCGCGTCACGAAGTCGAGGCCATCGGCCAGTGGGCGGTCTCCAAGGGGATCTGGGTGCTCACCGACGAGATCTACGAGCACCTCGTCTACGGCGGGGCCGAGCACCACTCCATGCCGGTGGTCGTGCCCGACCTGGCCGACCGCTGCCTGGTGGCCAACGGCGTGGCCAAGACCTACGCCATGACCGGTTGGCGGGTGGGGTGGCTCATCGGCCCGATCGACGCCATTACCGCCGCCACCAACATCCAGAGCCACGAGACGTCCAACGTCGCCAACGTGTCGCAGCGCGCCGCGCTGGCGGCCGTGTCGGGCAATCTCGACGCCGTCGCCATGATGCGCGAGGCCTTCGATCGCCGGCGCCTGACCATGGTGTCGATGCTCAACGACATTCAGGGCGTCGAGTGCGTGGTGCCCGAGGGAGCGTTCTACGCCTACCCGTCGGTCAAGGGGCTGTTCGGTCGGAGCCTCCGGGGACAACGTCCGGCGAGCAGCGCGGAGCTGGCCGAAATCTGCATCAACGAAGCCAAGGTGGCGGTGGTGCCCGGAGAGGCGTTCGGCGCGCCCGGCTACTTCCGCATGTCGTATGCGTTGGGGGACGAAGATCTTGTCGAGGGCGTGAGCCGGTTGGCCGCGCTCTACGGCGAAGCGCAAGACTGACCGCCAAGTCGGCGGGGAGTTGGGCGGGGGAGTGAGGAGACCACCGCGGTGGCACGGGTACTGGTAACGGAGAAGATCGCGCAGAGCGGGCTCGACCTCTTGGCTGAAGCGGGCCACGAGGTCGACGTGATGGAGGGGCTGAGTCCCGAGCTCCTGCTCGAGGCGGTGGCAGGCGCGCAGGCGCTGATCATCCGCTCGGCAACGCGGGTGACGGCCGACGTGCTGGCGGCGGGGACGTCGCTCGTCGTCGTCGGACGGGCCGGCGTCGGGCTCGACAACGTCGAGGTGGAGGCCGCCACCGAGCGTGGCGTCATGGTGGTCAACGCGCCGACGTCGAACATCCTCTCGGTCGCCGAGCAGGCCATGGCGCTGCTGCTGGCGCAGGCCCGCAACATCCCGCAGGCGCATGCGGCGCTGGTGGCCGGCCGCTGGGAGCGTTCGAAGTGGGAGGGCGTCGAGCTGCACGGCAAGGTGCTCGGCGTGGTGGGCCTGGGCCGGGCCGGATCGCTGGTGGCCCAGCGCGCCCACGCCTTCGGCATGGAGCTCATCGGTTACGACCCCTTCGTGTCCCAGGAACGGGCGCGGGCCATGGGAGTGCGCCTGGTCAGTATCGAGGAGCTCGTGGCCGAGGCGGATTTCGTCTCCATCCACACGCCCAAGACACCCGAGACCATTGGGCTGTTCGGCCGCGATCTGCTCGCCAAGGCCAAGCCGGGCATCCGCATCGTCAACACGGCGCGGGGCGGCATCGTCGACGAGGACGCGCTGGCCGAGGCCATCCGCGACGGCATCGTGGCCGGTGCCGGTCTCGACGTGTTCGCCAAGGAGCCCTGCACCGAGTCGCCGCTCTTCGAACTGCCACAGGTCGTCGTGTCGCCGCATCTGGGGGCGTCGACCGAGGAGGCGCAGGACAAGGCCGGCGTCACCATCGCCGAGCAGGTGCTGCTGGCACTCGCCGGCGACTTCGTGCCCTATGCCGTCAACGTGGCGGCGCGTGACGTGTCGGACACGGTGCGCGGTTTCATGGGGCTGGCCGAGCAGCTAGGCCGCTTCTTCGTCGGCCTGCACGACGGGCTGCCCGATGCCATCGACGTGCAGTACCAGGGCGAGCTGGCGGGCGAGGGCACGGGCATCCTCACCCTGTCGGTGTTGAAGGGGATCTTTGGCGGCTCAACCGAGGAGCCGGTGTCCTACGTCAACGCACCGCAGCTGGCCCAGCAGCGCGGCCTTCAGGTGCGCGAGTCCTCGACCGCGACGTCGCCCGACTACAAGTCGCTCATCACCTTGCGCTCGGGCTCGCACTCGGTCGCCGGGACGTTGATCAGCGCCGGCCTGCACACCGAGCCGCGCATCGTCATCGTCGACGACCACCAGGTCGAGGTGCCACCTTCGGATCACATGCTGGTGGTGCGCAACGACGACCGGCCGGGCGTGATCGGGATCGTGGGGACGGCACTGGGCGCGGCGGGCATCTCCATCTCGTCGATGGCCGTGGGGCCGAGCCCCGAGTCCACGACGGCCATGATGGTGATCTCGACGCTGACGCCGGCGTCCGACGCCGTGGTCGATCAGCTCCGCGGTGACGAGGGCATCCTCGACATCCACCGCGTCACGCTGTAACGACGCGGCGTACAGCTGCGTCGGCGCTGCCGCTCACGGCTGCGCCTGCGGCTTGCGGGGGACGGCCGGCCACGTATCGAGGCTGCCGATGACGGGCTCGTCATGGTGCAGCTCCCGTCGCGGCGCCCGATCGAGCAGGACGGCGCGCACCACCGCCAGCGCCCCGACTATCAGGGCGGCGCGGAAGAAGATGGAGACGAGCCGGCGCATGCGACAACGGTAGCGTGAGCGGGCATGGCCTCCCTGCAGCGCATCGCCCCCATCTTCCCCACCACGGACATGGACGCCATGCGGGCCCACTACGAGGCGCTCGGCTTCATCGTGCACGTGCACGATGGCGGGTACGGGACGGTCACCCGTGACGGCATCCGGATCCACTTCAGGCTGGATTCCGACGGCGAGCCGCAAGGGGTACGGGGAGCGGCGTACCTCGCCGTCGACGATGCCAACGCCCTGCAGGCCGAGTGGCGGGCGGCGGCGGTGGGCGAGACCTCCGAGCTCTTCGACCCCGGATTCGGCGTGTGGGAAGCGGCGCACACCGATGGCGACGGGAACCTGTTGCGCTTCGGATCGCCCCTCACACCTTGACGCCCGCCACTCCCGATGGAAGAGTTACACTTGCGATGATGAAGCCGCTCTCGATCAACCTGCTGCTTACCTGACGGCGAACGCCACATCGCGTTCGCTCGCAACCTCCTGCGCCGAAAGGCCAGGGGGTTTTTTGTTGGGCCGGTACCGGTTCGGACCGAGAGATCTGAAGGAGAAGGGAAGAAACCGATGACTGAGGGACAGAGAGGGAGTGGTGACGACATGGAGCGGGGTCACCTGGCCCTGCCCTGCGACCCGTCACCGATGCCCTTCGACAAGTACCGCTCGCACGTGCCACTCGTGCTGCCCGATCGCACCTGGCCCGACCACCAGTTCACCCAGGCCCCGCGCTGGGCCAGCGTGGACCTGCGCGACGGGAACCAGGCCCTGATCGATCCGATGGACCCCGAGCGCAAGCTGGCGTTGTTCCAGACATTGGTCGACGTGGGGTTCAAGGAGATCGAGGTCGGCTTCCCCTCCGCGTCCCAGACGGACTACGACTTCCAGCGTCTCATCATCGACGAGGACCTGATCCCGGACGACGTCGAGATCCAGGTGCTCGTGCAGTGCCGGCAGGAGTTGATTGAGCGGACGTTCGAGTCACTGGCGGGTGCCCCGCGGGCCATCGTGCACTTCTACAACTCGGTGTCCGAACTGCAGCGGCGCGTCGTGTTCGGCCTCGACAAGGCCGGCATCGTCGACATCGCGGTCAAGGCGGCCGAGCTGTGCAAGAAGTACGAGTCCCAAGTGGACGGGACGGCCATTCGCTACGAGTACTCACCCGAGAGCTTTACCGGCACCGAGCCGGAGTTCGCGGTCGAAATCTGCGAGGCCGTCATGGACGTCATTCAGCCGACGCCCGAGTCGCCGATGATCCTCAACCTCCCGGCCACCGTCGAGATGTACAGCCCCAACGTGTACGCCGACGTGATCGAGTGGTTCGGCCGCACCATCAAGAACCGTGACGCCATCGTGCTCAGCCTGCACCCGCACAATGACCGCGGCACCGCGGTGGCCGCAGCCGAGCTGGCGGTGCTGGCCGGAGCCGACCGGGTGGAGGGCACGCTGTTTGGGAACGGCGAGCGGACAGGCAACGTCGACATCGTCACCCTGGCCATGAACCTGTTCTCGCAGGGCATCGACCCCGCTCTGGACTTCGGTGACATCGAGAAGGTACGCCGCGTGGCCGAGTACGCCACCCGCTTGCCGGTCCATCCGCGTCATCCCTACGCGGGCGACCTGGTGTACACGGCTTTCTCTGGCTCGCACCAGGACGCCATCAAGAAGGGCATGGCTGCCATCGGCGAGGACTACGAGGAGTGGGAGGTGCCCTACCTGCCGATCGACCCCAAGCACACCGGCCGAACCTACGAGGCGATCATTCAGGTCAACAGCCAGTCGGGCAAGGGCGGAGTGGCCTACCTGATGGACACCGACCACGGGCTCGACCTGCCGCGCCGACTGCAGGTCGAGTTCTCCAAGCGCGTCCAGGAGATCACCGAGGCCAGTGGCACGGTCATCGCTTCTGGGAAGATGCGCGACGTCTTCGAGGAGATCTACCTGCCCGAGGACGCAGGGCTGCGGCTGATAACGAGCGAGGTCTCGACAGGACGCGGCCACACCAGCGTCACCGCCCAATTGCTGGTCGACGGCCAACACCGGACGGTGACCGGCCGGGGCAACGGACCGATCGACGCCTTGGTCAGTGGCCTGAAGGCCGACCTCGGTATTGTGTTGGAGGTGAAGGACTACTCCGAGCACGCGTTGACCGAGGGTTCCGGCGCGTCGGCGGTGGCGTACGTGGAGTGCGAAGGAGCCGACGGCACGACCTGGTGGGGTGTGGGCCGTGACTCCTCCATCCTCGACGCCTCGCTGGGCGCAGTGGTCTCCGCGGCGAATCGGGCCCGCGGGGGGTGATCCGGCCGGCGGTCGAGGAAGACGTCCCGGAACTCATGGCGATGATCCGCGAGCTGGCTGAGTTCGAGAACCTCACGGACCAGTTGTCGATCACCGAGGACGATCTCACCCGAGTGCTCTTCGGGCCCGAAGCCATGGCCCACGACTGGGTGGTGGAGGCCGGCGGTGCAGTGGTGGGGCACGCCCTTTGGTACCGGAGCTTCTCGACCTTCTTGGGCCGGACGGGCATCTGGCTCGAGGACATCTACGTCCGCCCAGAGCACCGACGGCAGGGCCATGCCTCCGAGATCCTGAAGCGGCTGCGCCAGGAGACGGAGGGCCGTCTGGAGTGGGAGGTCCTGGAATGGAACGTCCCTGCCATGGACTTCTATCAGCGCCTGGGCGCCCGCCCGATGGCGGGTTGGACCCGTTACCGCTGGTTCGAGGGGTAACTCCCGCTAATCTGTCAGGGAGATAGAAAGTATCTCACCTAACTGCTTGACAGATCACCCTCCGGGCGCCAGTCTGGGCTGGGCAGAGTGAGTGACGGAAGGAACACCATGAAGAACGAACTGCGGGAATTGGACCTGTTCTCCGAGGTCAGCCGGTCTGAGCTGGCCGTCATCTCAGGGCAACTGACGCGGCTGAAGGTCAAGGCCGGACGTGTCCTGGTGCGCGAAGGTGCCATCGGGAACGAGTTCATGATCATCGCCAGCGGCATGGTGGAGGTCACACAGGGTGGCCAGAGCATCGCCACCCTCGGCGAGGGAGACCTGGTCGGTGAAATGGCCCTGCTGCAGTCCTACGGCTCGCGGCGCAATGCCACGGTGACGGCCGTCACCGACGCCGAGATCTACGCCGGTTCGCCGGCCGAGTTCCGCCGCATTCTGGAGGTCGCTCCGTCGGTCGCGGCCAAGGTGCGCCAGCTGAATGCGTCCCGGCAGGTCGAGACGGAGACGCTCGTCGCCGCTTAGATCCACCCACCGACGGCGGGGCCTACCGGCCTCGCCGTCGTTTCGGTTCCGATGAGCGGTTGCCCATTGGTAACCATTTTGTTACGGTAACGAATATGTTACCCATGAGTCGTTCGAGGACTTCCCGCTAGGGCGATGCCGAACGCCGATCCGTTCGACGCGTTGGGCGATCCGACCCGCCGCGAGATCCTGCGTCTCCTCAGCGCAGGCGACAAGCCTGTCCACGAGATCGCGGCGACGCTGCCCATCAGCCGTCCCGCTGTCTCGCGGCATCTGCGTCTGCTGAAGGACGCCGGACTGGTGGCCGAGCGCGCCGAGGGCAACCGCCGGATCTATCACCTGCAGGACGGCGGAGTGCGCGCCGTGCAGCAGTACCTGGAGGGCGTGTGGGGTGACGTCGCCACTCGGTTCCGGCTTCTGGCGGAGAACACGTCGCCGCCCCCGCCCCAATGACCAATCCGCTGCGGGTCACGTTCGACGTCGACTGCCCGCCCGACCACGCGTTCACCGTCTGGACGTCGAAGCTCGGGACATGGTGGCCGCGCGATCACACCGTCAGCGGCGAACCCGAGGAGATCGTCCTCGAGAACGGCCCCGGCGGCCGGATTTACGAGCGGACGGCCGGAGGCGAGCAGCACGACTGGGGTGAGGTGACCGTGTGGGAGCCTCCCCATCGCCTGTCGTACCTGTGGCACATCGGCCGCAAACGCGAAACGGCGACCGAGGTCGAGATCAGCTTCGTCGGCGATGGTGCAACGAGGACACGCATTGAGATCGTCCACAGCGGGTGGGACAAGTTGGGCGACGAAGCGGCTGCTCGACGGGACCAGAACCGTGGTGGCTGGGATGCGGTGCTGCCGCACTACGTGGCGGCCGTCGGAGAGGGGGCCTGACAGGTGGCGATCGGGAGCAAGGACGACCCATGGGTGCTGAAGACGCCTCCCGGGAGCTCGGAGTACACGATGTACAGGGACGAAGAGGCGGATCCGGCCTTGTTGGTCTGTCAGGTGGGCTCGACGGAGCTGACCTACGACCTGAGCGCGATCGACGACCTGCACCGCTGGCTGACCGAGCAGGGCGGTTGGGTGCCGCTCGGTGCGGCGGACGAGAAGAAGGAGGCGGCGGAAGGGTCAGTCGAAGCGTGGGGCCGTTCTCCTGAGAATCCCGTCCGCGGCTGGTACGGCCAGCGCAAGGGTTACCGGGGACGTTTCGGCATGTACCTCCCGCCCCTCCTCGAAGCGCTCGGCCTGGCCGAGCTCACCCACGAAGTGCGCAACAACAGCATCCGCGCCCTTTGAACGGGCCGGCCGCGACGGAAGAAGGAGAACAGCACCATGACCACGACGAAGGTGATCCGTTACCGCACCAAGCCCGAGCAGGCCGACGAGAACGAGCGCCTCATCCGTGAGGTCTTCGTCGAGCTTGCCCGGGATGATCCCGACGGTCTGCAGTACGCGACGTTCCGTCTCGACGATGGCGTGAGCTTCGTACATGTCGCCGTCCTCGACGGCGAGGAGAACCCCTTGACGTCCTCGCCGGCGTTTGCGGCGTTCCAGGCCGATGTCGCCGAGCGCTGTGCCGAGGGACCCATCCCGGCCGACGCCACGGCCATCGGCAACTTTCGTCTGTTGTCGTAGCCAGAGCGTCGTCACACCCGGAGCGCCGTGACCCGGAGGTACTCTCGCCCCGGTGCGTCCTCAAGTCATCGTCCTCAATGGGGGTTCGAGTTCGGGAAAGTCGTCGATTGCCACCTGCCTGCAGCGGCGACTCGAGGGCACATGGTTGACGCTCGGCATCGATGACCTGATTCGTGCCATCTCACATGGCCCCACCGACACGACTGCAGGCGGCACGCTCGAGTTCACGCCCGACGGCTCCGTCGTTGTCGGGGACGAGTTCCGTCGGGCTGAGGCAGCCTGGCACGAGGGTCTGGCAGCCATGGCGCGGGCCGGCGATGGCGTCGGCATCATCATCGACGAGGTCTTTCTTGCCGGCCGGAAATCCCAGGCTCGACTGCAGTCCGCGCTCAAGGACCTGCCCGTTGTCTGGGTCGGCGTGCTCTGTCAGCCCGAGGTGGCTGAAGGGCGCGAGCGAGAGCGAGCCGACCGGCACATCGGCATGGCGCGACACCAGTCCGAGCGCGTCCATGGTGGAGTCGCTTATGACGTGGTCGTAGACACATCGGACAGGTCGGCGGACGAATGTGCCCTGGCCATCGTGGCTTGGATGCAGGATCACGAGTGCGAGTAGTTCCCGGCCGCCCTACCCGTCTTGCGAGAAGCCGGGCTGCATCAATGCGAGGATCCCCTCTGTGAGCTCGTATTCGGCCCTCGCCTGGCACGACTTCTTCGTTGCCGCGGTCGGCGCCTCCGCAGCGCTCCTCGGACTCCTGTTCGTCACGATCTCCATCAATCTCGAACACATTCTGAAGTATCCGCACCTGCCCGGCCGGGCGGCGTCCACCCTCGGAACACTCCTCACCGTGCTCGTCATCTGCTGTTTCGGGCTCGCCCCTTCCCAGCCCACGAGGGCGTTCGGCTGGGAAATTGTGGCCATGACACTGTTGGCCGGAACGCAGATCCTCTGGACCTCGCGCCATCGGGATCCTGCGAATCCCCTCACGTGGACGATCGGGTCCCTTCCGATTCTCCTGGTCCCCGTTCTGGTCCTGCTCGGCGGAGGCGCGAGCCTTCTGGCGGGCGGGGGCGGAGGGATCTACTGGCTTCTCTTTGGAACAGTCCTGGCGTTCATCGGCGCTTCCATCAACGCGTGGGTCCTGCTGGTCGAGATACTTCGCTGAGTCCTCGCGGCCGGATTGTGCCTACGATCGACAGGACGCGGTCGACCTCGACCGCCCTGGCATGGGAGCCACTCCATTGTTTGGTCGTCACAAGCAGCAGGCGGACGGGGGCGAAGAGAGCGTGCCGGTCGATGCGGCTCTCGAGGGCGATGTCGCACAAGTCGAACAATCCGTGACGGAGTACCTGCACGATCCGACCGACGCCTCCCGACGATCGCTCCTGGCCGCGTTGCGGACGCTCGAGGATCAGACGGATCGAAGTGACGCCTACAAGGAGTCCGTCATCGGCTCGGGGGCACTGGGCTACGCCTCGAAGGGTGAGGTGTTCGGAGAAACGGGTATCGACTCGGTTGTTGACGAAGTGTCGAGCAAGGAATTGACCGCCCAGGTGGCGCTGGTGAACGCGGCCAAGGATGAGGTTCGTGGACCGACGCCTGCAACATTCTCCGCGCTGCAGTCGGCGCATGCGGCTCTCGCCGCAATCCGGGACGAGTCGGGAGCTGATTGAGGTTGGCGTATCGATTCGAGCAGATGCTCGCCCTGAGTAAGCAGGACACCGATATCGTGGCGGAGGTCGGCTTCGTGCTCATCGTGATCGCCGGTCTCTGGCTCGTCTCCTCGGAGATTCCGGCCTTGTAGATGGCCCATACGCGGAGAATCGTGGCCGGCGTTGCGCTGGCGATTGCCGGCATTTTGCTGATCATCGCCACGCATTGGGGCAAGCTCGGATAGCTCCGTGGGCGATCACGAGCACGATCACAAGCACGACTCTGACCCTGCGTTCGAGGAGTTCTGGAATGCGCGCTATCAGTCGTCGGCACGCATCTGGAGCGGAAATCCCAACCCGCAGCTCATCGCCGAGGTCGACCGGCTCGCCCCCGGCCGGGCTCTCGACGTGGGGTGCGGGGAGGGGGCCGACGCCATCTGGCTGGCCCAACGGGGCTGGCAGGTGGTCGCCACCGACATCTCCCGCGTCGCCATCGGGCGGGCCGTCGAGCATGCCCGGGAGACCGATCCTGTCGCCGCAACGCGCCTCGAATGGCGACACGCCGACCTTCTCATTGACCCGCCCGAGCGCGAGGCCTTCGACCTCGTGTCAGCTCAGTTCATGCAACTGCCGCCCAATCGGCGCGACCGGCTCTTCACCGCGCTGGCTGCGTCAGTCCGGGTCGGGGGAACACTACTGGTGGTCGGGCATCACCCGTCTGACATGACCTCCGGAGCGCATCGCCCCGCGGATCCCGAGCGGTTCTACACGGCGGACGACATCGCCGGCCTGCTCGACGCCGCCTGGACGATCGTTGTCAACGAAGCCCGACCACGATCCGTCACGACGCCAGACGGCGGTGAGGCGACCATGCACGACGCTGTCCTGCTCGCCGTCCGGCAGTGAGCCGTCTGACTCAGCCGAACCCTCCGCTCGGGATGTAGGGGCTGGGCGGCCCGTCCATGCCGCGCACCATGACCGGTCCGTAGGGGCGCAGCTCTATGCCGGCTGCGACCACTTCGCGGACGGCCCACTGCTGCGCGGAGGTCAGCCAGTTGACCTCGATCGTCTCTGCGGCGGGCGCCTCGGCCAACATCGTGCGCAGCACCAGCGCAGCCGACTCCTCCTGATACGCACCGAGCGTCACGATGCGCTCGTCTTTGGCGACGGCGTACGCCTGGTCACCATGGAGGAGGAGGTGGTTGCCGGGTTGGGCCAGCATGGCGACGATGTCGATGGTGCGCGCCGAACCGCGCACGGCGCGGTCGATGGCAGTGACCACCTCGAGCTCGCGTTCGCCGACCTGGTCCGCTTCGTAGCGGTCGACGTCCGGGGGTCGCGTCACCGCGCCGGGGCGGATGGCGCCCCAGCCCGTCACGACCGGGTGCAGGGTGAAGCCGAACCCGGTGTAGAGCGCCATCGCCTTGGGATCATTGGAGCACTGAATGGTCCCGGGACTATCGGGTTCTCCGTGGGCGAGTGCCAGCTTCAAGAGGTCGCGCCCGACGCCGCGGCCTTGCCGACCGGGCACGGTCCCCAGTTGCGACAGCATCCAGTACCCCTCCCGGACGAAGGACTGCGACATCCCGACGATGGTCTCGCCCTCCTCGGCCACCCACGACCCCTCCGGGTCGGTGCCGAGGAAGTGGCGGGTCCGATCCTGGCGCCGCCGCTCGTCCTGAATGGTGTTGCCGGTGATGGGGAGCCCGATGCCGGCCGAAATACCGAGCAAGCCTTTCTCGAATGCCGCGACGGCGGCGGGCACGTCTCCCTCCGTCATGGGGCGGAACGTCACCATCGGACGACGCTCAGGCGGAAGGCAGGAAGGCGGCCCGCCCGCGTTCGAACTCGGTGATCTTGTCCACGTGCCGCAGGGACAGGCCGATGTCGTCCCACCCGTTGAGCAGGCGCTCGCGGGTGAACTCGTCGAGGGGGAAGGTGCCCGCCAGTCCGGCTGCCGGCGCCTCGATCGTCCCCCGGGCCACGTCGATCGTCAGCTCGAGCGTCGGGTCCTTGGTCACCGCGTCGAGCAGCGCGCGGTCGAGCTCCTCGCTCACCTGGACCGGGAGCAGGCCTTGCTTCGTGGAGTTGTTGCGGAAGATGTCGGCGAAGCGGGACGAGACCACGGCCTGGAAACCGAAGTCAGTCAGGGCCCAGACCGCGTGCTCTCGTGAGGACCCTGTGCCGAAGTTGTGCCCCGCCACCAGAATGGTGGCCCCGACGAAGTCCGGGTTGTTCAGCACGAAGTCACGGTCGTCGCGCCATTCGGAGAAGAGGCCGGCGCCGAAGCCGGTGCGTTCCACCCGCTTGAGCCAGTCCGACGGGATGATCTGGTCGGTGTCCACGTCCGTGCGGTCGAGTGGCACTGCCCGCCCGGTCACGATGACGATGGGTTCCATCAGCGCAGATCCTCCGGGGTGGCGAATGTCCCTGCGACCGCCGTGGCGGCGGCGACGGCGGGGGAGACGAGGTGGGTGCGGCCGCCGCGACCCTGACGTCCCTCGAAGTTGCGGTTCGAGGTCGATGCGCAGCGTTCGCCCACGGCCAATTTGTCGGGGTTCATGGCGAGGCACATGGAGCAGCCCGGCTCGCGCCACTCGAAGCCGGCGGCGGTGAAGACCTTGTCCAGCCCCTCTGCCTCCGCTTGCGCCTTCACGCGGTGCGAACCCGGCACCGCCAGAGCGCGTAGGCCCTTGTGCACCGAGCGGCCTTCCAGCACGGCGGCAGCGGCCCGGAAATCCTCGATGCGCGAGTTCGTGCAACTGCCGAGGAACACCGTGTCGACGCTGATCTCTCGCAACGGCGTCCCCGCCTCCAACCCCATGTAGGCGAGGGCACGCTGGGCCGCCTCGCGGTCGCCGGGATCGGCCATGGCCTCGGGGTCCGGGACGTTCCCGGCGATCGGCGCCACCTGCGCCGGGTTGGTGCCCCAGGTGACGTGTGGGGTGATGGACGCCGCGTCGAGCACGACCTCCTTGTCGAAGGTCGCACCGTCGTCGGTGGGCAGCGTGCGCCAGTACGCCACCGCGGCGTCCCAGTCGTCACCCTCGGGCGCACGGTCGCGGTCCTTCACGTAGGCGAACGTCGTCTCATCGGGCGCCACCAGGCCCGCCCGCGCCCCGCCTTCGATCGACATGTTGCAGAGCGTCATCCGGCCTTCCATGGAGAGGCTCCGGATGGCCGACCCCCGGTACTCAATGATGTGGCCGATGCCGCCCCCGGTGCCGATGGCCCCGATGATGGCCAGCGCCACGTCCTTCGCCGTGACGCCTGGCGCCAGGTCGCCCTCGACGGTGACGGACATCGTCTTGGGGCGTACCTGGGAGAGCGTCTGCGTGGCCAGCACGTGCTCCACCTCGCTGGTGCCGATGCCGAAGGCGATGGCGCCGAAGGCACCGTGCGTGGACGTATGGCTGTCGCCGCAGACGATCGTCATGCCCGGCTGTGTCCAACCCTGCTCCGGCCCGATGATGTGGACGATGCCCTGGTTGGCGTGGCCCATCGGGTAGCAGGTGATGCCGAACTCAGCCGTGTTGTCGTCGAGCACCTTCAGCTGCTGGGCCGAGATCGGGTCGGCCACCGGCTTGTCGATGTCCATCGTCGGGACGTTGTGGTCCGCCGTGGCGACAGTGAGGTCGGGCCGCCGCACCGTGCGGCCGGCGAGCCGGATGCCGTCGAAAGCCTGGGGCGAGGTCACCTCGTGCAGCAGGTGGAGATCGATGAAGAGGAGGTCGGGCTCGTTCTCGGCCGCGTGGACGACGTGCGCGTCCCAGATCTTCTCGGTCAGTGTGCGAGGCGCCATCAGCGGGTGACCGCAGTGATGTGGACCTTGAGCATGCCGCCGGGCGCCTGGTACTCGACCGCGTCCCCGGCACTGCGCCCGATCAACACCTGGCCCAGGGGGGAGCTGGGCGAGACTACAGGCAGGTCACCCTTTCGCTCCTCGATGGAGCCCACGAAGAACTGCTGGGTGTCGTCCTCGTCGTCACCCTCGTAGCGGAGGGTCACCGTGCTGGCCAGCGAGATCGAGCCGTCGTCCGCGCCCGCCTCGTCGACGATTTGAACCTCCTTGAGCATCGCCTGCAGCTGACGAATGCGCGACTCCATCTTCCCCTGGGAGTCCTTGGCCGCGTGGTAGTCGCCGTTCTCGCTCAGGTCGCCCAGGGCCCGGGCCGACTCAATGGCCTGGGCGATCTCGACCCGTCCCCGTGTCGTCAGGTCCTCCAGCTCGGCCACCAGCCGGTCGTAGGTGGCCTGAGTCAGGGTGGTCGTCTCGGTCTGGTTCGCGGAAGCGTTCGTCACGGCATGTCCTCCGAAAGGCGGATGTGCCGGCGGTGCGGTGCACTGCGCCGGCGGCCTCCAAGGCTAATCGGCCGCGGGCGGGTTGTTGGTCGCCCCTGCACCCTTGGTTGACGAGACGGCTCGGCTGCGAGAGACTACAGGGGACATGTACCGCTTCGAGCACCTCGTAGGCATTATTCACTAGGCGCGCACTCTTCCCGCGCGCCGTCGAACCGTCCACTGCGTGGGCGGTTTTTCAATTCCCGGCCGAATCGGCGGGCAGGGTGCGGAGACAGTGCACAAGGCGGCACGCGGCGACGAGGCGCGACGAGACGAAACGAGACGAGAGAAGGGACACAGGAGTGAACACGGGCAGCAGGCATCGGGTGGCCGTCATCGGCGGCGACGGCATCGGGCCGGAGGTCTGCGCCGAGGCGCTCAAGGTCGTGGCCGCGGCCGGGGTCGATCTCGACACCACCGAGTTCGAGCTCGGGGCCGCCCGCTACCTGCGGGACGGCACCGTCCTCCCGGACGAGACGCTCGAGGAGCTCCGTGGCTACGACGCCATACTGCTCGGCGCCGTCGGCCCGCCGGTCGGCGACACCACCGTCCCGCCCGGCACGCTCGAGCGTGGCCTCTTGCTCAAGATCCGCTTCGAGCTCGATCTCTACGTCAACCTGCGGCCCTTTCACGGCGTGCCCGGGTCGATCGCCGAGGGTGCGGACTTCGCCGTGGTCCGGGAGAACACCGAGGGGACCTACGCCGGCGAGGGCGGGTTCCTGCGCAAGGGGACCCCGTTCGAGGTGGCCACCCAGGGCTCGGTGAACACCCGTATGGGCGCGGAGCGCTGTGCGCGCTTCGCCTTCGAGCTGGCCGGCCGGCGCAACAACCACCTCACGCTCGTGCACAAGACGAACGTGCTCACCTTCGCCGGCGACCTGTGGAGTCGCACGGTCACCGAGCTGGCCCCCGAATACCCCGACGTCGAGTGGGACTACAACCACGTCGATGCCGCCTGCATCTACCTGGTGGAGCAGCCGAAGCGCTACGACGTGATCGTGACCGACAACCTCTTCGGTGACATCCTCACCGATCTCGCCGGCGCGGTCGCCGGGGGTATCGGCTTCGCGGCCTCGGCCAACCTCAACCCGGCGCGCACCGGCCCCTCCCTCTTCGAGCCCGTGCACGGGGCGGCACACGACATCGCGGGCAAGGGGATTGCCAACCCTTTGGCCGCCATCCACTCAGCGGCGCTCATGCTCGAACACCTGGGTGAACCCGACGCCGCCGGGCGCATCCTCAAGGCGCTCAGTGCCCAATCCGATTCCATGTCAAGCCCGTCCACTTCCACCGAAGCGCTCTCCACCTCCGCCGTGGGCGACGCCATCGCAGAAAGGCTGTAGCCCCGATGCCCATCACACCGACCGAGAAGATCTGGATGGACGGCGAGCTCGTCGACTGGGCCGACGCCACGGTGCACGTGCTCACCCACACCATGCACTACGGGTCCGGCGTCTTCGAGGGCATCCGCGCCTACCCGACCAGCCGGGGCGTCGCGGTCTTTCGACTGGGTGACCACATCCGCCGGCTGTTCGCGTCGGCCAAGATCTTCCTCATCGACGTCCCCTTCACCGTGGACGAGGTCATCGAGGCGTCACGCGCCGTCGTCCGGGTCAACAAGCTGAACGATGGCTGCTACCTCCGTCCGCTGGTCTACCTGGGGTATGGCGAAATGGGCCTCAACCCGCTGCCGTGTCCGGTCAACGTGTCGGTGGCCGCCTGGCCGTGGGGCACCTACCTCGGCGACGAGGGCATCGCCAACGGCGTGTCGTGCAAAATCAGCTCGTGGCGGCGCCACGATCCCAACGCCGTGCCGACGGCGGCCAAGGGCACCGGCATGTACGCCAACTCCTCGCTGGCCAAGGTCGAAGCACTCAACGCCGGCTACGACGAGGCCATTCTGCTCGCGCCCAACGGTGACGTGAGCGAGTGCACCGGCGAGAACATCTTCGTCGTGCGCGACGGTGTGCTCCTCACGCCGCCGACGTCGGACGCCGGCGCGCTCGACGGCATCACGCAGGACACTGTGAGGACGATCGCCCGTGACCTCGGCTACGAGGTCCGCCACGAGCCCATCATCCGCACGGACCTCTACCTGGCCGACGAGGCGTTCCTCACCGGGACCGCGGCCGAGGTGGTGCCGATCCGTTCGGTCGACGACCGTCCCGTCGGCCCCGGGCGCCCGGGGCCGATCACCAAGGAGATCCAGCAGCTGTACTTCTTCACCGTCCGGGGCGAGGTCGACCAGTACAAGGAATGGCTGGACCATGTCGACTGAGACCGACGCGCACAGCCATGGCGGGGCCCGGCACAGCCACGCCCACGGC